>Ga0307513_10005764_pt1 | contig 16291 bp, 12 predicted proteins | sample 15_EM_MG_FD_202174 | JGI IMG/M metagenome (GOLD analysis project Ga0307513, IMG submission 202174) | Populus trichocarpa ectomycorrhiza microbial communities from riparian zone in the Pacific Northwest, United States - 15_EM | ecosystem: Host-associated > Plants > Roots > Unclassified | place... | reverse complement strand
TGAGGAGGAGGAGGAGCAAAGAAAACAAAAGGAAAAACTCGGTGATGAGGTGAAGGTTCTTTGTGGGGGAAGTGAAGAGAGAGCACTGAGTCAATCTAAGGACATTAGTTTATGGTCAGTAAGCACAAAATTGTAGGACCAGTAAAGGAAAGCATATTAATTGGTGTTTCAAGTGTCGAAAATGCCTTTCGTTTCTAATCGTAGGGTGTTTTCTTTATTTCTTTTTCTTTTTTTAAAAAAGCAAATTTAGATTTTTACTAGTTATTTCACCGCTTTCACTATGAGTTAGATATTATTTTTTTAATATACTTTTGTAATTAAAAAAAAGTTTAAGTTAAAATTAAAAAATTTATGCACATATATAATTAAATAAATTATAACCTATGTATGTTAAAAAGTAAATAAAAAATTAATATTTAATCTTTAATAAAAATATTTGTCTTTTTTTATTTAATCAAAATAATAATAAAAATAAATACATATTAAATTAATAAAATAAAATAAAAATATTATACAAAACTCCAAGAAATATTATTTTAAGTGTAACTTAGACTAATTTAATAGTAGTAAAAAACATTGACAGAAATCTGAACTGGGCTACAGCCATCGAAGCCTTCAATATGGCTCTGCCCATGCAATGAATGTGATCGGTTTGGTTATGGAGCAACAAGTGTGGAATGTGCCAAAATGGTTCATGTTTTTTACACTTTTCCTCATTTGGGTCTTCTGTTTGTGGGATTGCGTATGGGGCTTTATCTACAAGTATGGATCCAAACAAAAAGGGTTCCTTTCCTGGGTTTGAACAAGTCCAGAAGAAGATGTGGAAAGAAGAAGACGAGGGCAAGAACTCATGGGGATGAGGAAGCATATGATCACGACCCGAGCATGTGCTTTCCTTTCCTTTCTTCTTCTTCTTCTTCTTCTTCTTCTCTATTTGACTTTTCTTCAACTCCCATGGAGTTAATAGCAAATAGTGTACGGTTTTTCTTTGTCTTTTTGTCGAATAAAATAAGAAAATGCTCAGTATTTGTATTAATTGGTACTTGTTAATGTGATTTCTTAAAGTGTTAAGGCCAGAAGTCACGTGAGTACTCGTATATATACATTAACTTATTTGAGTTTCCTTTGACAGATGAACACAGGGAAACAAACGTCAGCAAGCCAATCTACGTCTAGCTTTAGTTATTGGAAGAAGACAGCTGAGAATTGCAGTGCAGAACAGCATATTTCATCATATCTTAAGCATAATATAAGACTCAACCTGGGGAATTTACTGGCTAAGGACACAAGTCATGAATTGGGTTTTTTTTTTTAAAAAAAAAATCTCTACAATAATATAGTTTTGAAAAAAATATTTAATATTTTTTTAATGATCCGGCCTCAAGCATGATCGACTCATCACGACATTAATTCACCTCATAAATAGAACCATATCTTATAACACGGATCTTAATATCTGCTTATGTCCCCAAATCAAAACATGAACTTATGGGATCATGATATGGGCACATGGACAACTTTTTTTTTTTTTTTTAAAGATGCTCTGGGTGTTTTTTATGAGCATGGAGATATTAGTAGTTCGGTCTCAAAGTCCACACGTTCTGGTCATAGACTCACAGTGGCTTTATTTGAAGCATCTCGATCCCATCCCCAACAATGGCCAAATTCTACTTAATTAATATTTTAATTAATTGAAGGACTGCTTTGCAAATTACGTATCGAGTGATGACGTATATATAAAACCATTTTTCTCCAATTTTAATTAAGACCATTTTATCATCTGGTGAAGGTTTTTTAATAGCAAACCTCTGTAAGATCCATCACAAGAGTTAACCTTGGAGGTGGACGTACTTTGGCAAATCTCTATCATATTACATACGAAATTGAAATTGATTGGTTTTTTTGGCTCTCTCTTTAGCTTTATTTTTCTGATCTGTAGAAGGTATTTCTCCACTAGCAAGTTTTTTTTCAAAAGACTTCCTTTATTAATTTTAGTGTGGATGGCAGGGAAGAACAATATTTCTTATTTTTGTTTTTAATAGGATTCCTTGTGAGTGTTCTTTCTATCTATTATTATATATCTGAAAAAATCAAGTTATAATAATTGGATAAACAAAAAAAACCCTCTCACGCGTGGAATTATAGATATTGATGTGTAATTAATTTAATTCAAAATATAATTGACGTCCATAATACATGCTGATGTGTCTTTGTCTATATATATATATAATTCTTAGGGCGTTGTCGCTCTATGCATGGAGTTTTCTGCAAATTAAACGAACATTAGCCGGCATTCTTGTCCAGGTTGAGAAGGTCATGATCAGTACTGCTACAGAACAAACTTCAGATGCTTATCCTCCCACGGCAATATTTTTTACACAGATTTGTTCGATATTTTATTCATTGGTTAAAGTGATCTTCACACACTGTGTGGGATATTTTTCAACGACCAAAAGAGCCCGTGCAAGTGTAAAAAAGAATGTGACTTTCGCACCATAATTCACAAAGGAAAGGAGACTCGACTCCTCTGAAAAAAGTGAAGAACAAAAGTCATAGGAGTGGAAAAGGGAAAATCTTTGCCCTTTTCATACAAAACAGTAGAATTGCAGGATAGTTTTTGAGATTTATCCAACAAGATGCCAAAACAACATTAGTCAACAACACAACGTTCATCGTATTGCATCAATCCATCACATTAGTTTTCATGTTTCCATGGAGGATGAGATTTTAAGGTAACAATATTGTACTTTTCTTGCAATCGTTTTCTTTTAGAACACCATTACATGACCTGTTCTGTGCTAAAACCCTGGCCAAGTAATTGTATTCTCAAACACTGTGTCCGCCAAACAGCAGTACAGAACAGCATATTTCATAATATCTTAAGCATAATATAAGACTCAACCTGGGGAATTAACTGGCTAAAGACACAAGTCATGAATTGGGTTTTTTTTCTAAAAAAAACCCAACAATAATATAGTTTTGAAAAAAAATAAAAAATTTTAATGATCGGGCTTGAACCATGATCAACTGACTTATCACGACAATCACCTCATAAATAGAACCAGATCTTATAACACGGATCTTAATATCTGCTTATGTCACCAAATCAAAACATGAACCTATGGGATCATGATATGGGTACATGGACAACTTTTTTTTAATTGTTTTTTAATAAAGATGCTCTGGGTTTTTTAAAGAGCATGGAGATATTAGTTTGGTCTCAATGTCCACATGTTTTGGCCAGAGACTCACAGTGGCTTTATTAGCAGCATCTGGGTCCCATCCCCAACAATGGCCAAATTCTACTTAATTAATATTTTAATTAATCAAAGGACTGCTTTGCAAATGACGTATCGAGTGATGACGTCCAAAACTGATTTTTTCCAATTTTGATTAAGACCCTTTTATCATCTGGTGAAGGTGGTGCGTAAAACTAGCTGGAAATTAAAAACCCTACGGTTTTTTAATAGCCAACCTCCTCTGCAAGAGGTAACCTTGGAGGTGTCCGTACTTTGGCAAATCTCCATCATATTACGATCCTATGACTTCCTCTGATAACGTACGAGATGTGAAGTAAGACGTTTAGCCTAAACCATCCAAGCTTAAATTAATTACATGTATGGTTTTGTTGAATTAACCTTTAAAAAACAGTACTAATCTTAGTAAAAGTGGACCTTAATTAATGTTTGAGATGGATAACGTTGTTTAATTTCCTAGCTGCTAGTTGATGACAAACATGATTAGTGTATATGTTGATGTAAACTTAGCTAGTTGATAACGTTGTTTAAGATTTGTTTATTTCTTGACAGAGTGGTAAGAGGATCCTATCGAAAATATTATCGGAAATCTACAATATATATAGTCCGACTACAGCTAGCAATATTGAAATTGATAGGTTTTTTTGGCTCTCTCTTTAGCTTTATGTTTCTGATCTCTAGAAGGTCTTTCCTGATCACCAGCAAGTTTTTTTTTCAAAAGACTTCCTTTATTAATTTTAGTGTGGATAGCAGGGAAGAACAATATTTCTTATTTTTATTTTTAATAGGATTCCTTTTGAGTGTTCTTTCTATCTCTTATTATATATCTGAAAAAACCAAGTTATAATAATTGGATAAAACCAAAAAAAACCTCTCACGTGTGGGATTATAGATTGATGTGTAATTAATTTAATTCAAAATATAATTAACGGTCCATAATACATGCTGATGTCTCTCTCTCTCTCTCTCTCTCTCTCTCTCTCTCTATATATATATATATATATATATATATATATATATATATATATATATATATATATATATATATATAATTCTTAGGGCATTGTCGCTCTATGCATGGAGTTTTCTGCAAATTAAACGAACATTAGCCGGCAAGAATGTCCAGGTTGAGAAGCCTGATCGATCAGTAACAAACTTCATATGCTTATCCTCCCACGGCAATATTTTTTACACAGCTTTGTTCGATATTTTATTCATTGGTTAAAGTGATCTTCACACACTGTGTGGGATATTTTTCAACGACCAAAAGAGCTAGCCCATGCAAGTGTAAAAAAGAATGTGGCTTTCTCACCATAATTCACAAAGGAAAGGAGACTCGACTCGTCTGAAAAAGGAGAAAACCAAAAGTCACTGCAGTGGAAAAGGGAAAATCTTTGCCCTTTTCATACAAAACAGTAGAATTGCAGGATATATAGTTTTTGAAATTTATCCAACAAGATGCCAAAACAACATTAGTCAGCTGCAACACAACGTTCATCGTGTTGCATCCATCCATCACATTAGTTTTCATGATGTTTCCATGGAGGATGAGTTCTTAAGGTAACAATATTGTACTTTTCTTGCAATCGTTTTCTTTCAGGACATCATTACATGACCTGTTCTGTGCTAAAACCCTGGCCAAGTAATTGTATTCTCAAGCCCTGTGTACGTCCGCCAAACACAAAGTTGACATGATTTCCCATTTCCAGCTATAAAAAGACAAGAAAAATCACAAAGTACTTATAACCAGTACTTGGATATGGTAGAAAAAACAAATACAACATGGAAAAAAATATATATCTCCATGCGTTTATTGTTTTGAAAATAAAAAAGTTTATTTCAAAAATATTTTAAAAATAAATTTATTTTATATCTTCAATTTTGTTTCCTTAACGAAACACCTGATTTGTTCTTATTTTTTCATATGCATAATATCAAAATAAGACCCATAATTTATTTATATAAAACAACCCATGACACCATCAACTTCTGTTCTAATAACACCGGAAATTTTCAAAATCACCAACTAATTGTGAAAACTATTTTTTTCACTTATTTCATAAATATATATATATATATATATATATATATATATATATATATATATATATTTGTTTTTAACGTCTAATTAACAAATTAAGAAATGACACAAGCATTTGGAGTATCCTGATCTACACATCTAACATAATAATATGGGGGCATATGAGGATTATAGGCCTGGCAAGCCACCTGATCTTGATCTTTCTTCTTCTGATCTCCTTGCTTCTTCGGCTCTTCTTTCTTGGGCTCATCTTTTTTCTTCTCAGGCTCTTTTGCCGGTCCTACTGTGACTATTTCTGTGTGACACAGCTTTCTCAGTTTGGTCACTATGTGTACTGGATCAATGCCCCCTATCACTGTCAACTTCTTGTCCTTCATGTCGATGGATACTGAATCCACCCCTGCAAATTTGAATCACAATTTATTAGGTAATGACCATATAGCAATAAATAAATAAAATAATTCAATACCTGAGTGACCAGAGACTGTCTTCATGGCTTTTTTCTTGGCTTTCTCATCATGCAACTCCAATTTCAACACAGCTTTCTGCAACAAAATAATCAAGATAATCATGTGAATTTTGTTATAAATCAATATCAAGATAATCAAGAAACAGTAATCACTTAAAATCAATACCAAGGAATCCCATTAAAACAATGACTAAATCAAACTGAAGCCAACAAAACTCAATGAATTATGTAAAAGAAGCAAGGTCTTCATCAAAATAAGTAAATCAACAGGAAAAAAGAAAGTAAGGAAAAGAAAAGAAAACTTGACGCATGATTCATTCATGCAAGCATACAAGTCATATCTAATAGAAAATATATATCTATATATAGAGAGAGAGAGAGAGCTGATTCTCACCTTCATTTCTATAGCTTAGAGGGATATGATCAGAGAAAACGTTGAGATCAAACAGTAAACAAAGAAGTTTGAGATGAAGAAGTAAGGGAAGAGCTAAAAAAAGTACAACTTGGTGATCAGAAGGGTTCTCTATGGTGGGGTTTAATTATAGTGAGGGAGTGAAGAGAGGGCAATGAGTCAACCTGAGAGCTGTAGTTTATCGTCAATAAACGCAAAATCGTAGGACCAGTAAAGGAAAGCACATTGGTGTTTCCAAAGTCGATCATGACTATTTTCTTTCTTTCTTTTCTTTTTGGAAAAGACAAGGAGGATTTAGATCTATAATTTATAACTCCAAAAAGTGTGCAGCGGGAGTGGTAAGAACATGCTTTCCTTCTTAAAATCTCAGAGCTCAATTATTGGAACAAGTATGTCTGTATTAGTTTACAGATACTTGAGAAAAAAGAAAGGAAAATGAGAATGTTTTCTTAAAATTATTTCGTTCGCTAAAATTGATGTGCTGCCTATTTCTTTCTTACAAAGAATGTTTTCTCTCTAGCGGCTTGTGGGGCGTCGTGCGGAATTAATGACCGGCTTTCTTGAAATCCTCCCGATATTTCCTTCATAAAATCGCAGCGCTTGGGGTATGACATCCGGTTTGGCACTTGTGAGATCTTTCTCTCTCTCTCTCTCTCTTTCCATTTTGATATTGACAGGTGTCACCCTAGATTGTTAAATCAACCATTTAATATGATTTTCTTTAAGATTTGATATCTGTTATTTTAATTATTATTTTTTATTTAAAATGATTTATAAAATTTGAGTTTTTTTATTTCATTATCCTTTAGTTTTTTTATTTCTTTTTATTATTATTTATTTTATCTTAGATAATACACAAATCAATTAACATCTAAATACAAAAAGTCTCATGAACTCTAAATTCAAGAATCAGGAGAGATTTTAATCCTACATGAAAAAACCCATTAACACGTGAAATTAAATGGTTAAAATCCCTTACCACAACCATAGCAACTAAAAGGAATATGCTTCTTGCAAAGAATCAACGTTTTCCCCTTTCTCTTCCATTTTTGCATACATTTTTTTTTAAGTTCTAACCTCTCATTGTTTTTCTAACCTCCTAATTTTAAATATTAATTCAGAGTTATTATTGATACTATTTTATTTTCTTAGGTCATCCAAATTTACATACTATTTTTACTGAAAACAGGTTTTTGAGTTAAAATATATTCAGTCCTAATTTTTTGATACCATAATGGTCGAGATTTGAATTAAATTAGATGGTGCATTGTTTGACTTGTTTTTTCAAAAAACATATCATTCACCTTAATTATATTTTTCAAAAAAATAAACCAATGTACGGGCCCTCTTAAACGGTCAGGTGTTGGCCTGGTCTCTTTTTCTTATTTTTTGGTAATTTGATGCTATTAAAAGAATTCATGCTTTTTAAAAAAATTTGTTTTTTAAATAATTTTTTAATTTATATTTAAATCAATACCCCTTCTCTTTGATTTTTTTTTAATTTTTATGTGTAGTATTTTTTAAATAGTGGTTTTTTTAAGTATGCTGTATGTATTTAGTTTTTTGAATAGGTTTTTCTAATTAATCTATAATTTTTTCATGTTTTATATAATTGAACTTTGTTTTAAAAAATAAATAAATAAATAAATATTTTTTTATAGTATGTCTAATAAGTGCAACATTGTGTGACATGTTTTTTCCTTTTATTTTATGCAATCAATTTTGTATATATGTTTATTTTTATTGTTATTTAATTAAATAAATAAAATTATAAAAAATAATCGGTTAAATGAACCACGTTGCATTAATATCAAATATTTTGATCTATATCTGCCTCTTGATTTTTTATTTGTTAATATAAAAATAATTTATAATTTATTTAATTAAATGTATGCATAAATTTTTTATATTTATACTTAATATTTTTTAAGTTAAAAAACCTGTCAAAAAAAACTTGCATATTTAATTTTCTTGTTGAAAAAGAATATCTACCCCACGACAAGAGCGTCGACCAAATAATTAATGTGGGTGTGTTGCGCGTGGTGTCATGCAAAACAAACATTAGTTGGCATCTTGTCTAGGTGGAGAAGGGCTTTATCACTATCTTACTCACAAACAAACATCACTTGGCATCTTGCCTCGGTGGAGAAGGGCTTTATCACTATCTTACTAACAAACAAATTTTATGACGAAGTGTATGTATAGAAAAGATAAAATTAAGATTTTCAGAATCTAAGGTTAAAATTATAAACACCATACAAAAATAGAGAAAAATCTCTTATATTTTATTGAAGTCTAAATAATAAAAAAACAGTAACTATTTATATAAAATTTCACGGATTTGTTTTCAAATAGACCATTGATCCATAGCAGTACTTGTTGGTGATTTTTTATACAATTTTGTTTGATTTTTTTATTTATTAACGTGGGTGTCCAGGCTAGTTTATGCGTACCTCAACTAATCTCATGGACCCTGAATTTAACGACCATATAAGCCTCTAGTGACCATCATATCAGCAATCACGAGGTTCGAACCTGAAACTATAAAGAAAGCTAATTTTTTAATCCCAATCACTTACTATTGGACAATCTTCTAGACTTTATTTTGTTTGATTTTTTATTCATCGGTTAAAGTGATATTTAAACACCGATGAGGGATATTTTTCAAAAAAAAAAATTGCTATAAGTGTAAAAAAGAAAACGTGACTTTCTTACTATTCACAAAGGAAAGGAGACTCCTTAAGAAAAAAAGTGAAGAACATCAAAATAGTAGAGAGAACCAAAAGTTAATGGAGTGGAAAAGGGTTTGCCCTTTTCATACAAAGCAGCAGAATTGCAGGATAGTTTTTGAAATTGGTCGAAGAAGACATGCCAAAACAACATTAGTCATCACTTTAGTTTTCATATTTCCTTGGAGGACGAGTTTTTTTAAAGGGAACAACGTTGTACTTTTCTTGTAATCATTTTCTTTTAGAACACCATGCATTTCTTGAACAAATTGGCCTTTTTATGGGCGAAAACCGTGACCAAAGTAACGGCGGCCTTTTATTCTCAAATTCTGTGTCAACAAATACCAAACACAAAGTTGACATGATTTCCCATGTTCATTTTCATAAAATTTAATTATTATGTCGAGATAAAAACAAATAAATATAAAAAAATATTTATTTTATATAACTCTATCTTCTTGATGAAATATGTTTTTATATTTATTGTTTTTAATTTTTTTTATCTTGGAAAAGTAACAAAATAATGCCTTACGTGTCCATTAATAAAAAATCACTATCAAATTGGTATGCATTAATTAATACCAAAATAAGACCCACAATTCATTAATATAAAACAACACCCAACATCATCAACTTTTGTACAGCTGTAGTGTAATCACTAACGAAGTTCTAATAACCACCCAAATTTCCCAAACCCACCAATAAGCTATATTATTTTTTTCCACTTATTTCATCTCTATATATTATATTTGTTTTTAACATCAAATTAAGAAATGACACAAGCATTTTGATTATCCTCTACACATGAAACATAACAATATGGGGGCATATGAGGATGATAGGCCAGGTAAGCCACAGGCTCGGGATCTTTCTTCTGATCTCCTTCTGGCTTCTTCGGCGGCTCATCTTTTTTCTTCTCAGGCTCTTTTGCCGGTCCTACTGTGACTATTTCTGTGCCACACAGCTTTCTCAGTTTGGCCACTATGCATACTGGATCAATGTCCCCTATCACTGTCATCTTCTTGTCCTTCATGTCGATGGATACTGAATCCACCCCTGCAAATTTGAATCACAAATTAAACCACTAGTTTTTTTTTAAAAAAAAATATCATAAATACTTCCAACGTTGATCTTGATTTATTAGATAATTAATGACCATATATATAGCAATAAATAAATTCAATACCTGAAAGACCAGAGACTATCGTCATGGCTTTTTTCTTGGCTTTCTTATCATGCAACTCCAATTTCAACACAGCTTTCTGCAACAAAATAAGTTCATGTAAATTTTGTTATGAATCAATATCAAGATGATCAAGAAACAGTAATCACTTGAAATCAATACCAAATAATCTCATAGAAACAATAACTAAATCAAACTGGAGCTACCAAAACTCACTGAATTATGAAAAAGAAGCAAGTTTTTCCTCAAAATAAGTAAATCAACATAAAGGAAAAGGGAAAGAAAATAAAACTTGGCTCATGATTCTTCATGCATGCATACAGATCATCTAAAAGAATATATATATATATATATATATAGAATATATATATATATATATATATATATATAGAGAGAGAGAGAGAGAGAGAGAGAGAGAGATGATTCTCACCTTAATTTCCATAGCTTAGAGAGATGTGATCAAAGAAAAAGTTGAGATCAAACGGTAAATAAAGAAAGTTTGAGGTGAAGAGGTAGGCGAGAGGAGGAGCTAAAAAAAAACTCGGTGATGAGGTGAAGAGTTCTTGGTGTGGGGTTTTATAGAGAGAGTGAGGAGAGAACAGTGAGTCAAGCTGAGGACAGTGGTTTATGGTCAATGAACTTAAAATTGTAGGACCAGACGACCAGTCAAGGAAAGCACATTGGTGTTTCTGGCGTGGAGATTAATTCCGTTTCTAATTTGTTTACCGGGAAATAATTGTTTTTTACAAAGTGATTTCTTTAAAAAATAAATTCTTAAAAAGTAAATTATTTTCTAATATTATATAAAATAAATTAAAAAATACTTTTCAGTATTTTTTATTATGTTATAAAAAATACTAAGATTGTTTTAGCTGTTCTTGTAGTTAACATGATAAAATAAACTGGCAACAAGAAATCAACCCATAAAAGGGTGATTTAGTAAATAAAATAATTTTTATTTAAAATAATATTATTTTAATTTAAAAAATTATTCAAAACAATATATTTTATTTAACCAGTCGAACCCACCGAGTCATGGGCGGAGGCTATTAACCGTGGAGTCAAGTCAATTACAAAGGAACTCCAGCTCCTCTTTCTCAGAAACAACTCTCCAGTTTCCGGTCAGTGTGAGTGCATGATATCTTCATTTCCTATAGTGAAGTAGAAACAGATCTGTTCTTTCCTTTGCTTTGCTTTCAATCGGGTGTTAGGAAAGTTCCAGCCAATGCAAAAAATGTAGATCACTTTCTTAATCGAACCTTGTCACGGCATCGACAATTAATTAATAGATTCACAGTACATGCATGTGGGTTTGTGGCTGCGGTCGGTCAACGAAGATTTAGCTTCCTTTTATTATATATATATTAACCCACTTGTCGTCGATCACATGGCAATACCAGGGAAGAGCTTCGAGGGAGATCGTATCCTCAAAACTTTGAAGAAGTTTACATCTTGGTTCAATAATTTATAGAATATGCTTATTTCACCCTTCCAAGAATTATGTCCCGTAACCCTTTCTTGCTTTATTTTCAGTTTTTCTATGATTTTTTTCTGAGGTTATAATTAGTTTTGCCCTTGCATGGTATGGTCTTCTAATTCAGTCTGTATTTCTTGTTTCCATTTCACGTTCCGTGATTGACATGTCGACCTGTAGTTAATTAACAGTTTATTGAAATTAATTAATTAATTAACTATCCCCTTATTAAAAAATCAATCCCACAGGTGGATTTGCTTTCGGGATGGATACGGGAGGAATCCAGTCAACTCAGATCGGTTGCTTTCTTAACTTGTTAAAAAACTTGGTTTAGCCCAACAGATCTAGGTGTAGATTTGATTTTAATTTTTTAAAAAAATAAAGAAATAATTTACTCACAGTTCAGTTAACTAAAGTTAAAACTCAATTTCTGACTCAATGACTTTTGTTTTTGAAAAAACAAATAGTTAATTCAAGAAGTTGATCCTCCCAATATATGATCTGTATCTTAACTGGATCAATTCTGAGTTTTTTATAACTGTGCATGGAATCTCATGGAGTTGGTCTGAAGATTTTGTATCTAATTCATTAAATATTTTATATTTTTCTTATAAATAATGAAATCAAGTTGGAAACCTTTTCCCTGTCCTTTTAGATAATTTTTTAATTTAATTTATATATAACAAGTCCTAATGCACTGATAGGATCGATAGCTAAAAAATTTATTCTTCTTTAACTATATGAATTTAAATATTGAAATCATAGTTTAATATTGATGAGATTCGAGTATATTCCTGCAAACACACACACATATATATAAAAATAAACTTCATGAAATTGAAACTTTTTATTTCCCGAAATAATATCTTTTACATTTAGAATTAAAATATTAATTAAGAAATGACACAAATTGCATTAGGATCCTCCTCAACACTTACAACATGTGGATAATGGTAATGATAAGCAGTGATGTGAAGATCTTGATCTTGCTTCTTCGGCTCTTCCTTCTTCTTTTCAGGTTCTTTTGCCGGTTCTACTGTAACTATTTCTGTGCAACACAGCTTTCTCAGTTTGGCAACTATGTGTACTGGATCAATGTTCCCTATCACTGTCAGCTTCTGGTCCTTCATCTCCATGGATATTGAATGCACCCCTGCAAGTTTGGCATCACAGAACAAATACTTCAAGATTTATAAGTTAGTGAACATAGCAAAGTTATCAAACATGTCGCAAGGTTCGGATCATGGATTAGATAGATTAAACCAGGTTACAAGTTATAACTCGCCCAGGTCGATTTACTAGAATGAACCGGGTTCAATGCTGTGGATCATAGAAGGAAAATAAATAAATTTTACCTGGAAGCCTAGAGACTGTCTTCATGGCTTTCTTCTTAGCTTTCTCTTCATGCAGATCCAATCTCAGCACAGCTTTCTGCAACATAATAAGTCCATGCATGTAAATTTTTTTAATGAATCAATATCAAGATAATCAAGAAACTGGAAAAGAAGAAGGAAGAAATGAAAACTTGACTACTCATTCTTAATTTTACGCATGCATTGTGCACAAAAGATTGATGTCCAGTAAGCCTTAACTGATCTCACCTTCATTGTCGCGGCCTTGAGGGATCTGGACAAAGAAAATTGAAGATCAAAGACGGCAAAGAAGAGGCCAGGAAAGAGGAAGGGAGATTATAAGCTTAGTGAACTAAAGTGGTACTGAGGGAGTGAGATTTTATAGTGAAGGAGAGAGATATGAGTCAACTATCGGTCAGTAATAATCTTTTTTTCACCAAGTAATTAACGAAGGAAACAGGGTGGAAACCCACTCGTCTCCAATAATTGCACTTTTTTAATGTGTCTTATCTTTTTATTTTTTACTTTATGCTATTTACAAGAATAAAAAGCTACAATTATGAAGAAAATTATATTTTTTTACTTCTAATTTTATTTCATTAACATCAAGTATAAAATTAATAAAATGATCAACCATTTTAATATAATTTTACTTATACAGTCCCTTAAAAAAATCTTAATATATTAAAAAATAATCATCCATTACTTATAAAAATTTTATATGATAATAATAACAATATTTATTAATAATATAACTATAAATTAAAAATTCAAATTTTTATTAAAAATAAATTTATAATCCAATAATTAACTATTATTTCTACATAAATTCAATTTTGCTTTAACGAACTAAACAATAAAATTAAAAATAATTAATTAATATCTAATTTATTATCAATTATTTATTTAATTTAAATATATTCAACTTAGATTAATTTATCAATCATAAATATCAGTTAATTTGATAGACTATTAGGACTAAGTTATAAATCTCTGTATGCTCCCGAAAGCTTGATAGAAACTAGACTAGAAGAAAATAAAATGTCGAGCTTTATAAAAGCATTTGCTCTGGGGATGGAGACGGGGGGTCCAGTCAACTCAGATCGGTTGCTTCCTTAACTCATTAAACTCTAATTATAAAACTCGGGTTGCACAGTATAATAATTTAAAACTCAACAACTGTCTTGAGATTGGACCGGTTCTAATTTAAAAAAAAAATAAAGAAACAATTGAGTCGTTCTAACTCAGTCAAAAACCAGAAAATAGTTCATCCTTAATTTAATGGCTTTGTTTTTGAAAAAAATTAGTCAACTTAAGCTAACTCTCTCTCGATGAATTCTTGATATAAATAATCAAACGATCCTTAACTTGTGTTTATGGCCTTCAATTTAGTAGTTTATTTTCCTCGACAGATTTTCTCATTTTATCTACTTCTCTTTTGATTTTTCTAAATTATAAATGCAAGGGGTGGCATGGCATCTCAAGATTCGTGGTTGACAGGCCTGAGATGGTGGTTGCTATCCCCAGTTCATGACTGTAGTGGTGGAGGAGATTCTTGGAAGGTAGCCATGGAGAGATGACAGATAAAGTATGTTTTTTTCTCTTACTTGGTGGAGCCTCTGGAGATTAGGAAAGGCCGAATTATTGTTCTGTGATGGGGGGCTTGAGACCACTGGGGATATTGTAGCTATCATAGAAGTTATTATCGACTGGTTGTTTGTTGGAGTTTTTAAAGTTGAAAGGTTTGTCGTGACAATATTCACTAGCCTTTTATTGTCATGGATTACTCGGTATGGTTACGAAACCGACCCGGATTATAAAATTGATTGAGGAATCAATCAGTTTAGAATTTAATCTAAATCGAGTTTTATAATTAATTGAGAAGAGTTGATCCGATGTGACGACTCTATGAAAAATCTTAGTTGACGTCAACTCGATTAAGAATTCATAGAATATTTTAAAATAAAATAAAATGATAATGTTTTGATATTCTTTAAAAAAAAACAATTGAGTTAATTCTTTAAAATCATAATCTCTTGGATCAATCTAATTAAAACAAACAAACAAACAAAATAAATGAAGCTTGTTGTAACCCAATTTTGGATTCACAAAGATTTTCTTGAATGTTATTTTATTTCTATTATTATTTATAAAAATCCAAAAAAATTAAGAAAAAGTTTAAAATTCAAAAATATATTTTTCTCGAGTCAACCGCATCTTTCCATCAAAACCAAGTCCACCGGGTCAAACCATGTCGACCAGGGTAAAACATGAGTTTCGGGCTGTTTCGGGTCAAAACCGTCATTTCCAACCAAAACCGAGTCCACCGGGTCAATACAGGTCAAACCATGTCGATCAGGGTAAAAAGTGAGTTTCGGGCTATTTCGAGTCAAAACCGTCATTTCCAACCAAAACCAAGTCCACCGGGTCAAACCATGTCGACCAGGGTAAAAAATGAGTTTCGAGCTGTTTCGGGTCAAAAACCATCATTTGCGACCAAAACCCGGTTCACCGGGTTGATACCCATCAAATGTTTTTTTGGTATTTTATTTTTTGCGGTTGAAACGGGCTTTTTTTAATATTGATTTGAATTTTTAATTTTATCTATATAAATATTTATTATTATATATAATAAAACAAAATCAATAATTCAAAAGTAAATTTTTTCAACGGAGCAGTTTAATTATACAAGTAGCAGTTATGTTAATATAATTTTTTATTTAAGGTAGATGGAAGGTGGATGTGAGTTGTCCCCTGCTCATTGGCTATAAATAGCCACGAGAGCAAGGGAAGAGAAAAAAAAAAAGGAAAAAAAAGGAGAGAAGAGAGACGATATCCTATATCACTATTTATGTTTTTTTACTATTTCTTCGTGCGAGTAAGATATTGATTTTGATTAAAAACAATCTGAAAAATACTAAAAATATCATAACCGTTAGATTTAATAGTGTTTAGATCTGAACCGTTGATTTAATAGGATACAATAGGGTTTACCACACCCAATTAAAACCCAAATCAATCTCAGCCCTTAAAACAATTTGTCTTTAGATCCGGTGGCGCCACGTCACCCGGTGTACCAAGCTCTTTGTACACCGCGTCACACCCGATCAAACCTCCGTTCATCCGGACCGTCCGATCAACATGCAGATCGGGCCAATCACAGCCACGCGATCTTTCCATCAGAGATCCAACGGATCACAGGCCTCAGCGGCACCGGTGTACCGTGCTAACGTTCTCACCGTAGCACAACCCAGAGCATCTCTCTCCTCTCGCCGGCGACTCCCTCTCTCTCCTCCGATCTCCCATCTCCGGCCATCTCAAGCTTCCAAACCACCACAGAAAGGTCGCTATCCTCATATAAAGCAAAACCCCGG
>Ga0307513_10005763_pt1 | contig 16292 bp, 14 predicted proteins | sample 15_EM_MG_FD_202174 | JGI IMG/M metagenome (GOLD analysis project Ga0307513, IMG submission 202174) | Populus trichocarpa ectomycorrhiza microbial communities from riparian zone in the Pacific Northwest, United States - 15_EM | ecosystem: Host-associated > Plants > Roots > Unclassified | place... | reverse complement strand
CTGGGACGCCACCCACATGACGTTCTACGTCGACGGCAACGCGTTCCTGACCCAGAACAAGGCCACCATCGAGGGCACCCGGGGCCCGTGGGTCTACGACCACCCGTTCTACCTGATCCTCAACAACGCGGTCGGTGGCGACTGGCCGGGTGCGCCGGACGCGACGACCGTGCTTCCGCAGAAGATGCTGATCGACTACGTCCGGGTCTACCAGAACTGACTACCCGAGCGTAAGAAACAGCGCCCTGAACGGATCGTCCGCAGCGACGGTCCGACCGATACCGGCCAGGGCCGTGTGGGTAAAGCATCCCGCACGGCTCTGGCCGTTCCATGTCTCCCGCGCCTTCACGCGAACCCCTCGCACTCCGCGAACGCCGGGGCGTTGTCCCAGCGCGGGATCAGTGGGACCGGTGCGTCGGGTGGGTGCCCTGTGGCGTGATGACGAGCGAGTGCTCAACCGGCACGTTACGGGTGCCCTCAATTGTTACCGTACGAACTCGACCAACTACTCTAAGTCCTGATTGGATGGGCGGGCCAGGGGAGCCTGAGAGAGCTGAGGTGGTCGTCGTCCTGTTCGTCAATGGCGTCGGCCGAGTCGATATCAGCGAGCGGAGCGCGCTGGTCGCGGTGCTCCGCCCGGATCGCGAGGAAGTTGGGTGCGATGAGTGACGTCCGGGTGTTGTTCGGCCCCGATGCCTTTCGGCAGCGGCACGGCGGTATTTCGCGGTATTTCGTCAATCTGCACCGGGCCCTGCTGGGGCTCGGCGTCCGGTCCAAGATCTTTGCGGGCCTGCACGACAACGCTGACCTGCAGGACACCTCCGGGGTGATGGGCCTGCGCACCCCCGAGTTCCGCGGGCGGCCTCGGGTCAGCCGGGCGGCGCTCTACCCGGTGCTGCGCCCGTCCTTGCGCCGGACTCGGATCTATCACAACACCTGGTACCTGCCGCCGTTCCCGGCGTCGGGCCACCGGGTCGCGGTCACCGTCCACGACCTCACCGCCGTCAGGCTGCCCGGCCATTTCAGCGACGCCGAGGCGAAGCGTTCGCTCGAGGAGCAGACCCGCTGCTGCGAGGCGGCGGACGTGGTCTTCGCCGTCTCCGAGAACGCCAAGGCGGACGTCGTCGAGATGCTCGGCGTCCCGGAGGAGAAGGTGTTCGTCACCCCGCCCGCCGCGGACCTGCCCCCGACATCACCGACCGGGCGAGCCAGTTCGGCCTGGCGGGAGCCGGGCCGGCTGCTCTACGTCGGCGGACGCAGTGCCCACAAGAACTGGCAGGTCCTGGTCGCGGCGCTCGCTTCCTGTCCCGGGTTCCACCTGGTCTGCGCCGGTGGCGGGGCGCCGACCCGGGAGGACTTCCGGCTGCTGGCCGATTACAGCGTGCTGGACCGGGTGCTGTTCGTTGCGGCGGACGACGACACCCTCGCCCGGCTCTACCGCAACGCTGCCGCGCTGGTGACGACCGCTCTGCACGAGGGATTCGGCCTGCCGATGCTGGACGCGCTCGCGGCCGGCTGTCCGGTGATCAGCAGCGGCACCGGAGCGCAGCGTGAGGTCGGCGGGAGCGCGGCGTCCTACTACGACCCGAGCCGGCCCGACGAGCTCGTCGACCTGATCCGGTACCTGCCGACGTCCCCGGAAGGGCTGCGACGGCTGGGCGACCCGGGCCGGGCTCACGCCGCGACGTTCACCTGGGCCGAGACTGCGCGGCGCACCCTGGAGGGGTACCGCTCGATCCTCGATCTGCGATAGCAAGCCCGAAGCACGGCCCAAACGCTGGTGATTCCTCAACCAATGCGGGCCCCTGAGTCTGGGCGGATCGACGAGCAACGACCGGAACCACGGAAGAACGCTCCAGAGAAGCGCTTCCTCAGGCACTGGGCGGACATTGATCCGTCGTTCCGGTCGTTGCGTGCCGCCGCTCACCCCTGTCCAACCCCCACCAGAGATCAGCGGGGGGTGTGTGCGGGGTTACTCCCGGAGGGAGAGGGCGTGCGCGGGGGCGAGGCGCAGCGCCTGCCGGGTGGGTAGCTCGATGGTGATGAAGGCGATCGCGATGATGGTGACTGCGGTGGCGGGCAGCAACCAGACCGGGCCCGCCGGCCAGGGATGATCGAGAAAGCCAATGCCCAAGAGCGCCAGGGGAATCGTGGACAGGGCCAGACCGGAGGCGAGCGCGGCCACAGCGATCACCGCGGCCTCGCGCCGCATCATCATCCGGATCTGCCGGGGTGTGGTGCCGTTGAGCCGCAGGGTGGCGATCTCGGTGCGGCGCTGGGCGGTGGTGGCGACGAGTTTGTTGGCGATGCTCAGCAGCAGGTAGCCGAGCAGCACGGCGATGGTGGCCAGGTTGATCCAGACCTCCGGTGGAGCAGCGCTCAGGCCACCGGGCCCGCCGGGTCCGGCGGCGGTGTCCTGCAGGGTGAGGGCCGGCCGGGAGGCGACGAGTGCGGTGAGGTTCTGCTCGGCCGTGGCGGTGCCGTCGGTACGGACCAGGATGCTCTGGTCGAGTCCGCTGGTGGTGTGCCCAGCAGCGAGGTCCTGGGAGATCACGATGGGCCCGAAGCCGAGGCTGCGCCCGTAGACGGCCACGACCGTGGCGGTGGTGCGGGTGCCGTCGCCGAGGATCAGGCTCACCTGCCGGCCCAGGCCGGCATGTCGGGAGCGCGCAACGTCGCCGCCGACGGCGACCGTGCTGCCGGTGAGCTTGCCCAGGCTGCCGGCCCTGACGTCGAGGTCGAGGATCGTGGCCGCGTCCGGGGTCAGGATCAGCGCCGGGTTGGCCTCGACCTGGAGGTCGCCCAGACTCTGGAACGGCCACAGCACCGTGGTGGTGCTGAGCGGAGCCGCTGCGCGTACCCCGGGGGTTGCTCGCACGGCGGCGAGCGTGGTGTCGGGCAGGCCGCCGGTCCCGGGCGCGCCGATGCTCTGCTGGGCCAGGGTGCCGGCCCGGACGTCCCGCGACACCGCGGTCATCAGGGTGGTCTGGGACACGGTGTACGTCAGGATGAAGACCACGGCCATCGCCAGAGTGCTGACCACTCCGGACAGCCGCAGCGCGTACCCGCGAATGTTGGCCACGGCCAGCCAGGTTGGGGCGGACAAGCCGGCCGGCAGGTGCCGGGCCAGTGCCTCGCTGGCGCGGGCGACCAGGGCGGGACCGGCCATCGCCAGGCCGATGGCGGCGATGATGCCGGCCAGGGAGGTGGCCGCCGCACCCATCAGCGAGCGGGTCAGCAGCGGAGCGGTCGAGAGCGTGGTCGCCGCGACGATCAGCAGGAAGCCGACGAAAGTTCTTACTCTGGACGGGTTTCGGGGTTCGCTGCGGGACTCGGTCACCGCCTCGGTGGCCGGCAGCCGGGAGGTGCGCCAGGCCGCGCTGCGCGCCGAGACCTGGACGACCAGGAGCAGCAGCACTGCCGCGCCGATCGCGGGCATCGGGCTGATGCTCAGCGGCAGGGCTTCGGGGATCATGCCGAGGCTGACCAGCATCCGCCGAAACTGACCGGCCAGCAGGTAACCCAGGCCCACCCCGGGAACCAGCGCTGCGGTCGCGACGAGCGTGGCCTGGCTGGCGGCGAGCCGGCGGATCTGCCTCGGGGTGGCACCCACGGCCCGCAGCAGTGCCAGTTCGCGTCGCTGGCCGCCGATCGAGACGGCCAGCGCACCGGCCACGACGAATCCGATGATCAGCAGGAGGATGCCGGCCAGCGAGCCGGCGAGCAGGACCAGCAGCGAGCGTGCCGCGACCGTGCCGGGGGCTGCGCTGTCACCGCGGCTGCCGCCGGTCGCCACGCTCAGCCGGTGGCCGTCCAGCTCGTGCGGGATCGCAGCGCTGACCGCGTCCGCCGCGCCGGGCCGGACCTGCAGCCCGACCAGGTCGACGCGGCTCGCGCGGGGTCCGTGTTCGCGCCCGGCCAGCTGCACGGCGGTCGGGTCGGCGAAGAGGATCCCGGCTCCGGGTGCGGCGACCACCGCGGAAAGGCGGTAGGTGGCGGGGCGTCCGGCCACCATCGCCTGGACGCGATCACCCGGCCGGACACCGGCGGCCGCGGCGGTAGTGCTGTCCACCGCGACCTCGCCGGGGCCGCTCGGCGCTCGGCCGTCGATCTGCGGGTGCTGCAGCAGCAGGGTTGAGGACCAGCCGTGCCCGGCCGCCTGCGGGTCGCCGGAAGGCACGGGACGGTCTCCGGGGCCGATCAGGGCGGCGGGAAAGCTGACGTCGCCGACGGCGCTGAGGACGCCGGGCAACTGGGCCAGCCGGTCGACCAGGGCGGCCGGAACCGTGGCCCGCTCCGGCAGGGCGATCGGCATGTCCTCCGGTACGCGGTAGGACTGGTCGGCCGACACCACGAGGTCCGTGCCGCTGAGCCGGCCGGCGGGCAGGTGAGAGCGCAGGCCGGACTCGGCCAGCACCGCGGTGCCGGTGATCATTGCCGCACCACCGAGCACCGCACAGACCACCGCCACGAGCGCGGTGAGGCGATTCCTGAGCATCTGGATCGCAAGGTGCGCCATGGCTCAGCCCTCACCCAGTGCGATCAGGCAGTAAGCCAGGTCAGCGGCGGTGGGCGCGTGCAGGGTGTCCACGATCCGCCCGTCGGCCATCACCACCGCCTGATGAGCCTGGGCCGCGGCCGCCGGGTCGTGGCTGACCATCACCACCGTCTGCTCCAGCTCCTCGACGAGCTCGCGCAGCAGCCGCAGCACCTCATGCGCGCTGCGCAGGTCGAGCGCGCCGGTCGGCTCGTCGGCGAACACGACGGCCGGGCGGGCCACCAGGGCGCGGGCGATGGCGGCGCGTTGCTGCTGACCGCCGGACAGCTCGGCGGGGCGGTGCCCCAGCCGGTCGCTCAGCCCGACCCGCTCGATCAGGGTCTGCAGCCAGGCCCGGTCGGGAGCCTTCCCGGCCAGCCGCAGCGGGAGCGTGATGTTGTCGGCAATGCTCAGCGACGGCACCAGGTTGTAGGATTGGAACACGAAACCGATGCGTTCGCGCCGCAATTCGGTCCGGCGGGTCTCGTTCAGCCCACTGATCTCGCGGCCGTCGATGACCACGCTGCCGGCAGTGGGGGAGTCCAGCCCGGCAGCGCAGTGCATCAGCGTGCTCTTGCCGGAACCCGATGGTCCCATCACCGCGAGAAAGGTGCCTCGCGGCACGACCAGGGACACGTCGTCCAGGGCCCGCACCCCTCCGGGATAGGTCTTGCTGAGGTGCTCCAGCGCGATGGCCGGGGTCTGCTGGGTGGCGAAGCGGTGCTCGGCTCCGATGACGTCGGCGCTCATCGACGCCCCCGCAGATACCGGGCGATCAGGGCGGCCACGCAGAGCGCGGTGACCACGCCGGAACCGAGGTGGATCCAGATCGGGACGCCGCCGAAGGAGGTGACCGCGTTGGCGACCGAGCTGACCACCAGCAGCACCCAGATCAGGGTCCGCACCACGTCGCCGGGGGACCCGTCGGGCGTTGTCTGGCGCGGGTTTTCGGTGTCGCCGGTGAGGCGGTACGGGTCGCTCATGAGGAACTCCTAGGTCGGTGTTGGGCTGTGTCTCGACGCTAGGAGAGCCGCCGTCCGGCAACGAGCCCGCCAGCTACCGGTTCGCGGTACAGCAGGCTGTACTTCCTGGTCGGCGGGATGACGCCGACCTCGGCGGCCACCTAGGGTCGGTGCCGAAGAGAGGTGTGGATGTCGACGCAGCAGGACAAATCGCCGAATGTCCGGGACGCCGAGCCCGGCGCCCGGGGGAGTGAGCCAGGTTCGGGTGACGCGCGCTCCGACGCTCCGGACCCTGCGCTGCGCGCCAGCATTGCCCGAACCGCCAGAGCCGCCCTGAAAGCGCTGGAACAGCTTGCCGGTGGTCTCGGTACCGGCCTGCTGGCGCTGGGCGTGCTGGTCTGCCTGGTGGTGATCGCACTGCTTTGCCTGGTCGGCGTCGGCCTGTTCCTGGTCCCGGCCGGGCTGCGGATGCTGCGGGCGCTCGCCGATCGCGAACGAGCCCGGCTGGGGCGATGGGGCCCGGAAATGGTCGGCCCCGACCCGGTACCGACCGGGCTTCGCCCGGCGCTGACCGACCCGGTCGTCCGGCGGGAGCTGCGCTGGCTGATCGGGCACGCGACGGCCGGCTTGCTGCTGGGCCTGATCGGTGTGCTGCTACCGGTTTTCGCGGTCCGCGACGTCACCTTCCCGCTGTGGTGGCAGTTTCTGCCGACCGGCGAGGCCAGCGCCTCGGTGAGCTTCTGGGTTGTGTACGACTGGCCCGGCGTTTTCGCCGTCGCCCTGCTGGGCCTGGGCTGGAGCGCGATCACCCTGGGGCTGACCCCGGCCATGGCCCGGCTGCAGGCGCAGCGCGGACGGCGGCTGCTGGTGATCGATCCCGACACCGATCTGTCCCTGCGGGTCGCCCAGCTCACCGCGACCCGGGCCGGGGCGCTGGATGCGCATGCGGCCGAACTGCGGCGGATCGAGCGCTCCTTGCACGACGGCACCCAGAACCGGCTGGTCGCCGTGACCGTGCTGCTCGGGGCGGCCCGGCGGATGCTGCACCGCGACGCCGCCGGTGCCGAGGAGTTGCTCGAGCACGCCCAGGCCGCGGCCGAGCAGGCGCTGGCCGAGCTGCGGGCGGTGGCGCGGGGCATCCTGCCGCCGGTGCTGGTCGACCGGGGCCTGGCCGGAGCGCTCGCCGGGCTGGCCGCGAATTGCCCGATGCCGTGCCGGATCGACGTCGAGGTGGCCGAGCGGTGCCCGGCGTCGGTGGAGGCGAGCGCGTATTTCGTGGTGGCCGAGGCGCTGACCAACGCGACCCGGCACAGCCAGGCCCGGCACGTCGTGGTCACCGTCCGCCGCCGTGACAACCGGCTGCACATCGAGGTCACCGATGACGGGCGCGGCGGCGCGGACGAGAGCAGCGGTTCCGGCCTGGTCGGCATCCGTCGCCGGGCCGAGGCACACGATGGCACCCTCGTCCTGACCAGCCCTCCCGGTGGGCCGACAACACTGAAGGTGGAGCTTCCATGCGGATCGTGATCGCCGAGGACGACCCGCTGCTGCGCGAGGGACTGGCGCTGTTGCTGCGCGCCGAATCCCTCGACGTGGTGGCCACGGCAGGCACCCCGGACGAACTGCTGAAGATCGTCGACGAGCATCTGCCCGAGGTGGCCATCGTCGACGTCCGGATGCCGCCCACCCACACCGACGAGGGAATCGTCGCCGCGGTCGAGGCCCGGCACCGCCATCCCGATCTGGCCGTGCTGGTCCTGTCCGCCTATGTCGAGCAGACCTTCGCCACCGAGCTGCTCGCCAGCGGCGCCGGTGGCCTCGGATACCTGCTCAAGGAGCGGGTCGGGCGGGTGCAGGAGTTCCTGGACGCCCTGCACCGGGTGGCGGCCGGTGGGACGGCCATCGATCCCGAGGTCGTGGCCCAGCTGCTGACCCGCACTCGCCGGGACACTCGGCTGGAGCGGCTCAGCCCCCGCGAGCGCGACGTGCTCACCCTGATGGCGGAGGGGCTGGGCAACGGCGCGATCGCCGCGCGCCTGTTCGTCACCGATGGTGCCGTGCACAAGTACATCCGCAGCATCTTCAGCAAGCTCGATCTGCCTCCCACTGACGAGGCGGACCGGCGGGTCACCGCCGTCCTGCGCTATCTGGAGGACATCCGCCGACTGAGCTGACCGGACTCACACGCCGGATTCCGGCCGCAGCGCATGCGCGCGCCGGCCGGGATCCGGTGCGGGTGAAATACATTCGATCGGGGCGGCGTTACCACGTACCGTGAACGCCATGTCCGCACCCGGTCTGCAGCTGCCCCAGTTGGTGGCTCCCGCGTGCGTGCTCCCAGGCGTGGCGGATACCCGAATCTGACCCTTCCCCTCATCGCAGCAGAGCCCGGGGAAGGGTGGCTGCGTGCTGCGGTTCTGGCGCGGGCGGAGTGGCATCCGTTCGTCGCGTCGAAGAATGCTTTCGTTTCTCGCATCCAGTGAGGACACCATGGCCAAGAGCCAATTCATCCGGACGAAGCCCCATCTGAACATCGGCACGATCGGTCACGTCGACCACGGCAAGACGACGTTGACGGCTGCCATCACGAAGGTTCTGTCCGAGCGCGACCCGGCAACCAACCGGTTTGTGGCGTTCGAGGGAATCGACCGGGCGCCGGAAGAGGCGCTGCGGGGCATCACCATCAATATCTCCCACGTCGAGTACGAGACGGCGGGCCGCCACTACGCCCATGTCGACATGCCGGGGCACGCCGACTACGTGAAGAACATGATCACTGGCGCGGCGCAGGTGGACGCGGCGATCCTCGTCGTCTCGGCGCAGGAGGGCTCGATGCCGCAGACCCGCGAGCATGTGCTGCTGGCCCAGCGGGTCGGCGTCCCCTATCTGGTGGTGGCGCTCAACAAGAGCGACGCCGTCGCCGACACCGAACTGCTGGACCTGGTCGAGCTCGAGGTGCGTGAGCTGCTCAGCGAGTACGGCTTCCCTGGCGACGAGGTGCCGGTGGTCCGGGTCAGCGCGTTGCAGGCGCTGGAGGGCGACCTGGGCTGGACTCAGTCGGTTCTGGACCTGTTGGACGCCGTTGATGCCTACGTGCCGATCCCGGAGCGAGAGCTGGCCGAGCCGTTCCTGATGCCGATCGAGAACGTGCTCACCATCAGCGGCCGGGGCACGGTCGTGACGGGCAGGGTGGAGCGCGGCACGCTGCGCGTCGGCGAGCCGGTGGAGGTGGTCGGTCTGGGCCCCACGCTCGCGTCGGTGGTGATCGGGCTGGAGACGTTCGGCAAGTCGTTGCCCGCCGCCGAGGCGGGGGACAACGCCGCGCTTCTGCTGCGCGGGGTGAAGCGTGAGCAGGTGGAGCGCGGGCAGGTGGTCGCGGTACCGGGCAGCGTCACGCCGCACCGGGTGTTCCGGGCCAACCTGTACGCCCTGACGAAGGACGAGGGCGGTCGGCATACGCCGTTCGTGGCGAACTACCGGCCGCAGTTCTTCTTCCGCACCACGGACGTGTCCGGCGGGATCGACCTGGGTGACCTGGAGCTGGTCATGCCGGGCGACTCGGTGGAGGTGACCGTGCACCTTGGCAAGCCGGTTGCGATGGACGTCGGCCTCGGTTTCGCGGTGCGCGAGGGCAGCCGAACGGTCGCGGCCGGCACCGTGACCGAACTGCTCGACTGAGCAAGGTCGGCAGCGCTCCCGAGTTGGCGAGGTGCCGGCCCGACATCAGAGAGAGACGAGGACGGGAGGTCCGCCGCTTGCGGCGGACCTCCCCCACATACTCAGTCAACTGTTCAGTTAACTGCATATTTGATACCGTCCAGTCATGCCGAAGCGACCAGCCACGACGCCGTCGGATCCGCACACCGTGGCCGGTGACCTGCGCGTCGTTCTCGGCCAGCTGTTCCGGCGGCTCCGCGAACAGGGCAACGTCGGGGATTTCAACCATTCCCAGACGTCGGTCCTGCGCCGTCTGGAGCGCGAGGGCCCGGCAACGATGACGGCCCTGGCCCGGGCGGAGGGCATCCGCCCGCAATCGATGGGGACGATCATCTCCGTCCTGGAGGAGGCCGGACTCGTCGGCGGCGTCCCGGACCCGCACGACGGCCGCAAGACCGTGCTGTCGCTCACCGACGCGGCGCGGGAGCGGTTCGCGACCGGCCGGCTGGCCCGGGAGGACTGGCTGTTTCGCGCCATCCGGACCCACCTGACGCCTGCCGAGCAGGACGATCTCGCCGCCTGCGTCGACCTGCTCAAGCGCCTCGCCGCCTCCTGAGCCGGTGCAGGCCGTGTCACCCGAAGGAGCACCCATGGACCTGCCCGGCGGTAGCTGCCGATGAGCGAGCGCATCCTCACAGAGCCCATCACAGGCGAGCCGGAACCCACGGCCACGCAGCCCGTCGCGCCCGGCACGGCCGGCCCACCCTTCGGCTGGCGATTCACCGCCCCGCTGCTGCTCGGGTCCACGCTGAACCCGATCAACAGCTCCCTGATCGCGACCGGGCTGGTCGGGATCGGCGTGGACTTCGACCAGGGCCCCGGCGCCACCGCGAGCCTGATCTCCGTGCTGTACCTGTGCAGCGCGGTCATGCAGCCGACGATGGGCAAGCTGTCCACGCTGTTCGGCCCCCGGCGAATCTTCCTGACCGGCATCCTCATCCTGCTGATCGCCGGGATCATCGGCACCGCGGCACCGGCGTTCGGCGTCCTGCTGCTGTCCCGGGCGCTGATCGGGATCGGAACCTCGGCGGCGTACCCGACCGCGATGGCCCTGGTGCGCACGCGAGCGGACAGCCTGGGCACCGGGGTACCGAGCCGGGTCCTGGGGAACTTCTCGATCGCCGCGCAGATCACGGTGGTCTTCGGGCTCCCGCTCGGCGGCGTGCTGGCCGGAGCGTTCGGCTGGCGGGCGCTGTTCTTCGTCAACATCCCCCTCGCCCTGATCACCCTCGTCTTCACCCTCACCGGGGTGGCCAAGGACGGACCTGTCCGGCGGGAGGGCCGCGAGCGCTGGCTGACGGCGATCGACCTGCCGGGCATCGTCCTGTTCGCCGGCGCCACCGTGAGCCTGCTGGTGTTCCTGTCAAGTCTGAAAAGGCCGACGTGGTGGCTGCTTCCGGTGATCGTCGGGCTCGTTGTGGCCCTGGTGCTCACCGAGCGCCGGGCGAGCCGCCCGCTCATCGACGTCCGCATGCTCGCCACGAACCGGCCGCTGGTGCGCACGTACCTGCGCCAGCTGTTGGTCGCGCTCGGGATCTACGCCGCGCTGTACGGCTGCAGTCAGTGGATGGAGCAGAGCGCGCATTTAAGTGCCTCGGCGGTCGGGCTGATTCTGCTGCCGCTGTCCGGGCTGAGCATCGTGATCGCCCGGGTGGTCTCCGGACGCGGCTGGGTGCGTGGGCCGCTGGTCCTGGCGGGGGTGGCGCTGGTCCTCACCGCCGCGGTGATGCTGCTGATCACCCACCGCTCCAGCGTCATGGTGCTGATCGGGATGTCCCTGTTGTTCGGGATCACCAACGGGTTCAGCGGTTTCGCCAACCAGGCCGCGCTCTACGTGCAGACGCCCGCCGAGGGCATCGCCGTCGCCTCCGGGCTCTATCGGACCGCCACCTACATCGGGGCGATCTTCTCCTCCAGCCTGATCGGGATCACCTTCGGGCCGGCCGCGACGGACGCCGGATTCCACGTCCTCGCCTGGGTTATCGGCGGGCTCGGGATTGTCGTCGTGCTGCTGGCGGGCCTCGACCGCAGCATCCCCACGGTCACGAGCTCAGCCAGGGATTGACCTGTGCACCTTCGCGGACTGCCCCGCCGCCGCCCTGGTGCGGGCCCGAGGCCCCCGACTGCGTCGTTCCGTCAGCGGGGCGGGCCGACGATGACGTTGCCGTACTTCTGCGAGATCGCGGGATTGGGCTTGATCTCGAAGTCGGCCGGGCGCGGGGTGGACTTGTCGCGTCCGGTCTCCCGGAACATCCCTTCGATCCCACCCGGGGTGTTGATCATCAGCAGGTCGGCCTTGGCGGACGTGATCCGGTATGCGTGTGGGATGTCCTTGGGCAGAAAGATGATGCCGCCCTCCTTCAGTTCGTGCTCTTCGTCGTCGACCCAGACCAGAGCGGTCCCCTTGATCAGCATGAACACCTCGTCCTCGCGGGTGTGCTTGTGCAACGGCGGCGCCTCACCCTCGCTGACGTCGAAGCGCCCGACCATGAGCTGCCCGTCGGTCGCCGCGCTGTCGAGCAGGATCGCCAGTGTTCCGCCGTCCAGCCATTCCAGTTGCTGCTGCTGGTCGGGTTGGGCGAGATAGGCCATGCTCATGAACTGCTCCTGGTGAGATGCGGTGACGGATGGTACAAACCCCTAATGTCGGACGCGGACGACGAGCTTGCCGGTGGCGCGGTCGTGTTCCATGTCGTGGTGAGCCTGTCGCACCTGCTCCAGGCCGTCGTAGACGCGGTCCACGGGGAAGCTCAGCCGGCCGGCCCCGACCGCGTCGAGGATCTCCTGGAAAGCCTCCCGAGGCAGGTCGGCGGCGTCGCCGGAGTAGCCCGCCAGGCGCACACCTCTCGGCAGGTACTCGTTCGGGGAGAAGTCCCGCACCGTCCACTGGTTGGAGAGGCTGCCGCTGAAGCAGGCCGTGCCGTGCACGCGCACCGCCCGCAGAGTGTCGGGCAGGGTCGGCGTGCCGACGAGATCAAGGGCGACGTCGACGCCGTCCGGGTACAGCTCGCGCACGGCGGGTGCGACCTCGCCGGTATCGAGCAGCGGGTGGTCGATCCCGTGCTCCTTCAGGAAGGCGAGGCGGTCGGCCCGCCGGGTGGTGGACAGCACCGTGGCGCCGCGCCATCTGGCCAGCGCGGCGGCCGCCAGGCCTACCGACGAGGTGCCGCCGCGAATCAGCAGGGACTGACCGGGTTTCAGGTCCAGCCCGATGGTGAGCGAGCCGTAGGCGGTCTGCACCATCTCCGGCAGAGCCCCCAGCACTTCCCAGGGCAGGTCGGTGTCAACGGGGATGACCTGGGCCAGCGGAACCGACGTGTACTCGGCATAGCCGCCGTCGTAGGTGCGCCCCATGTCCCCCATCATCGCGACGACCTTCTGTCCGGGAGCCAGTCCGCTGCCGGGCGGGGCCGCGTCGACGATGCCGGCGGCCTCGATACCCGGCACCCGGGGAAAGCTGACGCCCACGCTCAGACCCAGCCGAAGCTTCAGCTCCGAACGGTTGAGGCCGAACGCCTCGACGCGGATGCGCACCCAACCGTCCTTCTCGGGCGGGAGCGGGAGCGTGGTCAGACGCAGGTTGTCCACGGGGCCGGGGGCGAAGAGCCGGACGGCGCGCATAGTGGTCGGCGAGGACGTCATGTACCTGCCTGCTTCCCGGGTAGGAGAATCGGCCGACGGTGGCCAACAGGCAGCCGCCGCGGCTCTATTCCCGACTCGCCTGGCTTGCCGCCTGTTTGACATTCGCCCTCGACCCCGCCCGCAGGCCGGGCCGGTCGCTCACGCGTCGAAATGGAACCGGGTCGCGTCCGTCGGGAAGGCGAACCAGGCCAGCGCCCGGCGCGGGATCAGCACCCGCAACCCGCCGCCGCCCTCACCGGCCCAGGCGTCGGCCGCCGGGCTGTAGCCCAGGTCGTGGTACTTGACGAAGGCCGCCGCGATCCGGGCGCCGAGGCCCTCGGCCGGGGCCTGGGCCGGACGGGACTCACCCTCCACGATCACCGCTTCGGTGCCGCTCTCCAGATTCAGCGAGCACGCGGGGTTGGTGGTCAGGTTCTGCACATGCACGGTGGTCGGAGCGCCGTCGTACCAGAACCGGCCGTCCAGCCAGACCCCCCAGCGCGGGACGACGTGCGGGCGGCCGTCGGGGCGCACGGTCGTCAGCCAGTAGCTGGTCGCGTTCACGAGCCGGGCTTCGACGTCGGTCCAGGCCAGCATTCCGTCGGTGCTGCTGGGCAGGCCGTAGCCGTCGGGCATCAGCGGCCGGTCGGCCCGGGGAGCGGAGTTCTCAGACATGGTACAAAACCGTAGACCGTGCTGGACTCGATCGCAGCCGGTCGACCCGGTCGGCTTCCACCACTCCGGTGGAGGCTCGGCTCAGAGTTTGCTTGGACGTTGTGCCCCCGTTTGCGTGGACTTCCTAAGCTCTGCAGTGGTTCGGACGTCCAACGACGGGAGCAGCGGTGTTCATGAAACAGCAATATCGCAAACTCGCGATTCTTGGTTGCGCGACGCTGGTCGCCTTGGCCGGTGGCATCGCAGCGCCGTCCGCAGCGACTGCGGCGCAGGACGGGCCGATCACCAGGGTCGGAGCCTCGGGCCACGGGGGCAAGATCGTCGTGAGTCGTTCCGTCCCCGCCGTCAGCTTTCCGGTTCGTGCCCGTGTGGACGGCGAAGCCCTGCTTTCACTCACCGTGCGGGCGCCCGGTGCCGACTGGGCGGTGGCCGGACGCGAGTCCGCCGTCGTCGCGGTTCTCGTCGATGGCCGTCTCGTCACCGATTTGGTGATCCCCTCTGCCGACCCCACACAGCGGCAGATGGGGCTCGGCCCGATCACCCGCGGCCTGCATCGGGTCACGATCCGGTTCGACCGCGCGGCGACACCGGGCGGGGTGGACCGGGCGGTCCTGTCGAAACTCGGCCTGAACGTGGTCAATCGGCGGGTTCGGGGTTTCGACGTAGCAGCGCACGCGCCGATCGTGATCGGCCGGACCATGCCCGCATTGGGCTCGCCGAACCAGAACGCGACCACCGATGCGCCGCTGATCGCCTGGCACGAGACCAGGCCGGCCCCGACGCCGGGGCACACCGTCGTTGAGTACTCGGTGATCTGGAGCAATGAGGACGGCGGTACCGATACCCCGGCGCTGATGGCCCGGTGGGGTCGAACCACCGATATCGAGTGGATCTACCGAGTGGAGCTGGACGAGCACGGCGATCGGGTGCCGGGCAGCGACGTCTACCAGGCCGCGAACCACGCCACGCTCCAGTTCACCGGCAGCTATGTCGGCAACCACCCGATGCTGCAGACCTGCACGGAGAACAACAACATGTGCGACCAGGTCACTGCGGACGCGAGGCTGCGCTTCCTGCTCGGCACCGACCAGACCCGGCCGGCAGAACGGGCGCGCGAGGTGCTGATGGACCGGAACCTGTGGACGTATCCGGTGATGGCGGCCGAGCAGGTGCGCGAGGGAAAGATCGAGGCAACTCCCGACTCGGCGACCCCGGCCGTCGGCGACCAGCGCACCTACCTGTGGATCGAGGTCGACAAGGACACCGGCACGGCCAGCGGGACGGGCTCCGCGCCCGGGCTCAGCCTCGGAGTGCGGCTGAAAGGCGATCCTGTGCTCTACCGCTCCGACCACAACCACCCGGACTGGTCCATCGCCCGTGACGACCCCGCGGCTACCACCGTCGAGCTGCCGGCCGGAGCGGGGGCTGCCGACATTGCCGAGATCGTCGCTCTGCGGCAGCCGACTGGCGTCGGCGACAACGGCGCACCGGTGAACGTCACAAGCATCAACCGCGCCTTCTTCCTGGGCCAAAACTACCTACCGGGTGCGTCTTTCCTCGCGAAACGACTCGCCGTCACGCTCACCACCGACAGCCCCACAGCGACAATCTTCAGCGCCGCTGCCCCCGGCTGAGGTGAGGTGGGCTGCCGGTGGATGCACGCCGGGAGCCAGTAGGTGTTGCTCGACGAGGGCGGCCCAGAGGTCGGTGGGTGGTGGGGTTTCGAGCAGGGCACGGTTCTCGCGCACCTGAAGGGCGGTCGCGGCTCCGACCACGATCGAGGCCACGACAGGGTGCGCCAGGGCGAACGCGAGCGCCGCGGCGGGCAAGCTCGTCCCGTGCTCGGTGCAGACCCGGGCGATGGCGCGGGCGCGATCGAGGATGCCGGCCGGCGCCGCGAGGTACTCGAAGGTCGCGTCGGTCGGCGGTTCGGGTGAGGCCAGGACGCCACTGTTGAAGATGCCGGCGTTCAGGACCCGGACACCGCGGCGGGCACAGGCGGGAAAGAGGTCGACCAGAGCGGTCTGGTCCAGCAGGGTGTATCGCCCGGCCAGCATGACCACGTCGATGTCGGTCTCCTGGACGAAGCGGGTAAGGATGCCGGTGTCCCGGGTGCCGACCCCGATGGCACCGAGGCTGCCCTGCGCGCGGAGGGATTCGAGGGCCGGGTACGCGTCGTCGATCGCCGTCGCGAGGTGATCGATGGGGTCGTGGATGAGCGCGACGTCAATCGAGGCGAGACCGAGCCGCTCGCAACTGGCTCCCAGTGAGCGCAGGATCCCGCTGGCCGAGAAGTCCCATTCGCGGCGGAACGTCGCCGGTACGTCGAAGCCCTCGTCGTCCCTGGTGTGTTCACCGCCGGGGCTTGGCACAAGCAGCCGACCGACCTTCGTGCTCAGAGTGAACTCGTGTCGCGGTTTGCTCCGCAGGAACGCACCCAGGCGCTGTTCCGACAGGCCGAGGCCGTAGTGCGGCGCGGTGTCGAACCAGCGCACACCCACATCCCAGGCCGCTTCGAGGAGTTCGAACGCGTCGTCGTCCGAGATCGCGTGGTGCAGATTGCCCAGCTGCGCGCAGCCGAGGCCGAACGGTCCCGAACGCACAACGCTCATTGGTCCTCCTGTCGCGGTGGGGTCTGCGATCAAGCTATCTCAACAAGGATCAGATCTATTATTGACGTCATGGCGACACGCGCCTAGCATCTGGCCAACGAGCAGCGCAATCTCGCTCTGGCATGGTCAGCAGCGCTGAGTCGTCACAGGAATACATTAGATCTATGC
>Ga0307513_10005761_pt1 | contig 16296 bp, 14 predicted proteins | sample 15_EM_MG_FD_202174 | JGI IMG/M metagenome (GOLD analysis project Ga0307513, IMG submission 202174) | Populus trichocarpa ectomycorrhiza microbial communities from riparian zone in the Pacific Northwest, United States - 15_EM | ecosystem: Host-associated > Plants > Roots > Unclassified | place... | reverse complement strand
CGTTCGGGGTGTCGAAGGTGGTTGGAGTGCGGATTTGGGGTGGTTTGGGTTGCTTGTCGTTCGTTCTGGGGTTTCGATGGCTTTCGCGGGATGGAGGGTGGCGGTTTGACGGTTTCGACGGCGTCTGTGTGCTGACGTGGCACGGCTGTGGGTGGAGACGGAGGGGGGGTCATTTGCGTCAATTTCACGGTTATCGACTCGCATGGGGCGGTGACGTGGCAGGTGAACAGGTGGTGGGTGGTGGTCAGGCGGTGGGAAACGGCGCAGGGAGCGGGTGGGGCTTACCTAGCCGTGTTCGGGGTCGAAACGACGGTGACGTGGCACCGTAAATGGGCTACAAGGGGGGGGTAATGGCGTTAGCAGGGTTGCAAAGATCCTGGGGGCCGGTTGTTACTCACCTGGTGTCCCTGGGCTGCATCCTGCTCGCGTTCGCACTCACGATCGTCGGCGTCGACGTTCGAAAACCTAAAACAGCTGTTTTTGTTAGCAGACACGAGCAGGAGGGGGGTGGGAACTTACCTACGGGCCATTAACGGCGTTGGACGGCGGCATGCGCAGTGGTGGGGTTGAAATGGTGGGTGGAACTTGACGGGATGTGGTGGGGGATGTAGTGGGAGGAAGGAAGGCGGTGACGTGGCAGTGTTGGAACCGAGGATTCCGGATTTGGGACGCCGCGGGCCATGTGACTGGGAAATGGTCACATAATCGATTAAATATCAACCGATAATAACGCTAGCATGGTGCAGTGGACTCAAGCACGCGCTTATACGTGTGCTCGGTCCTGGGTTCAATCTGCGTATGGTCCATTTTTTTTCTAGTACCAATAATATAATTAAATCATTACAACTATTGTTCTGTATTGATTTGTACTATTATTTCTATTATTCTAATATTGGTTGTTGGGGAATCCATCTTTCCACATGGAATCCACATGGAATCCACCCCATTCCATGTGGAATATAGGTGGAAGAAAATCATCAAAATGGGTGAGATCTCAGCCAAAACATATTCCATGTGGAATGGGCAGATTCCATGTGGAATAAGGGGGCATGGTAAAGACCTCACATTAATGGTCTTGCCTCTTATTGCACTGCAAGAAGAACAGGTCAGTTCATATAAAACGATGATGGCTATACTGACATGTTTCACAGGCGAACAGCTTCATCGAAGAATATGGATTAACAGCCATAGCTGTCAATAGTGCACATGGAGGTCGTACGAAAGAAATAATGGTGGTACGTGAGCAACAAGGTTGGTTAACCTAAATATCTGATGAAAAAACAGGATATCTGTACCGGAAAGTGGCAAATTGTGGTAATCTCACTGGAGATGATGTTGTCAAAATGCTTCATCACAAACGTCTTGCGGAACTCAGAGATGCGTGAAAGAATCCTCTCAGTTGTGGTTGATGAAGCACATGTCGTCTCGCATTGGGGTTCTGGATTCCAAAAGAAATATGGAACGTTGGGTATCCTACGCGCACTCTTGCCAAAGGACACACCTATGGTGGCAATGTCAGCAACCTTGCCTTCTCGTGTTCGGCGTGACGTGATAAACAAGCTTCAATTTGACGAGAGCAACTATACATACCTCAATCTCGGCAACGACAGGCCCAACGTCTCTCTTGTGGTGTGGGCCATCCAGAACCCCATTAACACCTTCAGCGACCTTGATTTCTTGATTCCATCAACTGCTCATGGACCCAACGATGTGGAGAAGGCCTTCGTCTATTCCGACAACATAACTGTCGGGAGCGACATGATGGAACACCTACATGAAATTTCACCTGATGGCTTCCGGGAGGCAGGAATAATTCGGACTTACAGTTCAGCATTTTCGAAGAAATACCATCAGGAGGTGATGAAGCTGTTCAAAGCAGGGCACATCCATATCCTCATCTGCACAGATGCGGCTGGAATGGTAGGCTTTGAATCAAAAATCTTGTGTACCAGTGAATGACGTGTTTTTGGATTTGCCAGGGATGTAACATACCTGATATTGATATCGTCGTCCAATGGAAGCTCCCTTCAACTGTCTCTTCATTTGTTCAGAGAGCTGGAAGGGTGGCGAGGGGATACGGAGGGTCTGGATTAGCAGTGCTGCTAGTGGAGAAGTCAGCGTATGATGTGGATATCACAGCTGCGGCTAATCAGGCAAAGAAGTCAACAACAAAGAGAAAGGGAAATGTACACGAGGCAACCAAATATCCCAAATCCAAAGACAAGACCTATGCGATCAGCCACGGTGTTTTGCGTGGTGCATTTGGGGGTGCATCCGACGGAATTCCTGTGCATATCGAGGTGCCGCTTGACCTGCTCTCCCTTGACGAGGGTCTGTATACATTGGTGCAAACTACTGAGTGTCGAAGAAAGGTCCTACAAATGATCTATGGGAATGAAATGCCAGGTTAGTGGTGATTTTTTTTTGTGGGTAACTTGGAAACTTACCTCGAGTTACCACAGATCCGACTGTCCCGTGCTGCGATCTTTGTAGCCCAGAACTTCTTGATAAGACGAGGCCCGCTCCTCCTATGCGGAATTCACGAAAAAAGGGCCAAACACCTGGGATCAGTGATAAAGGGCTTAAAAAAGCGATTATTAACTGGCAAAGAGAGATCTGGTCGGGGGACTTTGGAGACTCACTGTTTGGCCCATCGGCAATTCTTTCTAATGCGGCTGTTGACTCCCTTTCGTCGTTTGGCCAGGTTGAACGACTCATCGATCTTGAACTTGCCCTAGGCGGATATTGGGCATGGTTTGGTAAGTACGGCGATGAGCTTCTGAGCCTATTCGCAAGCTTGGATGTTGCACCCAAGCAACTGAAACCGCCCAAGGCTTGAGCTGCAAGAGGATTGAAGTGTGTGGCGGCTGAGGCTGCAGACAGTGATGAGGGAGATGGTACTAATGACAAGGGAAAACGATGACGAACGACCGCTCTCGCGGGGACTTCTACTCCCACGCCTGTCGACCGACCAACTTCTTTTGCAGTTCCTCCCTCATCAACTCCGTTACAACCACCTGTTTATCCATACCCTCGGCACTCACAACCTATATCATCGAGTCCGTTGGCCCATAATCCATATTCTGGGCTAATGACTCCTACATCTCTTTATGCACACCCTCCAACACCCTACCTGCCTTACCACATGCCTGTCCCCTACTATTACCACCCTAATACATCATCATCTTCCCAGCCACCACCCCCAAATACCCCATTTCCTTCATACCAATACCCTAGTACCAGATACCCTCCACCCCCTCCTCCACCTAGTACATAACTGCGAAGTCAAATTTCAGTGAAAAAATATATTTTGGAATGTTATGTTAAACACTGTTTTTTTTCGACTAAGTTCAGATGAAATAGGTGCCTCGAGCACTTTTTTTTCCAAGTGTTGCCAGATCTAAGAGAGCAAACGCGAATTTTCACTAAGTCAGCGTCACAAACCGTCACCTCGACAAGAACTGCTCCGTTCTGCCCAGTCCTTCTGTGGTGATCTTACCTTTCATACTCCACCATATGTTTGCACCGACAACAAAACCACAACAAAGTACAAACACTATCATGCGGATCACCACAGAAGGTACTGGCTCGTGAGTCTACTTAAAAGTATGCTTTGAGTGGAGTTGGTTATCAAAAATGATCCGGCTTTTGCTTGGTCAGTCAGATTTTTTCTTCATAATTTCTTCCTCATTGGAGGAAGGTTTACAGGGTTGTATTATGCCAGAAAGTCTGTCAAGGGCAGATTCTGCATCTTATAAGCTCTTGCAATGTCATTGTGGCATGTTCACAAATCACGAAGATAATCCATGCTCTAGGATTGGCATCAATGTGATGGATTTTGGGTCCAATAGGAGGCCTGGCATAGGTGTTTGCATAAAGGAAGACTGGGACTGTGTAGGAAGATGCATTCATCACTGAAACTGCAACTGGGGATCTTTAGAACCTCAAGCACAATTGAAGGACATGGGATAGGGACTTTAGGGAATATTCAGGCTGCATCTCTATTTCTCTTCATTCCCAAAGTTTACTTACTATTCAATTTATTGATCATAGCCACCTTCATTTGCAATTACCTTGCCCTTTTACCTTTCTTATCATCTGATACTCGCTACCCAGGCCTTTTGAAAAATAAAAGGGATGGCAAGTCTGTGCCATGCAGCCCATGCCAACATGAATGGGATTTGGTTGCGAATGCTGAGCGAGCTCTGGCATGGCTGCTTGAGGACCAGCACTTCATAAATGATAACACTGCACCACTTCCCCTTTCATAAATTTGTCACAAGGCTGGGCTTCAGGAGGAGTCATTCTGGAGGTTCAGAGGGTCTGGTCTTTTATTCCAAAAATGGACTCTTTTACATACACATGACACTTATTTGGCTTTTTATTATTCTTATGTGTTTTGAGCAGTTTTATTTTGGTCCAGATGGTGTGAGAGCATGTGTGCATCTCGGAATATTTGTTTGCACCCCAATGTATATCTTGGAAGGACCTTACATCTGAAATTCTTCTGGCTTAATTTGCGACTCTAAGGACTTACCTCAAGAAACCAGCCTCAAGAGCATTCAAAGTTGTCAAAAAAAAAACCCTAATTCACAGCATATTGCACTCGCTAGTGCATCATAAGTTTATCTATGCTGAGTATCTTATTATGGATTCTCTTCATACTGTTTTATGTCTACTCTTTTACTCCAATCTAGTCGACCTTTCCCCGAACTCTCTCAAGAGACCGGAGTCTCCTCCACACCGTAGAAGTCAAAGTCGACGTCGAGCTACCCACCGTAGAAGTCAAAGTCGATGTCGAGCTACTCGCTGTAGAAGTCAAAGTCGAAGTCGAGTTACTCGCCGTAGAAGTCAAAGTCGACGTCGAGCTACCCGTAGAAGTCAAAGTCGACGTCGAGCCACCCACCGTAGAAGAAGACGCAGAGGCCGAGGCAGACAATGAAGGCAACGACACAGTGGTGCTCGTACTGGGATTCAATTGAGGTGTGCCAGGGCTAGACCTCATACTCATAAGTCCCGCAGAACTCGTCTCAAGATACCCTATCCGGTCCTCTTCCTGCGTTCTTGGCAGTAGCTGGTGACCAGAGGACGAATTTGATGATATCGGGCTATTCAACTCATCCTCCAAAGGCGAATTCCCAGCAAATGGATTCGAGAACGTGAGAGGCGACAACGGCCGCTCCGGTGATGTGGGCGAGCTGGACTGCCTCAATGAGAACATCTGTTGCATCCTTTCCCTACCCTGCTCCTCTATGACCCGCATCTGCTCACGTTGGCGTTCGCGCTCCTGTTCACGCTTAGCACTTTTGACAGCTTGGAGTGTGATACGTTGGCGTGATAAGTCGGTGTGCCATGCTACCCACTCGGATTCGGATTCGGAGGATGATGAGTCAGGTGAGGACTCAGAGCGGGTGAGGAATGTATCGATGCTAACGCGTCGGAAGGGGGTGTATGCGTCTGATGAAGATGATGAAGGCATTTTGGATATGCGAGGTTCCTGTTCTTGATCTTCTTCTTTCCCTCTGAATGGGTTGTTGGGAGAGCTGTATGCGGCAGCAGATGCGGCGTTCACACAACCAGCATTAATCATTGAAGCATGCGACGCCTCACTCATCCTCTTCTGCTCTAAGATTTTCCCTTCCTCGTCCTCGTCCTCCTCACCAACCTCCTCATCATCCCGTTGCCCACCCACCCCTGCCAGCCCAACAAATTTCCTCCTAGTCTTCCTCTTCACCTCCTCTTCCCTCCTTCGCCGCTTAAACACCCCACTCCGCTGCTCCATCTCCTCAAACTCCCTTCCCCAGCCGTGCAGCGCCAAATCCAATGCCCTTCCCTCCTCCCCCATCCCATGGCGGCGCGCACGATGTACGAGTTCTGTGCGCCATTCCGGGTAGGGCAGTGCAGGGTTTGCAAGTGGGAGGGGGCTAGGGAGGTGTGGGTGGATAGAATCGAGGACGGGCAGGTGCGGTAGGACGGCGGTGTGGTATATGCCGTCGTCATCTTCGTTGTCTCCGGTTTCATCTTTGTTTAATGGTGTTTTCTTTTCTTCGGCGGGTTTGGTTGACGGTTTTTCTTTGGTTGGATTCTCTGTGGATGCTGTTCCAGTGGGCGATAGAGGTCTTTCATCAACCACATCCGGGACGAAGGTAGACGACATGGGGAATGGGAAATGCCGATGGAACAAACGCAAGATACTGTTAAATGCTATCCCCCCCCCAAAAGTTAATACCTTACATTTCTTGAGTGATATAATAAAGAAAACACACCATGATCATTCCCCATATCAAGGATAACCCACTCGCCACGATCCACCTCTTTCCGCGGAACAGGCGCAGCGGCAGGCGTATCCGATTTTTCCTCCGTCTTGTCCACATCCACCACGTCCTTGGTCTTGACTTTTTCCTTCTCCTTCTCCTTCGCGTGATAACCCCCATACCAATACCCAGCGCTCCTGCCTGTATCATCACCCTCTGAACCTGTGCCATGTGCAAAGACAGGCAAGGAGATATCGACAGAGCATGAGTCAGAGTCAGTGTGTATCTCGGCGTCTGGGCCGATACCGCTCGTAGATACGTGCAGCTTTGGTTTCGTAGGGGTCGTCGTGGTCGGGTGTGCGGGAAGACTAGGCAGCAGTGGTGGAACAGGATCCATGTCATACGGATCATGCAAAGTCGCAGAGTCGGCGATGGTAGGTATCGACACCATATTCTTCGAAAACCTGGGTCCATCTTTGAGTTGGCCATTTTCAGCGTTGTCGTCATTATCATCAGCCACAACCGCCTTCTTCACGGGCATCGGCGCAGATATATTTGGATCCATCTTCTCCAGTAACCTCGACCGCTCCCACTCCTCATTATCCTTCCTCGCTGTAGGAATCGACCCCCAGCCCCACCCCTTCCCCGCCCCGCCCAACCGCCAACTCAACGAACTCCCTACCTGATCCTCCTCATCCCAATCACCTCCCTCTCGTCGCTTCCGTTCCTTCTTGAGCTCTTTCTCGATCCCCTTTTGTCGTTTCTCCCTCTCCTTCCGCTCGCGCTCCACCCGTTTCCGCGTCGCACGTGCAGTGTCGTCTTCTTCTTTATCTTGGTCTTTCCCGACACTGAAGTGCCCCACGGAAAATTTGCCACCGCCGCCAACGCTGCCCCTACTACCGGGGGGGATATTTGTATTGAGCGGCGACCCCACCAGCGTGTTTGCACCGGTGCTCGATCCGCCTCCACCGACCAACTTTCCTAACCTGCCTAAAGAGGGCAAGCTCCCTTTGCGCAGCGATGTAATGTTCAGTGTGTGGTGATGTTCCGATGGTGGTGGTGGTGGTGGTGCATGTGGATGCGGATGAAACGCGTCCATCTCGAAAATGCCAACAGCTGCCAAACTCGGACCTGTGCTCGTATACCTCCTTTCTCTCTCCTTCTCCCCTCCTCCTTCCATGCCCAAACCAAACACAGTACTACCACCAGCCAATGTCAATGTCGAAGTCGCCTCAAACGGCGTCATCGGCCCCTCCCTCCCATCACCACCTGTACCTGCAAGGATACGTCCTTCCATCCGGGCGCAGCGAATTTCGCGCCGGGCTTCCCGGTCTCTTTGCTCGCGCTCCCATGCGGCGGCGGTTTTGAACTTTGCGCAGATGATTTTCATGCCTGCTAATTCTGCCTCTTCGCGCGTGAAGGGGATATAGGATTTTGATTTTGGGTCAGGGCCTCCTTTCACCTTTTCCCTCTTCCTCACCCGCTCCTTCTCCTTCTCTCGCTCCTTCTCCTTTCCTTTCCTGAACAACGCACTCAGAGGGATGTCGTCCGATCTCCGAAGGTGATCCATCTCGTGCTCTTCGAGTTCGCGGGCTTTACGCCGGTGCTCACGATCGGGGTCTTTTTGATCCTCCTCTTTCTCCTTCTCCCTCCTCCTCTCCCTCTCCCTCTCCTTTTCCAGTTCTTTCTCCCTGTCCCTGTCCCTCGGCTTCTCCGGAACAGACCCATATACAGGCATTGTAGCAACACCCACATCTTTATCCCTATCCTTCGCAGCACTACCACCACCAGAAGCAGAAGCACGCGGGGTCGACGTGGCTCGTCTATGCGTGCGGCGCTCGCGGTCGCGGTCTCTATCTTTATCGTTCTTCTCCCGTTCGCGTCGTTCTCGGCGCTGACGCTTCTCTTGCTCCTTGTCTTGGGATTTGTCTTTGTCTCTTTGATATTTCTGTAGATGCTCGACGCCTTCCAGTGAGAGAAGCCCCGCGAGCGGGATCCGGTGTGTTGGGTTTGGTTCCTGTTAAAGAAGAGGTTTAGAATGGGCATATGGGAAAGAAAGAAATGGAATGTGATAACAGAAAAGAACGACAATTCAAACAGGAACGAAAAAAAGAGACAAAGTATGATCCAAGCATCTTGCACTGCACCTTGCCATTCGAAATGGCGAAATGAATCCGGAAAGCAAATACGAAAAAAAAATACGGACAAAAAAAAATGAAAGGATAATACAGGAAAAATTGAAATTAAATAAACCACAGGCAATACAATGAGAATCGAAAATCCTCGACGCCCACATAACAGTGAATCGAGATACCCTTGAACGCGCCATGTGTGAAAGGTCCAAATTTAAAGAAGAAACACCGAAAAATCAAACACGGAAAAAGAAACAGAGACCGCGATATCGAGCCGCCCAAGGTGAAAAGTAGAAGGTATGAAATGCAAAGCAGAAAGAGAAGAACATGGCAATAGGAAATCAAGACAGAGAAAGAAGCAAGACGTTTGAAAATAGTTGATTTAAGCACCGGAAATTCGGCGCTTAAACGAACGAATAAAAGGATTTGAAAATGCCTCGAATAGTGGATGTTCGCGACACAGCCAAGGCCGACGAATGAATGATGAATGAAAATAAAGATGAAAAAGCACGATCGATCGATGAAGAAAAAGAAGGGATAAGAAAAAAAAGAAGAAAAAGAACTCACATTCTGCTTCTTGCACACATACACCCACCCATCCCTAATAACAACCCACCTCTCCTGCCACTCCATCTGACGCTCCTTCTTCCTCCTCTCCCTCTCCCTCTCCCCCACTCTTCTCTTCTTCTCCTCCTCTTCATCTTCGACCCCCGCTCCATACGGACCCATCCCACGCACATCGCCCAACCCCACCCCTTCAAACGCATAAGGCGTAACCAGCGCGCTTCCCATGCCACCGCCACCGTAATCCGAGTAGGGGAATACCGGTAGTGGTGGGGATTTGTTGTCCCGACGCACGACCATCCTACTTGCGGATACAGTATCGGAGCGCCGAACGACCCTCAAGCATTGCACCCAGCCTTCCCAGTAAGGCTGGATATAGGCGTTAAGATCGTGTCGCGCGAGAGAAGTGAGCACGACCGAATAGGGGTTAATTGCGGCTGCTGCGGTAGTGGCGGTGGCAGTGTTGGTGGAAGTGCTATTCTCGTGAGGGTTAGCGTTGTTGTTGACGCTGGTGGTTGCAGTAGCGTGTGGCGTGACATTATTCGCAGCAGAAAGCGAAAACGAGTTTAAAGATAAGGACAGTGGCTGCACCGCATGTCCCTTTCCCTTCCTGTCTTTCGAAGCAGCACCTCCTGGACTCTTGGCTTCTTCCCCTCCTAGATCCTCCCACCAGTGCTCCGCACCAACGCTACCTTCCCCGCCCAACACCAGAACCCCACCTGGACCGCGCTTAACCTCCAATAATCGCGCCAATTGAACTGCTACAGCAAAGCCACGTTGTGGCCGGCTTGCATGTAACTCGACGAGTTCGTGCGGGGCGAGTTGGTACCATGCGATGGAATAGTCGTCTTCGAGGATTTGTCCCGTTGTGAACCGCACCAGTGTGAACCCTGCAATGTGGATTTGCTCGTCAGGGCTGGTGCCATAGGGCTGTGAGAGACGTGTTGGCGGTGATGTCACTCCACGAGTACGACCGGCGGAGATAGGCGAGAAAGGGATGGACGAAGACGACGAAGCAAGCTTGGAAAGCGGTTTGTGGATGAACCCTCCTCTTCCTCCTCCTCCTCCTAGAGGCGGAACCTCGACCCTCCCACCCGCAACCACCACCACCTCTGCGTCATCGTCGCCCGTCTCATTGCTGGGGAATGCAAGGTCTTCCCATGCCTCCCCTTCCACCTTGTCACTTTCTGGCTGCACACTGTCCACAGCAGGCGGCGACACTGGACTCGCAAACTCAATCGGGATAATCGGTCTCTCTGTCTCAGGTTCGAACGTGATAGGCGACGACGGCCGTCCCGTCCCATCCCCAACACCCATACCCCCTCCTCCTGCGATCCCTATACCGCCTCCGGTGCCCCTTAACCCAGCCACTTTTTCGACGACGGCGTCCCTGACAGGTACGATCTTCTGAGCGTCCCATGGAAGGTTGAGGCATTTGGCAAGAATGTGTTGTTTGAGGTGGCGGATCTTCCATGTGGGTGGGATGTGTGTGATGAACCATTGGTCGTAGGGTACTGTGTTTGGGAGTGGTTAGTCAAAGGGAAATAGAGATTGAAGGTAAGGGGAACACACTGAATCGACATCCTAGCGGGATGGGTGGCATGTTGACTCTTTTGTCACTTTGTTTGAAGCTCACGTTGGTAGATTGGTCCTGTAGAATGCCGGAGCATTAGCATGAGACAAGTTTCAAGGAAACCAGGGAACTCGCCTTCGGTTTTAATTGTAGGAATACCGTGCCTACATCAAAAAATGAGACAAGCATTCCTAAATGCCTTATACCTAAGCACTTGCCGTCAGCTTCGCAGACATCATGAGTGGCTAACATGCGGTCGATTAGTTCGTCTGGAGGAGGCAGTCGTTGATCACTCTAGAGGGACTGAGAACGGTATTAAATAAAAAATTGCGGAAGTGATTACCTCAACGATCAGTGAGATCCAATCATCGTCCCGAGTTATAGCAATCCGCGCGCAAGGATTCTGTAGAAATCACGATTAGCGAAAAAGGAGTCCCCCAATCATATTGATCTTCGACTCACTTCTGTTAACATGAAGGTGTTCATTGTCTTCGATGGATGGGTAGTCTCAAAAAGGGTTCAAAAATGATTAAGAACGATTATGAGGATAGGAAAAAATCGCTCACAAGGGCGGTGTTGAATTTCTCAATAAGAACCGGCGGGCGGGTCGTCCATGGTAATGACGCTAAGCCCGAAGAGCGAATGGATCCGCCCGTTGTGGTCAAGTTAGAGGATGACGGGTCCGCAGAATTGGGTGACCTTGCCGAGGGGTTTATGCTAGAAGGCCCTGGACCGTATGGATTCGCATACGAATCGAATTGGATATCCATGGCTATTTCGTAGTCGAGTTCCAACCCTTTCCAGACATCATCTCGAAGCGTGGCATTCAGTGTACGCACAAAGAGACACTGGTTCTTGTAGACACTCGAATTCCCAGAATCGTCAGTGGATCTTAGGTCCTCCATTTCTTCAGGGTCCGGTCCTACTCTTGCATCAACCATGGCTGAGTACTCCCATTCATATGTCCGCCTCGAGCCACTTTCGCTTTTTGGCTTGAATTTCAAGCGAAATTCTTGCGCCGCTGAGTTTGATATTGTGGCCATCCCCCATGACGAAGCTTTATCACAACCGATAACCAGTCGCACGTCGCCATTTTTTGCTTCTCTTCCACGGATATTATTAATATATTTATACCAACTCTCCGCATTTGAGGAGAAGTATCGTCGAAATTGAGAGACATTCCCGAGATCCTCGGCGTGGGCACCCTGAGGCATCGTTAGGATCGCCCCTTCAGAAGCAGAAGATTCGAATGCTATTTCTCTGCACCCATGCCGTGTTAGTTTTTCGTTAATCCGGAATTAAGAGTACATACGAGGATGCACTTTCTCTATGAGACTTTACAACGGATTCACTGGCAAGATAGCTATTCGCGTTATAAGCCATACGTTTACGGATATCCCTTGCCCAGAGGTGTGGAAGAATCGGCAAAAAGCCATCAGGAACACTTTGTTCATTTATCGGATGGTCGGAAGGAAGGCAAACGTTGAACATGAAGTCGAACCCTCCCGATGCCGTGATAATGCCTACATCGCCAACAGTAATGCCCCGACGTCGATATACGTCTGGGAGGGTGCTGCTGGGTTCGGGTTCCCACATCGGTGACCCACGGCCCTTGGCTGCAAGGTGTCGATAGTAGATATCACAGCTTCGCCGAACGGGAAGAGGTGGAAGGTTACAAATCTGCAACGGGGTGATTGTGAACGATAGGAAATATAGCTAATTACGGTATAACGTACGGGTGTAAAATCGCGCACATTATCTATGACTGGGCTAACCCGCTATGAAGGATATGTTGCTGAAAAGCGTGTGTAAATTGCATGTTGCTCACGGTCTCATCACCTCTCCGGCAGTCGTTCTCGGCATACTCTGAAGTTATTAAGGATATATTAGCATGTTGTTAAGAGCACAGGAGGGAAAGAAAGGTACGGTTGAAGGTAATTGTCAAATTGGCTTGATGACCTCGAACACTATTGAGCTGTGCTTCTGTCACCTCTACGTTGCGGGAGGACTCAAATAGGGATCCCTGTTGGGTACTTCTGCTGCGTTCATTGGATGAATCTGTCTCATGTGTTGACTTTGAGCCAAGGAAAGAGTTCTCTGGTTAGCTGAGAGGGATGCTGAGTGATAGTTGTGGGGACGAACCATACTGGATGTCGAATCATTGAGCAGAGTAGCGGAGGACACTAGCGAAGAAGAGGATTGAGCTCTGGAAGTGTGGGACATCCTAATCGGACTTTTAACCCCAAACATTCCCAGAGCCGTAATAACCGTCCGATGACAACGCGGTGTTATGTAATTTTCTTCAATGACGAACTGGAATCTTGATTTACATCAAAGATGTGCGCTTGGGAATTTGATCCTCAACGTTGGACTAGTACTGGCTTAGACGTGCTCCAAGACTAAACAAAGGGCATGAATGCTGTAAACGCAAAGTGAGTCTATCGATAAGCAACTAGCTGACATATGAGTGCTCGTCGTTCATGCAAGTAGGCTGGCTCAGGTTATAGTTTCAAGCCACATATTATTTTTGAGGTCCGGTGAACCTGTAGAATCGAATCGAAGCATACGCGCTAATGTAAGATCTGCCGGAGAGTATTCGGTGAGACTATGGTATAAGTATATCCCACCTCGTGTAGATCCATGATCTTGACACCACGATAGCGGCAAGCCTTCCCGTGCAGACTGCCTTTAGCACGTATCACACATGAGTTGAAAAAGACACGAGTGTGATCATACAAGAGTTCTAGTAATTATGAATGCACAAACCCTGCAAGAATCCAGGCAGCTGACCTTGGTGTGATAAGAAGTAGAGGCTTCTACATTCAATGCAATCGTTTTGTAAGGCCGACCATGAGAAAAACAATGCCCTTACCTTCAACGTGGTAGATCGAATTCCACTAGAAATGTGGAAGCATGTCAAGAAAAGTAATTTGGATTCAATGAAGACCCGACTGGGTGGTCATTAAAAAGATCCATCCATCCATCACGAGCTGGTTTCGAGTCGTGAGGCCCAGCTCGCACGAGCGGTCTTCCTTCCCACTCTACTCACCGCCCAACAACATTCAGGGCTTAAAACGGATGATATCAACATCACGATCGAACTGCGCTTCGATGGCGTAGGCCCCAGAATTCAATGTCGATATCGAAATACGTAGGGTGAACGTTGGGTGATAATGTAAAACGTCAGCTGCGGTGGAGTAGTTAGCCATGTGTGCTTACAGGAGGTGCATGGAAATCGCTTAAATCTTGGTTGGGCATTGATGGGGAAGTGGCGGCCCGGGAGAACAAGTCATGAGGTGGGTCTCTGATCTTATCCACCTCACCAAGACAGGAAACGTTTCTAACCTGGGATACTAATTTGGGAGATTACAACGTTAGTGCCCACTGCCCGGCGTGCTCGTGAATACTTCAAAGAACACGTATTGACCACAGAATTTATAGTAATACATAGATTCACTAGCTTGATGCATTGAACCAAGAGATTATAATTTGTGAAGAGGACTTGACAGTGTTAGAGAGCACACTCTTGTATTTCTGAAGGTGCGCAATAAATGCACTGATGTTCTTCAGGAAAGGATGAGAGGAAGTCAGACGTGTTCCTTTGGTCGGAGCATTGTGTCCTATTAGAGGATGAGCAAATGCGGAAGGACACCCACTGTGTCGGCAAATTCGTCATCACAAACTCAACAAAGAATCGTAAAAAAACACATTGTTCATTCTATTCGTCTCGTATTCCAGAGTGAGTTCCAGGTCGTAAGTATGGTATGTAGGTAAGTACATGTGAATGTACATAACGTACAGACTTGAAGAAATTGACGAGACCCTGATGGAAATTCGATCAATATCCCATTGCATCTCCAGATCTCCTGGACCAGATCGCAGCAAAGGTTCGGGAAATGCAGCCTGGGAATGCATGTTTCTCCCAAACTAGCGTTTGACAAGCACATAAACCTCACACGAGGTTCGTTATAAAGACACACCTTCAAGTCGACCAGTACCCATGCAACCACAGTGGCATCCGCTTACAGGTCGTGTCGCGCCCATCCTTTTCAAGGCATTGTGTATAGCTTCCTTTGGGGTATCGACACTCCAAAATATGTGGGATGCGACTGAAACGGATGTAACCTGGAAAGCAGAGAGGCAAGCCCTGGTTGCAAGGTTTAACAATATGAATGTCGTAGTAAGTGACCTTTGAATCCTATCTCACTGGCACGCTCAATCGCTTCCTGAAAGCCGGGTTACTTTTGGCTGTAGTCAAGGTGTAGTGGTGGTTACGCTGAGCACGCAACCGTCTGTTCCGAAGCTCTCCAATTGGACTGTATTTTTCCCTTACCTTTGCGGCCCAAAGGCCGCCGGCCTCATACTGGAAGCAATCATGGCTGGCGCTGCGATAGGGCTTATTCTTTCTTCATCACAAGCGCTCTATATCCGAGTACGTACAATATAGGCAGTTTGATGCAAAGTAGCACACATATTGACTATGATTGATAGAAAATATGTGCGACACGGCCTCGCATCGTTTGCCTTATGCTTGGGTTAGCATGCCCTTTTTTAACGACTGCGTATAAAGTAACTTATTCTTCTAACTTATTAAATTTTTCGCCCCTAACTTGAACCGGATTAACTTTAACTTACTTATTCCCACGCGGGGGCAAATTAACGTGGGCTCGCGTTAATTTGCGACGCACTTCCTTGGTGTATCCGCTTATTGTTGTGTTATGGTAGCAGGTTGTCAGCGCGAGAGCTCCATGAAGACGAGTGAGGAGAGGAAAAAGCTGATGGAAGAGTCCTACGCCGGTGTAAGGGGGACTTCAACAAGGTAGTCCCTCGATCGGATGAACTTACTAAGCCTTTCTTTCTTACAGGACACAACATTGAGATGAAGGGTTACCCACGGAGTTCCGGGTGACATAATCCTGGATTCCTGGGTGGAGCGCCATGTCGGTGTCTGGAGCACGGCCATCGTTCGGATCGTAACCCTTTTGAGGTGGGCGCTTACATTGACGAGGAGGAGCAGGGTCATCCAAATAGCTTTCGAAGAGTGTTGAACATGGTTGAGGGCATCTGTGAATTGGAAACACCGGCGGTGATCGACGCATCAACACCGGCGGCAAACACCGCAGCACGTGCCATACGGTGTCCCCGCCAGCCTCCAGAGTTTGCCGTTACAGATGGCAGCGAGCAGGGGTTAAATAAAGCCCTAGGATGGTATGGCCTCGCAACATACCATTAGGTTGAAATTTTGTAGTACAAAGAACATCAGAAAAAAGGTCAACCACATATTTAGCACCTAGAATTATGAGTATAAATCTAGAATGTTACCTCAGGCATGTTACTTCCCGCAAGTATCAAATGTAGGAATTTAGTTGAAACCGAGGAAGAGTCAACGCGACGTGAAATTTCTACCTGGTAGGAAATTCTTGAGACTTGGAGTCAGAGGGTTTTATCGGATTACACTATTTCATCTTAGTCTCCACGGTTCCGTCGAATTGTTGTTCTGGGTGGACCAACTTCGGCCCTTACTAGCTGCTTTGCTTCATCAATGAAGGCTGATTCGGATATAACGCAAGTTACATAGTGGAGGCTGACCTCGGTCGGAGCACTGACCCATTCAATGATGAGTGAAAGGGGAAGGAGACTTGAAGGACAGGGTATACCAACAACGACACCCAACACACTCAGGCACATGACGATGTGTCGCTGATCTCCCATCAAATTGCATGCCGGAGGTTGCCATTGGGCTATTTTTGACACTCCGAAGTATCTGCCGAAT
>Ga0307513_10005760_pt1 | contig 16297 bp, 13 predicted proteins | sample 15_EM_MG_FD_202174 | JGI IMG/M metagenome (GOLD analysis project Ga0307513, IMG submission 202174) | Populus trichocarpa ectomycorrhiza microbial communities from riparian zone in the Pacific Northwest, United States - 15_EM | ecosystem: Host-associated > Plants > Roots > Unclassified | place... | reverse complement strand
GCTCGAGCGCGTGTCGCCGGCGGTCCCGACTTCGGACGTCATCGACGCGAGCACGTACTGATGTTCGACGAGTTCCTTGAGGTACTCGCGGAAGAATTTCGAATCCATGCCATGTCGCGCGAGGCAGGCGACCTGGATGTGATGCATGGCGAGAACCATGGCGCTCGAGGCACAACCTTGCGCGAGTGCAGCGCACATGGCCGCGAGCTGGCGCATGTCGCTGCCGGCGCCGCCGAGGTCCACCGGAACGGACGCGGACAACGCCTTGACCTGTTGAAGGGCGCGAACGGTCTCGATGGGGAATCTCGCCTGGCGATCGACATCGTCGGCGTGCTTGGCCGCCACGTCCTGGGCGATTGCGCGGATCTGGCTCAAAAGGTCATTGCTCATTGGATACGGTTCCCTTCCTAAGGCCGCGAATTCTAATGCATTCTTCTTGCCGCCCCACAAGGTGCAGCGTGCTTCGGATCACACATCTGACGGTTTGCCCGAGCAAGCAAGCGGCGGGCAGAACCGACGGCGAAATGTTAGCCGAATCGGGCCCGGGCCGAGGCGGCCAATCCAGGGCGTCAGGTGGTTTTGCGGTCCAGTTCCGCCAGGAACCGGCGCAGTGCGCGCCAGACCACCAGCGGGATTTCGTGACCACCTTCGAAGGGCTGCCAGGTCACGCGTGCCTGACTGTTGTGATGGAAGTCACGAAGTGCTTCACCGGCGCTGAAGGCGAGGTCGGCATCGTGACGTCCGTGGCTGATGAGCACCGGCATGCCGGCCAGCGCCTCGCGCCTGACTAACCACTCGCGCAAGGCGATCCGCGAGGAGGACATCATGACGAGGCCTGCGACCTTCTGCGCCGCGCACAGCACGGTGTCGCAGGCGAGCATGCCGCCCTGGGAAAAACCGCCGAGTACCAGCGGTAGTTCGGGCGACTGCGCGCGGATGGAATCGAGAAAGGCGCACAGCGCGGCGCGCGCCGCGTGACGGCCCGGCGGGAATTCTTCATGGAGATCGCGCGGCCCGAGCGTCAGTTGCCGGGTGCGGCGTTCCTCGTCGATGGGCCACCACGCGCGGGTATGCGCATCGACCGCCTGCGGTCCGCGCGGAAAGTAGAACAGCGCCGGACTGCCCAGCGAGTGCGAGAACGGTTCGAGGTCTTCGGGACGCATCGCGTAGCCGTGCAGCAGCACGACCTGCACGCGCGCCTGTTCGGGCGCGCCCACCCGCAGCGCCGTCAGACCTCCGAGAGTGCATTCCCGGCTCTGCACTAGTGAGGCGCCAGGACGGTCTTGAGCCGCAGGAAATGCTTCTCGAGCAGGTGATAGGAGACGAGGCCCGCGAGAAAACTGAGCACGATTGCCGAGAGCGCGTAGAGCAGTGGCGTGGCCGAGCCCGCGAAGGACAGTGCCTCGTGGAGCGAATCGCCATACGCGACCAGGATCGGCATGTGAAACACGTACATCGCGAAACTGTAGCGGCCAACGGTTCTAAGCCAGCCGGTTTCGAATACGCGGCGCAGAAAGTGCGCGAAGCTTCGTGAAGGAATCGATCCGACGCTGACGATGAGCAGCGCGAAAGCGCCCGCCAGCACGGTCTGTCCGACGATGAGCGTGCGCGAGTCGTAGACCGAGTAGCTGTGTGAAAAGAGCGCGGCGGCGACCAGCACGCCGAATATCGACAGGTACAGCGCGCGGAGGTTGCCGGCGAGCCATTGCATGAACGGCGGTGACAAGCTCAGGGCGGCGGCCGCGGCGCCCAGTGCCAGCGCGTCCATGCGGCAATTGGTGAACATGTAGAGCATTTCGGGTCCGGCGCCAGCCTGCATCAGCACCACGCGCGACACGAACGCTGCGAGTGCCACGACCACGCTCACCCAGAACAGCCGCGTTCCGGCCGCGAACAACACCACGAACGGCCAGACCAGATAGAACTGCTCCTCGACGGCGAGCGACCAGAAGTGGGAGAAGCCGCTGACCTCCAGGCCGTACGGTTGCGCCCAGTTGCTGAGGAAGGTCCACAGCCAGATCTGGTGGTGGTGGCTCGCGAGCGCGGCGGGACTGAACTGCACGACGTGAGGCAATACGACCAGTCCCACGAACAGCGTGAGGAAGTACAGCGGGAAGATGCGCAGCGCGCGCCGGACATAGAAGGACCGCAGGTAGTTTGCGTCGCGCCGGGTATCGAGCAGGTTGCGCGAGATCAGGAATCCCGACAGCACGAAGAAGAGCTGCACGCCGATCCATCCGGCGTGCGCGATCAGCGCGATCGGCCACAGCCACGAGGCGGAGTTCGAGAAGATATCGGCGTTGTGCGGAATGACCAGGAGGATCGCGATGCCGCGCAATCCATCGAGCGCGGGAATGTGGGCGCGCGCGGCGTTGACTGAGTCGGTGTCGATGTCACGCCCTCGCCGCATGGCGTTCCAGGTGCGCCATCAGCAGCGTCACGAGCTGATCGCGATTCCAGTGCGCCGTGAACGTGTGATCGGCTCCCTCGACGATGGAGATCCGCAACTGCTCGCGACGCGCGAGCGAACCTACGATGCGTCCGCCCTGTTCACAGAGCATGGAGTAACCCGGGTCGCTGGCCGAAAAGATGAAGTACATGTCGGTATTCTGGCGGGCGACCCGCAACAGCTCGGACGCCAGGTCATCGTCAAGCTCAACGCCCAGCAGCCGCTGCACGTCACGCAGCGAATTCTTCGCGCGCACCTTCAGACGCTTCCAGAACACCATGCCCGCGGCGCGCAAGTCGACATCCCCGCGCAGTAGTTTGAGCCACTTGGAGAGGTTGGCCGCGCTGCGCGCGTAACGGCTCGACTCCGAGGTGACCTGGAAATCGGCGTACTCGAGCGACATGCCCGGCTTCCAGAAGAAGGTCAGTGGATTGACGATCACCACGCTGCGCAGTGCGCTGCCGGCCGCGGCCGCTTTCAGGCCGTGGTAGGCGCCGGAGCACAACCCGATCAGGTGCACGCGCGCGTTGGGGAAACGGATCGCGGCGAATTCGACGGCCTGGCGCACGTCGAGGTGCGCGCTGTCGGAATAGGGAGCGTTTTCCGCGGCGCCACCGCGCACGCTGCTGTCGCCGACACCGGACAGGTCGACACGCATGGCGCCGAGTCCACGGGCGGCGCAGCGCCGCGCGATCGCCACGTACAGGCGGCTCGGTCCGATGTGGTGAATCGTGCCCGAGTTCAGCAGTACGACCACGTCGCGGACGGCTCGCGACGCGTCGGGCTCGCTCACGATGCCGAACAGCACGCGTTGCGGGTCGAGGAACAGCGCCGACTCGTGCACCGCTTGTGCATCCTCGGTGAACTGCGCGACGGCCGGGGACGGTTCCTCCGCCGGCGCGAGCGCCTTCACGGCGACCTCGGGTCGCGCGCTCAGCCATTCCAGCGCGCTGTCGATCGATTGCTGCGGAACCTTGCTCGCGTGAGCATCGCGCATCATGTCGACGTAGCCGGTGAGCAGTCGCTGCTCGACCGCCGCGCCCTGCGAGATCAGTTTCCTTGGCCACGCGTCGCTCGGTGTCAGATCGTCGCGATCGAGGATCAGCACGTGGGAGGAGGGAGCTGCCTCGAGACTCAGCAGGTCGAGAGTGGAAAGTGCCGCGCGCGTCTCCGCGGTGGTCGTGAAACCAGCGGCTTCCTGCAACTCCGGATCGACGTTGAGTGTCGCGGGCGGCGGCGCTGGAGATCGCGACAAGGACAAGGCGCGAATCTCGCGCAGGTAGGAGTTCACCTTGACCACCGGCGCGAACGCGATCATCGAGTGGACGTCCGGGCGGCCCTGCGCGGCCATCGCCGCCAGGCTCGCGCCCACGCGCACTCCGAACAAACAGACGCGGTCCACGCCGGTCTGCGCCTTGAGCGTGTCGATGGCCGTTGTGATGCTGCGCAGCCAGTGGCCGAGACGGTCGGAATCGAGCGAGTGGCCGGCGGAATCGCCGGTGCCGTCGTAGTCGAAACGCAGCGCCGGGAAACCGCGCGCCGCCGCCGTTTCAGCGAAGCGACGGTAGGTCCGGTGAGTGCAGATCGCTTCGTAACCGGATGGGCTGCAGAGCAGGATGCCGATGTTTCGTCCCTGGTCGGCCGGCGCGCGATGCAGCCAGCCAAAGAGGACGCGCTCCGCCGGCCCGAAGTACAGAGGTTGTGCGGGCGGCAGGCTCATGCGCGCAGTTCGATCTGCACCGGAGCCGATGCATTGACGGCACGCACCTGGCCGCGCATCGCGCGTGGCGCACTGCCGTCGTGTGGCCGCAGCGTCAACGCGCGTGTTTCACCCGGCAACAGGTGAAAGTACTGGTCATCGCAGGCATACCCATCCGCATGCACCGAGACCCAGCGCGCGAACACGCGCGTCGCAAGTGTCAGCGCGAAGCCGTTGCCGCTCGGCGTCGCGACGGCGTTGAGGCCGAGATCGCGCGTCTCGCGTACCGCGAATCCTGCCGGGAAGAACGTGGCCTGCGAGAGCTGCTCAGCGCCCCGAGAGAGCGTCGCGACCGCGACGTCATAGGAGAGCGGTCCAAAACGGTAGGCATAGGACAGATCATGAAACCCGTCGAGCAGTTCGCCCGCCGACAGTTCGAGCGCGGTGCGCGCATCGACGCGCAGGTCGCGGTGGCCTTGCGCCACGACGACCTCACCGGCGCGATACAGGGTGAACTTGATCGTGGCGTCGAACGCCTGTGCGGTCTCGTTGACCACGTGCAGCGCCAGACCGTTGTTGCCTTCGTCGCTGACCGAGATCATGACCGGCTGAAGCACGCGTCGCAGCGCATGGAATGCGGCCTTTGGATCGCCGAGCGCATCGATCACGCCCCAGCCAGCCCCTTCCCAGAGGTCGCGCAGGAACCAGACCAGCGCGCCGTTGCAGGTGGACCGGCCGCGCCGCCATTCGCTGAAAGTGGCGGCCATCACCTCACCGCTGACGATGCGCGACAGTTGCAGATAGCGATCGTGATCGGCGTAGCAAAGCTGGAACGGATCGATGTCGAACAGGCTCTTCAGATAGAAATTGCGGACGTCGTCGAAATCCCAGCCGGCGCCGAGGTCGCGCGGCGCGCGCAGTTTCCATTCAGGATGATGCACGCGCAGCGCGAGGCCCTGCGGCATGGCCGCCAGCGCGCGTTCGTCGGGAACATTGGCGAACCCCAGGCATTCGGTCGCAAAACGCAGCTCGGATCGTCGTGCGTCCTCGAGCGGACGTAGATAGGCGCCGACGCCGTAGTACGACGTGGTGCCCCGGTTCACCTGGTGAGGGAAGGCGCCATCGTGCGCGCTCGATGGCCAGTACGGCACGCCGCAACGCAGTTCCGTGAGCAGCGCCGGCACGAGTTCATGGAACAGGCGCGGCTGCCAGCGATCTCGCGTCGCGCCCCACATGGCCGCCTGCTGCTCGACTTCGCTGTTGCCGCAGATCACCGCCACGCAGGCATGCGGCAGCAACCGTCCGAGCTGCTGGCGAAGCTCGACGCTCGCATTCAAGGCGAATGCCGCATCGGCATCCGGATAGTCCATGTTGGCGAACATGAGGTCCTGCCAGACGAGGATGCCGTACTCGTCGCAGAGGTCGAGAAAGTCATCGCTCTCGTAGACCATGGTTCCGCCTACGCGCAGCATGTTCATGCCGGCGGCGCGGACCTGATCGAGTATGCGGGCGTAGTCTTCGCGCGTCGCCCGCAACGACACCACGTCGAGGGGTGTCCAGCAGGCGCCGCGGCAGAAGATGCGCTCGCCGTTCACGCGCAGCGCGAACCCACCCTCGGCGCGATCGATCTCGACGTTTCGAAATCCGACCGGCGCCAGCGACACCTTGCACGTGCGCCGCTGGCCGCGGTCCGCGAGCTGCACCTCGATGTGCGCCGCATAGGTCGCGGGCTCGCCGTGCGTGTGGGGCCACCAGCGTGCGGGAGATGGGATCCGCAGTTGCGCAGTAGTTCGATGGGAGGCGCGATCGATCTCGAGGACGGCGACGTGGTGCACGCCGGCGCGTTCGACGATCAGCTGGGCGGCGAGGATTTCACCGCCGAGCGGCGCCAGCATCGCGCCGAACTCGACGACACCGTGGTCGCCCTGCAGCGAAGCGCGCAGAGATACGTCGGAAATGTCGAAGCCGCGGCGACGTTCGACCCAGACGTCGAGCCAGGGTCCGACGGCGGCGGCCGGCGGCGACCAGCCCGGAGTTCGGCCCAGCAGCGTGGTCCTGAACCATCGCAGCTGTTGATTCTCGATCATCGGCGCGCGCCACCTTGGCCGTGGCCGCTTGGCGGTGAGCAGTCGGTCGAGGGACCGAAAGCGCAGTATGAGTTCGTTGTGATCCTGCAGTCGCGCTATGGGTATCTCGTGCGCGCGGAACATGTTGTCGCTCGCGAGCAGCAGCTCGCCGTTGAGCCACACTTCGGCAACGCCGGCCAGTCCGTCGAAGCCGAGATACAGGCGCTCGTCAGGCCCGGCGCGCAGGTCGGCGGAGGCCTCGAAGCGGCAGCGAAACCACCAGTCTTCCGCGTCGAATCGGCGGGGGTTGCCCGAAAGGCTCCACATCCCGAGCTCACGCAGACTCGCAGCGGCGGTGTTCGGAATGCGCGCGCGCATCCAGTCTGCGGAAGCGGCGCCGATTCCGGCGGGAGTCGCGAAGCTGTCCGGCGCCGTCGCGCAGAATTCCCATCCCGACGCGAGCATTTCGCAGTGGTGATCGGCAACCCCGCGAATGGTTCCGCGCATGAGGCGTGTGCTTAAGCCGTCAGCTCGTCGAGCGCGGCGCCAATCGAGGCAATCGTGTTGAACACGTTGCGCTTGAGCATGTGGTCCGGAAACTCGACCTCGAACTCGCCCTCGAGAGCGAGCATGACATTGACGCTCGCGTGCGAGGTCATGCCGGCCTGGTACAGGTCGGCCTCGGCGGCCAGCGTTTCGGGATCACGGCTGAGGCGTCCGTGCTCCTTGAGGATCGAACGAATCTTCGCAATCTGGTCGGTCATGGTCTCGATGTTCTCACTCCAGTCTTCGCAATCCGGTCCGGCGATCGCTGCTCGCAGGACCTCAAGCCCACAGTTGTTTGGTGAACCGACGTCGCGTCAACGATTTGTCAAAGGTAGCAAGGCGATGCCCGGAGGACCGGCCGGACTGCATGGGCGCGTATTGTGCGTTCTTGGGTCAAGCGACTCAAGGCAGGGGGCTGGACCTGCGCGCGCTGGGTGGGAGCTGCGTCACGCTACGCGACCCTTGGTGGAAGCTGGGGGCTATTCCGCATCGATGGGGCTCAGCAGTAATGGCAGGCCGGGATCGGTATCGCGAATGATCGTACGCAAGGCGCGCTTGAGGACGTGGATTTCCGCCGGATCGAGGTTGCGCTCGGCACCGGATTCCGCCGCCTTCGCGGCCGAAACGAGTTCGATGACCACCGCGCGGCCGTTGCTCGTGAGTGCCGCGCGCGCCTGCGGATCGTAGGCGCCGCTCAGTCGAATCAGATCCGCGGCCGCGAGTCCCGCGAGCAGGTTGTAGGTCACGCGTTTGCCGGTGTAGGCCAGCATGCGGTCGAGCTCGGCCAGCGTGCGTTGATCCGACACCCCGAGCAGGCTGAGTACGAACCACTGGTCTTCACTCAGGCCGCGCCGCTCGAGCTCGCGACGAATGCCGAGGAACATCTGGTGATGCGCCTGTCCTAACAGATAGATGAGGAAGTCGCGGCTGAAACTGCTGGTCGGTTCGGAGTTGTTCTCGGCCGCGTCGTCGTCCTTGCCCTTGTTGACCGTGAGCGCGTACTGCCCGCCGTGGAATACCAGCGGCTTGCGGTCGCTGTGGTCGAACGCCTCGACCTGGCCGACGAAGATCACGTGGTCGCCGCCTTCGTACTGGAATGCCGTGCGGCACTGGAAGCGCGCCGAGTAGTCACGCAGCATCGGCGTCTCACCGTGACCTCGCTCGATGTCGAGACCCGCGAACTTGTCGGGGCCGGGACGCGAAAAGCGCGCCGATATCGCCTCCTGGTCGGAAGCCAATACGTGGATCGCGAAGTATTGGGAACCGACGAAGATCGGCAGCGCCCGCGAGGACTTGGCGAGGCTCCAGAGGACCATCGGCGGGTCCAGTGACACGGAGTTGAAGCTGTTGGCCGTCAGGCCGACGTCGACGCCGTCGGCCGAACGCGTCGAAACCACCGTCACGCCGGTGGCAAATGCGCCGAGTGCGTCGCGGAACGATCGGACCTGGTCGGGCGGAATGGAGCTCATGACGTGGACTGTGGCCAAGTCGCATCGCCGGAACAAGCGTTGGACGTAATGTGGAGCTGGTTGGGACGGGATTCGTCGTCATCGTGTCGGCCGGCTTTACAGGAGCGCCGACCGCACCGATCCCATGACGGTGAAGCGAGCGCTAACCGGCGGATTCAACTGGCGTTGGAGGTTTGTGGTCCGAAACCTGCTCATTCCCCGGTACCACGAATTGACGACCAATCGGAGTCCGTTGAATGTCGAATAGCAAAGTTAACTTCGCACTGAGTCTGGCCGCTGCCGCAATGCTGTGCGGACCTGCGCAAGCCGGGTTCATGTTCGTCGACAACACCTCACCGTATGCGGCTCCGTCCACCGCGATCTCGGCGCTCAACGATTTCCGGCCGCAGCTCGCGGCCGCGGGAGTCGGCGGCATGTATCTGGGGCGTTCGCTCGCCACCAGTGGTGCCGCGGCGGGCGACTGGATCTCGGTCGAATTCATCGCCGCTGAAGCCGGCTACCGGAACCAGTTCTGGGGCGGCGGCTCGCTGCTGATCGACAACCAGGGCAATCAGTCGTGGGCGGCACGCCCGGTCGGCAGCTTTGCGGCGAACGCCGGCACGCTGAACCTCGGCTTTTGCGCGGTGACCATCGGCGCCTGCCTCAGCAATACCGCGAACGACGCCTCCTACCTGGGCAGCGCGCAGTCGATCGGCATGTGGATCACGGGCGATGCGAACACGGCCTGGCTGCTGTGGGACGACTCGGGCGCCGACATCGATGACAACCATGACGACCTGATCGTGCGTCTCACGTATCACTCGGTGCCGGAGCCGACGACGCTGGCGCTGATGGGCCTGGGCCTTCTCGGCGTGGCGTTTGCCCGCCGCCGCAAGCCGTCGACCATCTAGTTTGTTTGGCTAATAAGAAGAAAAAAGAACGGCGCCCCTCTTTGAAAAAAGGGGCGCCGTTTTCTTGTGTGGCCGCAGGCCTGGGAAGACGCAGGCCTCTTAACGCGCCTTGAAGTCCTCGGGCGTCAGCTGGTGCCGCGACAGCAGCTTGTAGAAGTCGGTGCGATTGCGCTTCGCAAGGCGTGCCGCCTGGCTCACGTTGCCGCCCGTGATCTGCAGGATCTGCGACAGGTAGCTGCGCGTGAATTCGTCACGCGCCTCGTCGAACGAAGGCAGCTTGCTCTGCGTGCCGCCGAGCGACTGCTGCACGAGCTCCACCGGGATGATGGGTGTCTGCGACAGCGCCACGTTCTGGCGCACCACGTTCGACAGCTGGCGGATGTTGCCCGGCCAGTCGGCCGTGGCTAACAACTCGACCGCTTCGGGTGCGTAGATCTTGCGCACGCCGCTCTCGTTGCTGATCTGCGCGAGGAAGTGCGATACCAGCAGCGGGATGTCCTCGCGCCGGCGGTTGAGCGGCGGCATCTCGATGTGCACCACGTTCAACCGGTAGTAGAGATCTTCGCGGAACTGCCCGCCCATCATGAGCTGCTGCAGATCGCGATGGGTCGCGGAAATCACGCGCACGTTGACGGGGATCGCATCGGTCGCGCCGATGGGACGGATGTTGTTCTCCTGCAGCACGCGCAACAGCTTGACCTGCAGTCGCATCGGCATGTCACCGATCTCATCGAGCAGCAGCGTGCCGCCGTCGGCCGCCTGGAACAGGCCCTGGTGATCGCGCACCGCGCCGGTGAAAGATCCCTTGATGTGACCGAACAGCTCCGACTCGAGCAGGTTCTCGGCCATGGCGCTGCAATTGATGGCGACGAACGGCTTGGCGCGGCGCGGGCTGGCGTTGTGGATGGCGCGCGCCAGCAATTCCTTGCCGGTGCCGCTTTCACCCGTGATCAGCACACGCGCGTCGGTGCCGGCGACCATGTGCGCCTGCGCCAGCTTTTCTTCGACCAGCGAACTGCGCGTGATGATCTCGGCGCGCCAGTCCTCGTCGTTGTCGGCGAAGCCGGAGATGCGCAGGGCTTTCTGAACCTGGTCCAACAACTCTTGTTTGTCGACCGGCTTGGTGAGGAAACCGAAGGCGCCGAGCTGCGTGGCGTGCACCGCGTCGGGAATGGTGCCGTGGGCGGTGAGGATGATGACCTTGAGTCCGGGATAACGAGACTGCAGCTCTTTGAGCAGCCCGATGCCGTCCATCTGGTCCATGCGCAGGTCGGTGATGACCAGTTCCGGGCGGAAACGGCTGGTCGCGGCGAGTGCCAGGGCCGCGCTTTCGACCGCCTCGACTTCGTAATTCTCCGCGCGCAGACGGATGGTCAGCAGCCGCAGCAGGCCCGGGTCGTCGTCGACGACCAGGATGCGGGCTTTGCGCTTGGTGGAATGGGGCGTTGCGAGTTGCATGGCTGCTTGCATCAGAAACCTCTACGGTTTCCGTCCCTCAGGTGTCGGGGTTCGCCGATTGTTCGACGAACCTTCGATGTTTGCGATGGCGTCCAGTTTGGCCTGGGCGTCAGCAAGAGCCTTCTTGAGACGGGTATTTTCCTCACTCTCGACGGTCAGGCGACGTGTCAGTTGCGCGATTCGATCGTTCGCGTTTCTTTCAGCTGCCGTCTGCAGGCGTTTCACATCCGCCTGAAGCGATTGCTGACGCTCGACCTGCTGCAGCTGCAGGAACGCGAGAGCGCGCTCCGCAGGGAGCAGAGTCTCAGGGCTTGCTAGTACTTCACGCAAAAGTCGCTGTGCGACGACAGGATCGGAGCCAGCGTGGCCGGGGGTGGACAGCACCATGGCATAACGCAGCACCCTGCTAGGAGTTGGGGCGGCGCTGTAGTCGTTGCTCGTCGTGGCGAGGACTTCGGCCTGTTCGGCGGGAGTACCGCGCGCTACCTTCAGACAGGTGTCCAGATACGCGGCAATGACCGTGGCTTCGGTGGAATTGCGATCGATCGACGGCAGCGTCTGCGAGTCGCGCGGCCGCTTGAGCGGCAGCGTGGCCCCGCAACCGGTCACGGCCACCGCCATTCCCACTAACAAAATGAGCTTATGCCGCATGCGCCTGCGACCGTACGGGATTGGTGATGGACAGCACCGGCATGCGGATGCGGAAGTGCGCTCCCGGGTGGACGCCGTCGACGATTTCGATGGTGCCGCCGTGGGCATTCACGAATTCGAGCACGACCGAGAGGCCGATGCCCGTGCCCTTGACCTGCACGCCGGCGGGCGGGCGGCCCGTGTAAAAAGCCTCGAAAACGCGGGCCCGCTCTTCGGAAGGAATGCCGGCGCCGGCATCGGCGACATCGATCACGAGCTGGGTGTCCTGTTTGGCGGCATGTAGATAGACGGTGCCGCCCTTGGGCGAGTATTTGATGGCATTCGACAGCAGATTCTCGATGATGAGGCGAACCTTGCCGCGATCGGCCCGCAGCATCAAGTCGTCCACCTTCACCTCGAGCCGGACGCGCTGCGAGACTACAGTGAGTTGCTGGCTTTCGAGCACCTGTTTGACGAGCGGTCGCAGGCGGAACTCGGAAAGATCGAGGCCGACGCTCTCTTTTTGCCAGGCGCTGAAGGAGAGCAGGTTTTCGATGAGTCGATGCAGCTTGATTCCGTTGTCACGCAGGATGGCGACGACCTCGCGTTGAGAGTTGTCCAGGGGTCCGACCGCTCCATCCATGAGCAGTTCCGCGCCCTCGCGGATGTTGGCCAGGGGCGTCTTCAACTCGTGCGACATGTGGCGCAGAAAACGATTGCGTTCCTGCGCGAGGTCGAGCAGACGCAGGCGCAACCACTCGAGCTGAGCGCCGAGGCGCTCCAGATCGCGTGGTCCCTGGACTTCGATGGATCGCGAAAAAGTTCCGCGGCCGAGCTCGCTGATGGCGCGGTCGATCGCGCGCAAGGGCCGGCCGATCGACAGCGTGAGCGCGAGGATGGCGATCAGTGTCAGCGGAGCGAGCAGGGCGGACTGCCAGAAGAGGCGGCGTTGGGTACTCGCGGTCTGCTGTTGCAGCTCGGCGAGCCGGGCGTCGATCTGGCGGTTCCCGGATTCGGCGATGGCGTCGGCGAGATCGTTGAGTCGATCGATGCGCGCGAGAATGGTGGCGAAGGCGGTGCTGCCGGGAGGCGTCGAGCCGACCGCGTTCGCGATCTCGTTATGCATCGCCGCGAATGCTTCGAGGCTGCCTCGCGTCGGCTCTTCGTTGAGCAGCGCGGTCAGCTGGGTCCGCGTGGCGGCGAGGCGCTGGTCGGTCTGCCGGTAGGTGTCTAACAGCTTGGCATCGCCCAGCACCTGGTAGAGGCGCACGGTCCTTTCCAGCGACGAAATGTCGGCGATCAGGCTGCGCGACAGGCGTGCGCTCTGCACGCCTTCGAGGACCAGCTTCTGGCTGGTCTCCGCCAGGCTGCGGATCTGGATGGCGGCATCCACGACGGCGACCAGCAGCGGGCCGGCGATGAGCGCGAGGCCCAACAGCATCAGTCCGGTCAGCGATTTTGGTCTAGGCCATCTCATCGGGGTGGCTTGCGGTCCTCGCTAGCTACCAGGGCTCGCGCTGGAGACGTTTTTCCCACTCGAGCGAGGTTCGTACGATGGTGTCGATATCGTCCAGCTTGGGCTGCCACTTGAGCACCTGACGCACCCTTTCGCCTTTCGCTATCAACGAAGGCGGATCGCCGGCGCGACGAGGCTCTTCGCGCACGTCGAGTTTGAGTCCGGCGATTTTCTCGACCGACGAAAGCACTTCGCGCACGCTGTAGCCGTGACCGTAACCGACGTTCGCCACCGTGGATTTGCCGCCGGCGCGCAGGTAGTCGAGCGAATTGAGATGCGCGGCGGCCAGGTCCTCGACGTGAATGTAGTCACGCACGCCGGTGCCGTCGGGCGTCGGGAAGTCAGTGCCGAACACCGACAGGAACGGGCGCTTGCCGACCGCCGCCTCGCAGGCGACCTTGATGAGCAGCGTGGCCGCGCGCGTCGACTGGCCGATGCGTCCCTGCGGATCGGAGCCCGCGACATTGAAGTAGCGTAGCGCCACGTGACGCATGGGCGTCGCCGAGCACAGATCGCGCAGCATCCATTCGGACATCAGCTTCGAGGTGCCATATGGATTGATAGGCGAGGTGGGCGTGTCCTCGGACACGATGCTCACGGCCGGGATGCCATACACCGCCGCCGTGGAGGAGAACACGAAATGTTTGACGCCGGCGCTGGCGGCGGCCTCGAGCAGTGAGCGCGTCGCGCAAGTGTTGTTGCCGTAGTACTTGAGCGGATTTGAAACCGACTCCGGAACGATGACGTGCGCGGCGAAGTGGACGATGGTGTCCACCTGGTGCTCGGCGAGCAGTTGATCGACCAGTTTGCGATCGCCGACGCTACCGACGACGAGCGGAACGTCACGGACGGCCTGGCGAAAGCCGGTGGATAGATCGTCGAGCACCACGACGCGCTCGCCGCGCGCCACCAACTGCAACACGGTATGGCTGCCGATGTAGCCGGCGCCACCAGTGACCAGAACCGTCGAACGTGCAGACATGTCGAAGTCTTTCCGCCAAAGTGAAGACAGGAGTTTTAGGACGCAGGATTTTACATTAATGTGCCCCTGTGGCTGTGACGCATTCTGCACCCGCGCCGTTCGATGCTCTCAGCCCAGATGTGGTCTTCGAGGCCGCGGAAAGCATTGGATTGCAGCCTTCCGGCCGGCTGTTTGCGCTCAACAGCTATGAGAACCGCGTCTATCAACTGGGCGACGACGACGGCGCGCTCTGGGTGCTCAAGTTCTATCGGCCGGCACGCTGGAGCGATTCGCAGATTGACGAAGAGCATTCGTTTACCCATGAGCTCGCGGCTGCGGAGCTGCCGGTCGCCGCTCCGCTCCAGCGCGACGGCGCGAGCTTGTTCGAGCACGAACGGCTGCGCTTCGCGGCGTTTCCCTATCTCGCCGGCCGGGCCCCGGAACTCGACGACAAGGCGACGCTAACCTTGCTAGGTCGCACGCTCGCGCGGATGCACGCGGTCGGCGGTCGCGCGCGCTTCCGACACCGGCCGGCGCTGACGCTCGAGCGGTTCGGGACCCAGGCGCGATCCACGGTGCTGCACAGTGGTTTTGTACCCGAGGCGCTCGACGAACAATATGCGCGCGTCAGCGAACAGGTGATCGGACGAGTCCGACAGTGCCTGGACAACTTCGGTCCGTTGCCGCGACTGCGCATTCACGGCGACTGCCACGCGGGCAACATCCTGTGGCGCGAGAATGGTCCGCTGTTCGTCGACCTCGACGATTGCATGGAAGGGCCGCGCATCCAGGACCTGTGGATGTTTCTCTCCGGCGACGCCGCGAGCCAGCAGTCGTCCTGGGCCGCGATCATGGAAGGCTACGAGTTGTTTGGTGAGTTCGATTTCGCCGAGCTCACGCTGGTCGAGGCACTGCGCAGCCTGCGAATCCTGAACTATGCGGCGTGGATCGCCAGCCGCTGGAACGATCCGGCTTTCCCGCGGGCCTTTCCGTGGTTTGGCGATGCCCGTTTCTGGGAGCGGCACATCGCCGATCTGTTCGAGCAGCTCGCCGCGATGGACGATCCACCGATCCTGTCACGGTAGCTTGTCGTGATTCGAAAGAGTCGAAGCTCGCCTGTTAGTATTCGCCGCGGAGGTTTACCGATGCCCATTATCCGCCGTCGCGCTGTTGCGCTCGCCACGCTGGCCTGCGTCTCAATGCTCGCGGCATGCGACAAGGCGCCATCGCCGGCCGAAACCGACCCGGCGGCGGGAAGCCAACCGGTCGTCCCCGTCCCCAAGGTCGCGCATCTTTCGAGTGAGATGGTCGCCGCGGTGTCGGCGGGCAAGACCGCCAGTGTGATCGGCGTGCATTTCGCGCTCGGCGCCGTCCCGACCGTCGGTAATCCACTTCCGGTCAAGATCGCGATCGTGCCTCATCAAGTTTTCAGGTCGGTCAGCGCGCATTTCGAGTCCCGCGAAGGCCTGGAGGTGACCTCCGGCGAAAATTTCGGACCCGTCGCCAACGTCGATTCGGAAAAAGCGCTGGAGCATGCGTTGGTACTCGTACCCCGGCAGGAAGGGGTTTTCATGGTGACGATCAGCGTCGAGACCGACGCCGATGAGGGCAATTTCACGCGAATCTTCACGATTCCCGTAATCGTTGGGATGGGACCCGCGGCCACGACCGCTCCCACCTCATCGGCAGCGCCCCCACAGCCCGCTGCCGGCTAGCGCCACGTCAAAACCGGGAGCCGCTTCACGCGTGCCCCCAAGCACCGGACATATCATGCAATTTGGTCTGCGCATGCATTGTTATGTCAAAACCGGCCGAGGGTCCCCCAACACCCGAGAACGCTGATTCCACCGTGACCTCACCCGGGGTCGGCGCCGCGATTTCATCCGGCGCGCGGGTGGATATGAGCGATTTTTCAATGCGACGGTTGCATCCGCTGTTGCAGGGGCAGCTGCGGGAATTGCGGGAGCGCGTGACGGGCGGCCGCGTCAGCGCTCACGAACTGCTGGAGATGCTGAGCCGCTACTACGACACGGTCGATGACGAGCGGCGCGCCATGGTGCGCTCCATGCAGCTCATGTCGGACGAAGCGCGCTCGCTCGGCGTCGAGATCGCCGAGCAGGGCGCCGCTCAGCTGCAGGTGATCCTCGATCACATCAAGGACGTGGTCGTGACCGCCAACGCCGAGGGCGTCATCGATCGCGCCAATCCGATGACCGAGCGCGTGTTCTCCTACCCGCCGGGAGAGTTGTTAGGCCTGCGCGTCGACGTGCTGGTCCCGGACATCGCGGTCGATGGCTCGATCGCCGCGGGGCTGACCCGGCTCGCCGGATCGAGCGACACCTTTCGCGGCGTGCGCGTGAGCCCGGAGATCACCGCCCGACGCAGCGATGGCACGCTGTTCCCGGCCGAGATTGCCGTCAGCCGTGCGCGTTCCGGACGCACCGAAGTCTTCGTGATCTGCCTGCGCGACATCTCCGAGCGCCACAGCACGCAGGAGGCGTTGCGCGACAGCGAGGCGCGCTACCGATCGCTGGTCGACAACGCGCCGGAAGCGATCACGGTCATCGACCCCGACAGCCAGCGCTTCGTCGAGGCGAACGAGCCCGCGCTGCG
>Ga0307513_10005759_pt1 | contig 16299 bp, 15 predicted proteins | sample 15_EM_MG_FD_202174 | JGI IMG/M metagenome (GOLD analysis project Ga0307513, IMG submission 202174) | Populus trichocarpa ectomycorrhiza microbial communities from riparian zone in the Pacific Northwest, United States - 15_EM | ecosystem: Host-associated > Plants > Roots > Unclassified | place... | reverse complement strand
ATGATCGCCGCGCTGGTGCGGTCGCCGCTTTCGCCCCGGGTGCGGGCAGCGATGCGGATTGTGCCGCCGGTGGTCGTGTTCTGCACGACGACCTATCTGGCGTACCACTGGATCACCGACTCGGTGGCCGGGCTGCTGCTCGGCCTGGTGCTGACCCGGCTGATGGCCCGGGTCCCGTGGGACGCCATCCTGCTGCCCCGCCTCGGCGGCTGGGAACGACCGGCCGGCCTCTAGCGGACCCAGACGCCGGCCCGCATCACCCGCTTGATCTCGAGCAGCGGCGACAGCACCAGCAGATCCGCGCGCAGCCCGGCCTCGAGCGCACCGACCCGATCCGCCAACCCCAGCGCCCGCGCCGGCGTGGTCGAGGCCATCGCCACCGCGTCCGGCAGCGCGATCCCGGCCGCCACCGCATTGCGCAGCGCCAGGTCCATGGTCAGCGTGCTGCCGGCGATCGACCCGTCCCGGACCAGCCGGGCCACCCGATCCGTCACCTGCACCCCCTGGCCGCCCAGCCGGTACAAGCCGTCGGGCATGCCGGCCGCGTCCATCGCGTCGGTGATCAGCGCGGTCCGCTCCGGGCCGGCCGCCCGGGCCGCGAAGGCGAGGCTGCCGGGGTGCAGGTGAAAGCCGTCGGCGATCAGCTCGCAGACCACCGGCGGGGTCGCGAGCAGCGCGAACACCGGGCCCGGCCGGCGGTGATGCGGCGGCGCCATGCCGTTGAAGACGTGCGTGCCGACGGTTCCGCCGGCCGCGATCCCGGCCAGGGTCTGCTCGTACGTCGCATCGGTGTGCCCGAGCGCGGCGACCACGCCCGCCTCGGCCAGGAAGGCGATCGCCTCGAGCCCGCCGGGCAGCTCCGGCGCGACAGTGACCATCCGGATCGCGCCCTCGCCGAGCTTGACCAGCGCGGTCAGCTCCTCGAGCGACGGGTCCCGCAGGTAGGCCGGGTTCTGCGCGCCGCACCGGGCGCCCGACAGGTACGGCCCCTCGAAGTGGATGCCCGCGATCGTGCCGTCGGCGACCAGCGGCACGTACGCGGCGGTCGCGTCCCGCATCAGCTCGTACGGCGAACTGACCAGGCTGGCCAGCATCGTGGTCGTCCCGTGCCCGAGGTGGAAGGCCGCCGCCGCGCGGGCGTCTTCAGCATCGCCGAGGGTGAACGTGTGCCCGCCGCCGCCGTGGCAGTGCAGGTCGACGAAGCCCGGCACGATGATGTCGGCACCGGCCCGGTTCGTGGCGGTGACGTCGACGATCGTCGGGCCGTCGATCTCGACCTGACCGGCCAGCACCGCACCGGGCCGGACGATCTGACCGGCGATTTTCACGAGGGCTGCTCCGGTTTCATCTGGGCGGCTCGGGTCTCAGTCGGGTCCGTCTTCATTCGGGCGGTTCGCGCTTCATCCGGGCGGTTCGCACTTCATTCGGGCGGTTCTAGCGAGTCGAGGGCGAGCAACGCGGCGCCGAGGCAGCCCGCGGTGTCGCCGAGCGCCGCCCGGGTGAGCAGCGGCAGCCGGTGGAAGGTGATCCGGGCCTCGAGCGCGAGTCGCAGCGGCGCGAGCAGGGCCTCGCCCGCCTCGGCCAGCCCGCCGCCGAGCACGACCACCCCGGCGTCGTAGAGCGCCTGCGCGGTCAGCAGCCCGTCGGCAAGCGCCTCGACGGCTTCCGTCCAGACCGTGGCGGCCAGTGGCTCGCCGGCGGCCGCCCGGGCGGCCACGTCGAAAGCGGCCGCGCCGGCGACCCCGGACAGTTCGGCGTACCGGCGGCCGATCGCGGACGCCGATGCCACCGACTCGAGGCAGCCGCGCGCCCCGCAACCGCAGGGCGGGCCGCCGGGCCGGACAATGATGTGGCCGACCTCACCGGCCGCGCCGTGCGCGCCCGCGAACGCCTTGCCGTCGACGACGTGCGCGGCCGCGATCCCGGTGCCGATCGCGATGAAGAGCACGTGCCGCTGGTCGCGGCCCGCGCCGAGGCGGGCCTCGGCGACCCCGCCGACGCGCACGTCGTGGCCGAGCACGGTGGGCACCCCGAGGCGGTCGGAGACAAGATCCCGCAGCGGTACGTCCCGGAAGCCGACATTCGACGACCAGACGGCGATGCCCGCGTCCTCGTCCACCACGCCCGGCACAGCCACTCCGGCCGCGACCGGGGTCAGCCCGTCGGTGCGGGCCCGGGCGCCGAGGCCGGCGGCGATGTCCAGGATGTTCGCCGTGACCGCGGCGGGACCGCGGGCCGCCAGCGTGGGATGCCGCTCCGCGTGGTGCACCATCCCGTCCGGGCGGACCAGCGCGCACTTCATGCCGGTCCCGCCGACGTCCAAAGCGATCACTACGTCGTCGCCCACGGAACTACCTTTCGCTGCGCTCGGCGGCTGCGACGCGGCGCTGCGTCAAGATCGAAGGAGACCGGTGAATCACGTCAGGACGACCGACCGGGAGAGGCGGCGGGGCCGGTCCGGGTCCAGGCCCCGGCTGGTGGCGAGCAGCACGGCGACCCGCTGCGCGATGACCAGGTCGGCCATCGGGTCGAGCGGGGCCCGGCCACCGCACCAGGCGCCGAGCGCGGCGTAGCCGCCGTTGTAGCGGCTGTGCACGAAGGCGGCGCCGGTGGCCTCCACGTCGTCGGCCAGGCCGGGCGGGATCTCGCCGAGCGCCCAGACCACCCGGCCCGGCCCGGCGATCGAGATCGGCCCGTGCCGGTAGTCCATCGCCGGATACGCCTCGGCCCAGAACGTCGCCGACTCCCTGCACTTGAGCGCGGCCTCCTCGGCCAGCCCGACGGTCCAGCCGCGGCCGAGGAAGGTGATCTGCTCGACCGTGCCGGGGTGCACCGGAAGCGGTACCCGGACGGCGACCTCGGCGTCGCAGGCGATCCGGGCGACGTCGGTGCCGAGGTGCGCACGCAGCAGCGCGAGCGCGGTGGTGGCGAAGCGGGTCTGCACCACCGCCTGCTCGTCGGCGAAGTCGAGCAGCACGGTGTCGGTGGCGATCGAGGCCGCCGGGGACTTCTCGTCGGCCGTCAGGACTGTTGTCGGCATCCGGTCGCCGAGCGCCGCCAGCAGGTCGACGACCTCGGTGGTGACGCCGGAGCGGGTGATCACCACGGCCCGGTCGTAGCGGCGGCCAAGCGGGAACTCAGAGGCCTGGAAGGCGTCGGTTTCGCCCTGGCCGGCCTGTTCGCGCAGGGCCGCGTACGCCTTCGCCATGAACCAGGAGGTGCCGCAGCCGGCGACCGCGACCCGTTCGCCCGGTCGCGGCAGACCCGGCGAGTCGGCCAGCTCGGCGGCCCGGCGCCAGCAATCGGGCTGGCTGGCGATCTCGACCTCGACGTGACTCATCGCGTTCCTTTGCTGCCGTGTCGCTGCGCTTTGCTGCCGCATGCTGCGCAGATGCGTTCGGTACGACGGTATTTCGAGCGTCATTCTGCGCAGAAGCGAGGCGCCGAAGCAACCAACGCAGCGTGTTCGCGCAGGCACCCTCTTTGCTTTGCGACTTTTCGCGCACTAACGTGCACACTCTTATCACGGAACGTGCATCGGGAGGGTTGGGTGGACCGGTACGCGCGGTGGAATGCCCTGCTCGAGCTGCTCGCGGAGAGCGGGCGGGTGAGCGTCGAGGACGCGGCGGGACGTCTCGACGTCTCGCAGGCCACCATCCGGCGTGACTTCGACCAGCTCGCCCAGCAGCAGATGATCACCCGGACCCGGGGCGGCGCGGTCGCCAACGGCGTCTCCTACGACCTGCCACTGCGCTACAAGAGCGCCAAGCACTCCGCCGAGAAGCAGCGGATCGGCGAGGCGGCCGCCGGTCTCGTCGTACCGGGAACGGTCGTGGGCCTGAACGGCGGCACCACGATGACCGAGGTCGCCCGGGCGCTCGCGGTCCGCGCCGACCTGAACACCAGCGGCGAGGGTGCCCAGCTGACCGTCGTCACCAACGCCCTGAACATCGCGAACGAGCTGCTGGTCCGGTCCCGGATGAAGATCGTGGTGGCCGGCGGCGTGGTCCGTCCGCAGTCGTTCGAGCTGGTCGGCCCGCTGGGCGGGGCGCTGCTCAAGGAAGTGACGCTCGACATCGTGCTGCTCGGCGTCGACGCACTGGACGTGGAGCTGGGCGCGGCGGCCCACCACGAGGGCGAGGCGGCGATGAACAGCCTGATGGTCGCCCGGGCCAAGCGCGTGGTGGTGATCGCCGACTCGTCCAAGCTGGGCGGGCACGCGTTCGCCCGGATCTGCCCGATAGCCAAGGTGGAGACGCTGGTAACCGACTCGGACGCGGCGGAGCCACTGCTCAACGCCTTCCGCGAGGCCGGCGTCCGGGTCATCGTCGCCTGAGGCGGCGAGGCCTTCATCCGCGTCCGGACCCGTGGGGTGGCGCCGACTGCATAGTGTGACGCGCATCATCCCATCGATACGGGGAGGTGCGGCGTGAGCGCCGTCCTGGAGATAGCCGGTCTGCAGAAGACCTATCGCAGCCGGAAGGGGGTCCGCAGGGCGCTTGACGGCTTCGACATGGTTGTCGAGTCGGGACAGGTGCATGGCTTCCTCGGACCCAACGGCTCGGGCAAGACGACTACGCTGCGTACACTGCTCGGTCTCATAACGCCGAACGGTGGCACGATGACCCTGCTTGGCCGGGAGGTGCCCGCGGCGCTGCCCGAGGTGGCCGGCAAGGTCGGGGCGATTGTGGAGAGCCCGCAGTTCTTCGGCCCGTTCAGCGCGAAGGACACGCTCTCGCTGCTGGCCGACGCGGGCGGGGTGGACCAGCGCCGGGTGTTCGAGGTGCTTGAGCTGGTCGGGCTGCGGGATCGGGCCAAGGACCGGGTCAAGACCTACTCGCTCGGCATGAAGCAGCGGCTCGCCGTCGCGTCCGCGCTGCTCAAGAACCCGCAACTGCTGATCTTGGACGAGCCCGCCAACGGGCTTGACCCGGGCGGCATCCGGGAGATGCGCACGCTGATGCGCAACCTCGCGGAGTCCGGGATGACCGTGCTGCTGTCCAGCCACATCCTCGGCGAGATCCAGCTGATCTGCGACTCCGTCACGATCATCTCGGCCGGCCGGCGGGTGGCCGCCGGCTCGGTGGCCGACGTGCTCGCCCGGCACTCGTCCACGTCGGTCCGGGTCCGGGTCGAGTCCGACCTCGACATGCCGGTCGCCGCCGAGGCGTTGCGCGCGGCCGGGGTGCAGGTCCAGTTGGAGCCGGACCACCTGATGGTCCGCAACGTGGACAAGCCGGGGCTGATCACCCGGGCGCTGGCCGCCCGCGACCTGTACGTGAGCGAACTCGCCCCGGTCACGGTCGACCTGGAGAGCGTCTTCCTCGAGCTCACCGGCACCGCCCCGGTCGACGGCCAGAACCGCCAAGTGGACCAGTCCGCGATGAGCCCGGCCCAGGGAGCGTGGGGGCAGTGAGCCTGTTCAAGGCGGAGTCGCGCCGGCTGGTCAAGCGGCGCTTCACGAAGTGGCTGGTGATCGGCAGCCTGGTGGTGCTGGCCGCGATCGCCGCCGGGGTCTTCCTGACCAATCAGAAGGTCGGGCCGGCCCAGGTGGCGGCGGCGCAGGCCGAGGCCGATCGGGACTACCAGCAGGCGGTGCAGCAGGCCGCGACGGATCGGCAGCAGTGTGAGGCGGCGAAGGGAACAGCGAGCGCCCAGCAATGGCCGTCGGACTGCGCGGATATGTACACGCCCACCCCCGACAACTACGACTACCACGGCTACATGCCGTCCACCTTCGAGTTCGCGAAGACCTTCAAGGTGATGGTCACCACGCTCGCCGCCATTTTCGCGCTGATGGCGTTCGTGATCGGGGCGTCCTTCGTCGGCGCGGAGTGGGCCAGCGGCGGGATGATGAACCTGCTGCTCTGGCGGCCGCAGCGGCTCAAGGTGCTGGGCACCAAGCTGGTCGCGTTGCTGACCGGATTGGCCGGCCTGACCGCCGTCACGCTGGTGGCCTGGACCGGCTTCTTCTGGCTGGTCGGCAAGCTGCGCGGGACCACGACCGGGATGACCTCGGGCGCCTGGCAGTCGCTGGCGCTCACCGAGGTTCGGGCGACAGTCCTCGTGCTCGCCGCGGCCGCGCTCGGCTTCGGGCTGGCCTCGCTCGGCCGGCACACGGCGATGGCGCTCGGCGTGGCCATCGGCGCCGTGGTGCTGTTCCAGTTCGGGCTGGTCACGGTGCTGAGCCTGGCAAAGGTGAAGTTCGCCGAGGCGCTGCTGGTGCCCTATTGGGTGGCGGCCTGGATGGACAAATCCGTCAAGCTCGAGAACTGGGACAAGTGCAACTTCTCGTCCTCACAGGGCTGTGAGCCGGACACCCTCACGATCACCTGGCAGATCTCCGGCAGCGTGCTGGCGGGCATCATCGTCCTCGTTGTAGGGGCGGCGATGTTGACCATGAGGTAGCGTCGCGGGGTAAAGCGCCGACGTGCGGCAGGGATCGTCAGGTGCGATTATGCTGACGATCCCTTCGTACGTTTGTGCGTGCTCTCCGACCGCCATCAGGAGCGCCATGCCGCCCCCCGCCGACGAAACCCAAGACGACGCCGAAGAAGCCCGCGAGAAGACCGAAGAACACGAGCTCACCGAACGCGAGCAGCAGATCCTGGCGTTCGAGAGCAAGTGGTGGAAGCACGCCGGCTCGAAGGAGCAGGCGATCCGGGACACCTTCGGGCTCTCCTCGACCCGCTACTACCAGCTGCTCAACGGGCTGCTCGACAATCCCGCCGCGCTCGCCCGGGATCCGGTGCTGGTCGCCCGCCTGCGCCGGCTGCGCTCCACCCGGGCCCGCACCCGCCGCCGCTGACTAACCGGGCGCGTGCGTGTCGGCGTAGGAGGCGAGCCAGGCGACCTGGACCGGGTCCAGCGAGGCGCGGACACGTTTGCGGGCCGTCGCCACGTTGGCGGCGGTGACCGTGGACGCCTCCAATGACTCGCGCATAGCGGCCAGCGCGGACTCGCGGATCAGCGCCGCGCAGTCCGCCGCCGAAAACCCGTCCAGCTCGGCCCCCAGCGCGCTCAGGTCGACCGTCTCGTCGAGCGGCACCGATTTCGACGACGCTTTCAGGATGGCCGTACGGGCGTCCGCGTCCGGCGGCGGCACGTAGACGAGGCGTTCCAGCCGGCCCGGGCGCAGCAGCGCCGGGTCGATCAGGTCGGGCCGGTTCGTCGCGCCGATCACCACGACGTTGCGCAGCGACTCCACCCCGTCCAGCTCGGTCAGCAGCGCCGCGACCACCCGGTCGGTGGTGCCGCCGTCGGTGGCCTGCCCGCGGGTCGGCGCCAGCGCGTCCACCTCGTCCAGGAAGACCAGCGTCGGCGCGGCCTCGCGGGCCCGGCGGAACAGCTCGCGGACCGCCCGTTCGCTCTCGCCGACCCACTTGCTGAGCAGCTCGGCGCCCTTCACCGAGAGCACGTTCGCCTTGCCGGTGCCGGCGATCGCCTTGACCAGATAGGTCTTGCCGCAGCCGGGCGGCCCGTACAGCAGCACCCCGCGGGGCGGTTGCACGCCCAGCCGGGCGAACGTGTCCGGATAGGTCAGCGGCCACAGCACCGACTCGGTGAGCACCTGCTTCACCTCGGCCATGTCGCCGACGTCGTCCAGCGTCACCGAGGCGACCTCGAGCGTCGAGTCGGCCATCGACGTCGGCCGGACCACGTCCAGCGCGGCCTCGAAATCGGCCATCGTCACGGTCGGCGACATGGCTTCCTTCTGCCGCAGCGCCGCGCGCACCCCGGCCTCCCGGGCCAGCGCGCCGAGGTCGGCGGCGACGAATCCGGGCGTACGGCCGGCCACCTCGTCCAGCCGGACGTCCTCGGCCAGCGGCATCCCCCGGGTCAGCACGCCGAGCTGCTCGCGCCGCATCGCCGCGTCGGGCAGCGCGACGGCCAGTTGGACCGCCAGCAGATCCGGGTCGCGCAATGCCGGGTCGACGGACTCGGGGCGGCTGGTCGTGCAGACCACGGCCACGCCGGCCTTCACCGTCTCGGCGAGCACCTGCCGGAACACGGTTGCCAACGGGCCCGGCTCGTCGCGCCGGGCGAGCGCCTCCACGTCGGAGATCAGCAGCACGGTGGGCTCGGGCCCGCGGGCATCCCGGGCCAGGCCGCGCAGCCGGGTGGCGGCCGCGTCGTTGGTGAGCGCGGCCAGCTCGGGCGCCCAGACCGCGAGCACCTTCGCACCGACGCCCGCGGCGACCGCCCGGACCAGCGCCGACTTGCCGGAGCCGGACGGGCCGGAGAGCAGCACGCCCAGCGAGACCGTGGTGCCGAGCCGGCCGAGCACCTCGCCGTGGTGGAAGCCCAGGTCCAGCAGCTCGGTCAGCTCCTGTGCCTGCGCGCGCAGACCCGGCAGGTCGTCGATGCTGGGCGGCGGCGTCTCGGGGTCGGTGGAGGCCGGGGCGTCCGCGCGCACGCTCGGGGTGGCACCCGGTCCTCGTACGGAAAAATGCCCTCCTTGCCAACCGACCACCGTGTCCATCGTGACCAGCGCGGCGTCGGCGTCCTCGACCGCGATCACCGAGAGCAGCGTGCTGGTCCACAGGTAGCCCACCCGGTTGGCCAGGCTGCGCCGGGCCGCCTCGACCAGCGACCGGTTGTCGGCGGCCGGCATCACGTCCTGCGGCAGCAGCGAGACGTCGTCGCCCGTGCTGACCACCTTGCCGAGCAGGGCGAGCCGCAGCATCTCGGGGGAGACCACCGCGACGATCTCGGGCGCCCCGGCGAGGGTGACCCGCTTGGCCTCGACCAGCGGGATCGGGGTGACCGTGACCTGCCCGCCGTCGCGCATGCCGAGGTTGCCGATGGTCAGGTCGTCGGCGTAGAGCAGCGCCTTGCTGGCGGTGGCCTCGGCGCGCGCGGCGATGCCGGCGGTGGTCCGGGTCCCGGCCAGCCGCAGCGGGTCGCCGGGATTGATGGCGAGCGCCGCCATCACCTCGGGATGCAGCCGGACGATGCCCCGTCGGGCGTCGAGGGCCGCCGGCCGCTGGGTCACGGTCAGCGTGAGATCGTCAGGCACCGATGGATCCTCCGTAAGTGCGGCGGGCGCTAGGTGACACGCTAACGCTGCCGGCCCAGGCCCGGCGGATGAGTAACGTTCACAGCCCACGCTCAGTCCGGGGCCGTTAGCGTTGCCCGCATGTCTGCCCTTACGACGCGGCTGCGCCGTGCCCTGCCGCGAGCGACCCGCCGCCGGGTGGTGTCCGGCACCGCGGTGATCGTGCTGGTCGCCGCGCTGGCCGGCTGGGCGGCGCTGCCCGACCGGGCCGACTGGACCAGCCAGGACCTGCGGATCAACGTGCTCTCCGGGCCGAGCGGCAACGACCCGGTCGACCTGGACGCCCGCTTCTACCTGCCCCGGGACCGGTCCGGGAAGGTGCCGGCGGTGCTGCTGGCGCACGGCTTCGGCGGCACCAAGGACTCGGTCAAGGACGACGCCGAGTCGCTCGCCGAGCGCGGCTACGCGGTGCTGACCTGGACGGCGCAGGGGTTCGGGACCAGCGGCGGGCAGATCCACCTGGACAGCCCCGACTACGAGGTCAAAGACGCGCAAGGTCTGCTGGACTGGCTGGCGGCCCGCCCCGAGGTGCAGACGGACGCGCCGGGCGACCCCCGGGTCGGCGTCGTCGGCGGCTCGTACGGCGGGGCGCTCGCGCTGCTGCTGGCCGGCACCGATCCGCGGGTCGACGCGATCGTGCCGCTCATCACGTGGAACGACCTGGCCCGCTCGTTCCTGCCGGAGTCGACCGGCGGCGGCCCGAGCACCGGCGTTTTCAAGAAGAGCTGGGCCGGGCTGTTCTTCGGCAGCGGCTCGAGCAGCCGGCCGGGGCCACCGGACGGGGGCAACCCCGCCTGCGGCCGGTTCGCCGAGGACATCTGCGCGGCGTACCTGAACATGGCCACCACCGGCGTGCCGGACGCGAAGACGCTGGCGTTGCTGCAGCGGTCGAGCCCGGCGACGGTGCTCAGCAAGATCAAGGCGCCGACCCTGCTGATCCAGGGCGCGGTCGACACGCTCTTTCCGCTGTCCGAGGCGGACGCCAACGCCAAGGGCATCGCCGCCACCGGCACCCCGGTCCGGGTCGCCTGGTTCACCGGCGGACACGACGGCGGCAACGGCCCGCAGTCCGATCAAGACCGCACCAAGTATCTGACCGTCCAATGGCTCGATCACTACGTCAAGGGGCAGGGCGCGGCGCCCGCGAACAGCTTCACCTACTCGCGGGTGGCCGGCTTCAGCGCGCTCGACCGTGGCCTGGTCACCAACGGCTACTCCGACCCGACGTATCCGGGCCTGACCGGCACCGGCCACACCGAGGTCACGGTCAGCGGCCGGGCGCAGCCGATCGCGAACCCGCCGAACGGCAACCCGGGCGCGCTCAGTTCGCTGCCGGGCGTCGGCGGCCAGCTCAGCTCGCTGGTCGGCAGCGTCGCCGGCGACCTGCCGGGCCAGCACGCCGAGTTCGACTCCGCCCCGCTCGGCGCGGCCGTGGACGTGGTCGGCTCGCCGACCGTTCAGCTGCTCGCCGCGTCTCCGACCGGCGCGGCCACGCTTTTCGTCAAGCTCTACGACGTCGACCAGGACGGCGCGTCGACCCTCAGCGGCGGCCTGGTCGCCCCGGTCCGGCTCACCGGGCTGCCGAGCACCATCGACGCCGCGCGGCCGGTCACCGTCACGCTGCCCGCGATCGTCCGGCAGATCGGCGCCGGGCACGTCGTGCGGATCGTCGTCGCGACCTCCGACCAGGCGTTCCTCACCCCGGCGCAGCCGGTCACCTACACCGTCGCGGTCGGTTCCACCGTCACCCTGCCCACGGTCGAGGGCACCCCGATAGCAAACCCCGAAACCATCTGGTCGTACGTGCTGGCCGGCCTGCTCGTGGTGATCGTCGCCGGGCTCGTCGTGGTCCTGGCCGTCCGGCGCCGCCGGGCGAGGCGGTTCCACAGCCCGGTCGTCGACGAGTTCGCGGACGTCCCGCTCGTCGTCCGGGGACTGCGCAAGGCGTACGGGGACGGTTTTGTCGCGGTCGAACGGGTCGACTTCACGGTCGGGCGCGGCCAGGTCGTCGGCCTGCTGGGCCCGAACGGCGCCGGCAAGACGACCACCCTGCGGGTGTTGCTGGGCCTGACCATGCCGACCGAGGGCGACGCGCTGGTCTTCGGCCACCGGCTGTTGCCCGGAGCGCCGATCCTCTCCCGGGTCGGCGCGCTGGTCGAGGGCCCCGGCTTCCTGCCACACCTGAGCGGCCTGGCAAACCTGCAGGCGTACTGGCGGGCCACCGGCCGCCCGCTCGCCGACGCCCGGTTCGACGAGGCGCTGGAGATCGCCGGCCTGGGCGACTCGATCCACCGGCGGACGAAGAACTACAGCCACGGCATGCGGCAGCGGCTCGCCATCGCCCAGGCCATGCTCGGCCTGCCCGAGTTGCTGGTGCTGGACGAGCCGACGGACGGGCTGGACCCGCCGCAGATCGCCGAGATGCGCCGGGTCCTGAAGCGCTACGCCACCGACGGCCGGGCCGTGCTGGTCTCCAGCCACCTGCTGGCCGAGGTCGAGCAGACCTGCACCCACGCGGTGGTCGTGCACAAGGGCCGGATCGTGGCGTCGGGCCCGGTCGACGACATCGTCGGCGACTCCCCGTCGGTGCAGTTGGAGGTCTCCGACGTGCCGGCGGCCGAGCGGGTGCTGGCCGACCTGGGCGTGCGCTCGGTGGCCCCGGACGGCGCCTCGGGCCTGATCGTCGACATGAACGGCACCCCGCGCGCCGAGGTCGTGGCCTCCCTGGTCCGCGCCGGGGTGGGCGTCGACCGGGTGGTGCCGCGGCGCCGCCTCGAGGACGCCTTCCTGGCCCTGGTGGGCGACAACTCCCGAGGAAGTGGTGACCGATGAGCACCGGAACCGGAGCGGCCACGGGATACCGGGCCTCGGCCACCCTGCCGATCTGGGCCGAGGTGCGGCGGCAGGCGGCGCGCCGGCGTACGCAATTGGCCCTGGGTTTTATGGTCCTGCTGCCGTTGATCATCTTGTTGGCGTTCGAGTTCGGCGGCAACGGCGACGACGACGGCAACGGGGGCGGCGCGTTCTCCAGCCTGGTCGACCTGGCCACCTCGGGCGGGCTCAACTTCGCCCTGTTCAGCCTGGCGGTCTCGGCCGGCTTCCTGCTGGTCGTGGTGGTCGCCCTGTTCTGCGGCGACACGGTGGCCAGCGAGGCCAGCTGGGGCAGCCTGCGCTATCTGCTGGCGATCCCGGTGCCGCGCGCCCGGCTGCTGGGCACCAAGCTGATCGTGGCACTGCTCTACTCCGCGCTTGCCCTGCTCACTCTGACCGGAACGGCGCTGCTGCTCGGCACGCTGCGCTATGGCTGGCATCCGCTGGGCAGCACGATCGCGGCCCAGGTGTCACCGGGCGAGGGGCTGCTGCGGCTGCTCGGGATCGTCGCCTACCTGGCCGTCACGATGCTGATCGTGGCCGGCCTGGCGTTCTTGCTCTCGACGATGACGGACGCGGCGCTGGGCGCGGTCGGCGGCGCGGTGCTGCTCTGGATCCTCTCCGGCATCCTCGACCAGATCACGGCGCTGGGCTCGATCCGCTACGTCCTGCCGACCCACTACAGCGACGCCTGGCAGGGCCTGCTGTCCACGCCGATGCAGACCGACGACCTGGTCAAGGGCGCGATAGCCGCGATCTGCTATGCCACGGCGTTCTGGTCGCTGGCCTTCTGGCGCTTCCTCCGCAAGGACATCACCTCGTAGCGGCTGGCCGGTAGAGGAAGGCGAACAGCGCGCCGCTCAGCGCCTGCAAGTCACCCCCGTCGTAGACCAGCGGATAGCCCTTGTCCTGTAGCAGGTCGGCCACCGCGTGGACCAATCTGGGGGAGAACCGGGGATCCGGCGTCGCGGGGACCGGCAGAGGGTAAGAGTGCGGGGTCGTCGGTTCCGGGACGTTCGCCCAGATGCCATTAGGCGTGCGGTTTTGCGCTGTCATCGGTTGCTCCCTTCGGTTGTCGGGCGGGACGGTGCGCGATCCGAGCCGGGCTCGGCCCGGACTGTCGGCCGCTGCCCGCCGACTTCTTGACCTTGGGACCGCTGCTCATCGCCCGGGTCGGGACGGGTGGAGCGGGGGTTCATTGCCATGCGTGGATCGCCTCTTCGGGGGTGTGGGCCGGCCGATGCCTGGCAGCCAATCACCGCACAACACGAAATACAACGTTCAAAAGACTTGCCTTTGTATCTTTCTGGTAAGCAGTGTTAGATATTTTTTTTATCGCCAATCACATTGAGTTGCAAAAGAGCCTGCTCGAGCGTTCAATATTTCTGCGCAGCTCGAGGCCAGATCTGCGATGCTCGGAGAGGGAAGAGGTATGGCTGCCGTGCCAACAGACGACGATGCCGGAGCTGCTGCAGCGCGCCGCCGGATCGGGCGAATCCTGACCGAGCTGCGCGAGAAGGCCCGCACGGAAGACGGCAAAGCCATCACCGTGGAGCAGGCCGCCCAGGCGGTCGAACTGGCCAGACCGACCATGTGGCGCATCGAGCATGGGCGCGACGGCGTGCAGCTAAAGAACATCTACCTCAACACGCTGTGCAACCTCTACGGCGCCAGCGACGAGGTCCGTAAGGATCTTCTCGATCTGGCGATCCTCAGCCGCCGTCGGGGCTGGTTCCATCCATACTCCGATGTCATGCCAGTCGGCTTCGGCATGTACCTCAGTCTTGAGGCCGCCGCGGAGGACATCACCGCCTACGAGACCGATCGTGTCCACGGGCTGATGCAGACCGAGGACTACGCCAGAGAGATGGTGCGCATCCCTGGCCTTGACGGCAGGCTCCGAGACGACGAAGAGGTCGCCCGGCGCGTCCAGGTGCGGCTTCGCCGCCAAGCGATCCTGACCCGCACCAGTCCCGCGCCCGTGAAGCTGCACTGGATCTTGGGTGAGGCCGCGCTCCGGCACCGGGTCGGCACCGCCGCTATGACAGCACGCCAGCTCGACCACATCAACGAACACGGCGAGCTGCCCAACGTCAGCGTGCGGGTCATCCCGTTCGAGGTCGGCCTGCACCAAGGCGTCGCCGCCGGCCCCTTCGCCCGACTGCGGTTCGCCGACAACACCGAACCGCCGACCGTCTACGCCGACGGCTTCCTGGGCATCCTGCTGATGTCCAAGCCCGCAGAGGTCCGTCGCTTCGACGTTGTCATTACCGGGATGCGCAGCTGCGCCCTGGACGAGCAGAAGTCGAGGGATCTCATCCATCGAATCGCCAAGGAGCACCTTCGTGCTTGAATCCACCGACCCACTCCTGGCCATCGCCCAGTTCCGCAAGTCACGCCGCTCGGATAACGACGGCAGTTGCGTCGAGGTGGCGACCAACCTTGCCGCCGAGCATCACGTCGTCTTCGTGCGCGACACCAAGGACCCGGACGGCGGCGTGCTCGCCTTCGACCCGACCGCATGGCAGGTGTTCGTCGGCGGCGTGCGGGACGGCGAGTTCGACGTGTGAGCCCTCGTTCGAGGAGAGCGCGCTCACACCTCGGGATAGCCGGCGCCGGTTCGCCGGATGGCAACGTATTGTGTTGGAAACACAACTGAATACCTCATCCAGAGGGGCTGAGGGAACGGCCCGTTGACGCCCCGGCAACCACCGCGCATGTCTCGATGACGAGGCCAGCGTGCGGCAGGTGCTAATTCCGTCCCCGATTCGCGCACGCCTGCGCCCGGGGAAAGATGAGAGGAAGGGCTCAATGACGTCTGTCGTCGCACCCACCGCCAGCCCCGCCCGGGCCCTCGTCTGCCGCGGCTGTGGCACCGAGTTCCCGCTCGCCGCGCAGCATGCCTGTTTCGAGTGTTTCGGCCCGCTCGAGGTGGCCTACGACCAGCAGGCCCTCGCGCGGGTGACCCGGGAGCAGATCGAAGCCGGACCGCAGAACATCTGGCGCTATGCCGCCTTGCTGCCCGCCGGGCAGGACCCCACCGATCGGGTGACCCTCGATCCGGGGATGACGCCGCTGATCAGCGCGCCCGCCCTGGCCGCCGCGATCGGGTTGCGGGCGCCGCTCTGGGTCAAGGACGACTCCGCCAACCCGACGCACTCGTTCAAGGACCGGGTCGTCTCGGTCGCGTTGACCGCGGCGCGCGGGCTGGGCTTCACCCGGTTCGCCTGTGCCTCCACCGGCAACCTGGCGAACTCGGTCGCGGCGCACGCCGCCCGCGCGGGCGTGCCCAGCGTGGTGTTCATCCCGAGCGACCTCGAGCAGGGCAAGGTCGTCACCACCGCGGTGTACGGCGGCGAGCTGGTCGCGATCGACGGCTCCTACGACGACGTGAACCGCCTCTGCGGCGAGCTGGTGGAGACCGACGAGTTCGAGGACACCGCGTTCGTCAACGTGAACGTGCGGCCGTTCTACGCCGAGGGTTCCAAGACGCTCGGCTACGAGGTGGCCGAGCAGCTCGGCTGGCGCATCCCGGCCCAGGTGGTCATCCCGATGGCCTCCGGCGAGCTGCTCACCAAGGTGGACAAGGCGTTCAGCGAGCTCGTCGAGATCGGCCTGGTCGACGCGCCGGCCGGTGGCTGGAAGGTGTTCGGCGCGCAGTCGGCGGGGTGCAACCCGATCCACGGCGCTGCAGAACGGCACCGATCAGATCGTCCCGGTGAAGCCGACCGGCATCGCGAAGTCGCTGAACATCGGCGACCCGGCCGCGGGCGCGTACGCCATCGAGGCGGTCACCCGGACCGGCGGCTGGATGGACTACGCCGACGACGACGAGATCCGGGCCGGCATCCGGCTGCTCGCGGAGACCACCGGCGTCTTCGCCGAGACCGCCGGCGGAGTGACCGTCGCGGTACTCAAAAAGCTGGTGGCGAGCGGCCGGCTCGACCCGGATGCGGAGACCGTCGTCTACAACACCGGCGAGGGTTTGAAGACGCTCGATGCGGTCGCCGGGCTGGTCGGGCCCACTCACCGGATCAAGCCGTCGCTACGCGGCGCACGCGACGCGGGCCTCCTAGGGTAACTCCCTGTAGTTGAGTATCTGACCAACCGTCAAAATTCCATCCTGCGAGGACTTGCATCCCGATCACAGCCTGGGCAGGATGCTCTACGCGGGAGGACGCGACGCCGTACGAGGCCCCACCTTCGAGCTTGGCGACAATCTCCGAGGGGCCCAACGACCCAGTGCCGGAGGTGCTGTGCGAGCGTCCTCCCGACCAACTTTCTCGCATTGAATCTGACAGAGCCTTAATCGGTCGCGGCGGACACCGTGTGCGGGCACCCTGACGGCATGACGATCGCCGTGGTGCCCC
>Ga0307513_10005758_pt1 | contig 16302 bp, 23 predicted proteins | sample 15_EM_MG_FD_202174 | JGI IMG/M metagenome (GOLD analysis project Ga0307513, IMG submission 202174) | Populus trichocarpa ectomycorrhiza microbial communities from riparian zone in the Pacific Northwest, United States - 15_EM | ecosystem: Host-associated > Plants > Roots > Unclassified | place... | reverse complement strand
GAGTTGATTTTCTTATTATTTTTTCCAAGCATTTTGAGTATATATTATACAGTGTTAATTTATGCTAATTTAATTATTTTATAATTTTATAAAATGAATTTTTTTTAAATGTTTTTAAATAATTACCGACGAAATTACCGATGGAATTTCCGTCGGTAAATCCGTCGGTAATAAAAAAATATTATTACCGAGGGATATACCGACAAAATGAAGCGAATAAATTTATTTTTTTATTACCAACGGAAAAAAAATTACCGACGAAAGATTCACCAACAGAGCATTTCTGTCGGTGATTCCGTCGGTAAATTAATTACCGATGGAATATGTGTCTTACGCCGACGGAAAAATTCTGTCGGTAAAACTGTTAAATCTTGTAGTGATCTATTAGTAACCGGCGGCGCATCCCCTTTACTGGAAGAACTTGGCCCTGCTTCACTGGTGATGGCTGCTAAGGCGGCGCATCCTCTTGTTTCTCTATCTAAGGTTGAGTTTTCATTCGTTAATGGAATTAACCAGATAAATCACTCCACCAACTAAAAACGACCATGCACCACCCCCATAGAATCAAGGAAGAACTGAGAGCAAGAATCAAGAAAGAGCTCGCAATCAAGAAAGAGCTCTCAGTCGCTCTCAGTCAGAGAGAGAGAGAAAGTAGAGAGAGTTGCTCTCCTTCCGTGTGAAGCGTTTTGCTTTGTGATCTCTGTCACTATTCACTCTCTTCATTCTTTTGCTTGATTGAATCTTGGATTTCTCCTGGTTATGGGTAACAAAAAGAAGAAGGCTGGGTCCCATAGATCTCATTTAAAACAACAAAAGTTGCTGGCTATTTCTCAGCTTAATGATTATGCTATCTTAGCTTTAGCAGCCCCGCCTCCTACTATTCATGCTACAGTAACCTCAAATTCAAATTCAAAACAGCGCCCGCCTGTTGCCTCTGCCACTGTCTGCTCTCGCCTTACCCACCACGCGCTATCCTCCCCACATGGTCCTGCACCTCAATATCATGGTGATCCCAGTATCAACCATATTTTTGTGGAAGATTGGTCTGGCAATGATGATATGGAAGACAAGGAGGTGGATTTTAACTTTTCTGAGGAGGACTATGTTGGGGCCTCTGCATTCTTCACCTCTCCAGTGGTTGGGGCTTCTCCTGCTGGTGGCCAGTTAACCCCTGTTGCTTCCCCTGTTGATGCCCAGTCAACCCCTCTTCCTCTGCCTCCTGCTGTAGGGTCTATCTCCCTCCCTCTGGAGAAGACTGTGATGCCTTCTTCCCACCTTTCTGGCTGTTGTGTGTCTCCCATCTCTGATGTAGCAGGTGCTCAGTCCACCCCTCCTCCTCTGCCTCCTGCTGAGAAGATTCTTTCTCCCCCTCTGGAGAAGTCTATGACCCCTTCTTCCCTTCCTCCTGGATGTGGTGAGTCTTCACCCACTACTATAGCAGGTAAACCTTTTCTGCTCCTGGTAGTAATAAATGGCGGGACCTTTTCTCCACTAGATCTATTGTTTCTTATACCAGGCTGCAAAACTTCTCTCTTAATCATTTATCTAAAACTTGTGACATCTCTTCTGAGGACATTCAGCCTGCTTTTGATGTTTGGAAATATTGTGTTGTGGGTTATGTTTCTGGTAAACGCCCTGGCTATGGAGCCCTGAATAATATTATTTCCAATGTCTGGAAATGTGAGGCTATCCTTATCATCCATGACTCTGGGTGGCTGGTTTACATATTCAAAACAGAGGAAGCCAAACTTACGGTTCTTAGTGGAGGACCTTACCTAGTATATGGCCGGCCTCTCATTCTGCGGCCTATGTTGAAATTTTTCGATTTTTCCAGTGAAGAAATGTCAAGGGTCCCTGTTTGGGTAAAATTTCCCAACCTTTCACTATGTTGTTGGTCACCTATTTGTTTATCAAAGATAACAAGTGTCCTTGGGAAGCCTATTTCAGTGTGACCAGCCTACATCAACTCTTTCTCGGATGTCTTACGCTCGGGTTCTGGTTGAAATTGATCTTCTTGAGGAACTCCAACACTCTGTTGAAATCACTCTGCCTGAAGGTCCTGCTCTGCACCAACAAGTGGTCTATGAAACTCTACCCAAGTATTGCCATCTCTGCCATGTTCTTAGTCATACTCACCTCCTCTGCCCCAAAGCTGCTGTTACTGCCACAACTGTTCCCTGCCCTTCACCCCAGGCTCCGGCAGTTCAAGCAGCTCAAGGGGATGTTTTTAGTCGATTGGGTCCTTGTCCTTCTCTACAGTCCTCTCCTCCTCTGCCTCAGTTGCAAGACTAGTCCCAAGACCAGGACATACCAGCTTCTCAAGGGGATGTCGGGTCTCCAGTTGATCTTGTTGCTACTAATGACTGGGTTACAGTGGTATCTAGATGCAAATCCAGTAAGCATGATAAGGGGAAGGCAGTAGCAGTTTCTGAGCTAGGGTCTGTTGCCAGCTCCCTTGTAACTCCTACTTCCCCTGTTTGAACAGAATCCATTCGAACCTCCTCTGGTGCTCATCCATTAGAGGCCAACTCATGTGCTGAAGAAACTCGGGATTCTTCCCCTCCTTATACTGAACCATTAGTTATGCCCGCCTGGGCTGGTGAAGGCCACAATCCCTCTCCACCAAACCCTTTGGATATTACTACTGGTAATGTGAACATGGTTCACAAACCTGTGTCTACTCCTATTGTGGAGGTGTTGGTTCAGAGTCGGGTTCGCAACCAAAACCAGAAGCAGTCGGGTCGCAGTGGACGGATTTCCCCTTCCATTGCAAATTGTTAATCCTCTTTCGCTGAACATTAGGGGTCTACTCCTCCCCCGAAGCGACATGAGGAATATGTTGACTGGTGGTTTCTACTAGTTTGTCCGCTGGCTGGTACTGTCAGTTATATAGTCAGGATACATTCATGCAGGGTGCTATCTGGTCATATTGCTGAAGTGGCCATTTTTCTCGTTTTATCTGTTTACGGTCCTTTCCTGGTGAATTGCTGCTTCGTTAATGCATGGCTCATGCATTTTGGCTTCTCGTGACTCAATTTGCTGCTGGGCCCTCCTGAGGGACCCTTATTCCCTTGGACGGTATTTGGGCTCTTAGTTATGGTTATTGGCATTTAGTGTTTACGCTTACTGTACTGATGGCTTGTGTAATGTTGTTTTCTTTCGGCTTATAGATGGTTGGTTTTATTAGGCTGTAATTCTTGTGCTGGTTGGGAGCTTGTTCCCATAGGCCTGTTCTGTACATTTGTATTTCTGGCTTGCTGGTTTCCCAGCTAGTCTAACTTTTTGATCTATATATTTTTTACATTTGATCAAAAAAAAAAAAGAACTGAGAGCAAGAAAGAGCTCTCAGTAATAAGTGAGAAGTAAGAGAGAGAAGCTCTAGGTTGCAGGAAAATTCAAACCCGCTACTGTTCGTGTTTTCACCATTTTCTTGTGCAACGATTTCTTCCCTTGCTTTTTGCACTCCGATTGGCTCTTCCTCTATTCTCTTGGTTTATTCATGGCCAAGTCAAAGAAAAAATCATTGATGCTGCGGTCCGCCTAGCATGATTATGATTTCTATTCGTCCCGCCCATCTTCATCCACTGGTCATCGCACCCTGAGCCGCAGTGTATCCCCTCGTGGACAACACTCCTCTGGTCCTTCTAGGTCCATCTCACCCCCCTCTGCCCCTCCACGAACACAAATTACTCTTGCAGATGTTGTTCATTCCAATTGTAGAGCTAGGGTTCGCACAAAGCATCGAAAGAGGGATTTTCAGAGCCCGCATCCGGCTGCTCCTCCATCCTCTTCCTCTAAGCCATGTGTCATCCCTTCAACCTCCCCTGTCTCTATTAGACCACGTTGTGGTCTTCCTGCTGAGTCTGGTTCAACTCAAGGTTTGGCGCTGGTAACCCTAACACTGGGTCGACGGTTGGAACTGCTCCTTCGCCGATTCCCCCACCGTAAGGTACACCCTTTTCAGGGAGCCCTGGTCCCTCTTCATCACAACATCCTACAGGTACTACCATTCCATCGCCTCCTCCCTTAGTGCATTTCTCTGATTACACTGCTACATCTTCTTGCAATTTCCTTGAATCTGATTTGGGCGAACACAAAGCATTGTGGCGGTGTAGTTTAATTAGGTTCATAGTTGGGAAATTTCCTGGCTATGCGTCCATCTCCAAGTTTGTTAATTCTGTATGGAAATGTAATGTCAATTTCTCCATGCACGACTCTAGCTGGCTCATATTCAAGTTTGCTTCTGAATTGGATATGACTGAAGTGCTAAATGGAGGGCCATACTCTGTCTATGGCCGGTTATTGATTTTGAAACCTATGCCTGATTATTTTGATTTTAACACCTCTGATATGGTTAGGATGCCAGTTAGGGTTCGTTTTCCCAACCTTCCCCTTCAATGATGGTCCCCATTGTGTCTCTCTAAACTGGCCAGTGTGATAGGGAAACCAGTGCATGCTGATTCTCCAACATCCTCCATGACTCGACTTTCCTATGCCCGAGTGTTGATTGAGATTGACTTGCTTGCTGAATTACCATCATCGATTAATATCACTCTCCCGAATGGTGTTTCCAAAGCACAGGTAGTGGTATATGAATCCCTGCCCAGATTTTGCAAGCAGTGCAAAACTTTGGGACACTCCACTTCAGCATGCAACTCAGCTTTCAATCATAAGCGGAAAAAGCATCCCCCAGCTTCTACTGCTCCCTCTGGATGCTCCAATCCCGCAGCTGACATTGAAGCTGTTGAAAAACAGTCACCCAGGGAGGAACCTCATGGTGAACCATCGATTGACCCAATGGTAGCTGAGGCAGCTGTAGCTGTCGACAAGGGTCCAGGATGTTCTGTGCACAAGCGGGCAAAGTTGGCTTCGCATCCAGGATCCCCTGAAGTTTCTTTTGGCTCTCCTCAGGTTGTTCATGTATCTAAAGCTTGCTATGAAGCTGCTGTAGCATCCCCTCCACGGAGGCAATACTTGACCAGAAGTAAAGCTGCCTCTGCCATCAGACGACCAGGGGTGCCCTTAGGAAGGAGTGGAAGACCTTCCAAAAACTCCTCCTCGGCTGACTCTAGGATTCAGGGCAGCACCCCCTCTTCCTCCCTTTGAAATATTCTACCCTTGTGGATTTAGGCCAAGGAATATATCCTTCTTTCTACTCTGGGTTTACTTATTTTGTATATTGTTGTTGCCTTCTTAGGCCTGTCTTATAGTTGGTGCAGATTTTTGCTAGTTGGGATTGTTTGTTGAATTTGCCAGCCTTTTATTGTTGGCTTGTTGCCTCTGTTTTCTGCAGTTGGTTTGCATGCTTTGTGGTTGCTAGTCGGGTTTGGTATAAGCCCTGTCGTGAGGTCTTATTGCTTGCTACTGTTTGTTGCTATTTGACATGTTGTTGTCTAAATATGCTCGTGACCCTGCTGGTTGGGTTGGTTTGAAGCTCTTTTGCTCTTTTGCTCTTTTGCTCCAGAATAGGAGGCTGCTTTTCAGATCCTGGTGTGCCTTGTTGAGGGGCTTTGGCTGCTTATTGCTGCATTTCTTGTTAGGCTTAGTGGGAGCATGTTCCCCTAGGTTTTTTTTTTTATTTCTACTTTGCCCTACATGAGGGCTGTTCATGCTTTTGTATATGAGATCCTATTCCCTTCCTTTCGGGAGCCTGTTCCCTTTGGTAAGGCATTGGATGCCCTTTGTTGTTGGTTGGTCATCTGTGGGTCCAGGCTATCTTGGTGCTGGCTTCTTGCCCTTGTCTCATGCTGCTTGCTCCACTGCTGGTTGTTGCTGCCATATGCATGGCTCATGCAAATTGGCTTCACGTGACTCTTTCTGCTGCAGGGCCCGCTCTTCCCTTGGAAGGTTTTTCTCTGCATGAGGGATGTTCATGCTATTTGGATATGGGATCCTGTTCCCTTGGTTCATTCTTTAGGGAGCATGTTCCCTTCGGCTATTTAGCTTTGTTATTATGCCTGCTATGGTTTGTTCAAGGGAGTCTGTTCCCTTTACTGGTGTATGTATTGTTCTGCTGGTTTCTAGCTTGTATTGCAAGCTTGTCTTGCTATTTTTTATCTATACAATTCTTACATTTGATAAAAAAAAAAAAGAACTGAGAGCTAAAAATTTGAATTTCCGGTTACTGTAGCTTCCCCCCCTCCATGCTTATCTTCTGCTCTACACTTTCTTCATGGCCAAAAACAAGCGCAATACACGCTGACCCCCTGTTCACAATCAGCTCCAAGTAGATCTACACAACAACTCTGTTCTTGCTCTGGCCGCACCACCCCTTCCTTCCCCTCCTCCTCCTCTCCCCTCCCCTTCGGTTCCCACCCCCCCTTCTAGAGCGGTGGCCGGTGGGTCCAGCCCGGATAAATTTCTGATATTTGCTGAGGAAGTGTCTGTTCCTCAACAGATTGTCTCTTCTCCCTCTACCCCTGATCATGTGCTTGTAGAGGACTGCTCTGATGAAGATGACTATGATGAAGATGAAGTGGATTACTCTGCATCTGGAGGAAGCTCCAAATTTTTTCGCTCCCCTGTGCCACTTTCTACCAGCCATAACTTACATGTACCTCCTAACAGCGCTTCGAGGGTCTCACCCTTGAGTGGCTTTGGACAATCAGTAGTACCAGCGGCTACTTCACTGAAGAAGGGACTCTCTCCTGTGCCTGCTCTCCAACCCAACAGCCCAGGCCTTGCCGTTGCGGACCAAAACCTTCCAAGTGTAGTCTCCTCACCTGCAGAGGCTTCTCATTCAGGTACTTCTCCTGCACCTGTTGAGAAATGGCGAGACCTATTTGCATCCAACCGCAACACTATCACAGGTCCTAAATTACCGCATTTCTCATCTTCTTCTTGTGATGATTTACCCTGTGACTTGTCTTCAGATGATTTAGACAATAATTATGATGTATGGCAACTCTGTATTGTGGGCTATGTTGCTGGCAAATCGCCTGGTTTTAAGGCTTTGAGCAATATTATCTCCAGTTCTTGGAAGTGTGAAGCCTCTTTGGCTATTCATGAATCTGGCTGGTTAGTTTACAGATTCAAAAATGTTGATGACAAACTTGTTGTTCTTGCTAATGGTCCTTACTTGATCTATGGCCGGCCCCTGATTATCAAAGCTATGCCAGAGTACTTTGATTTTGGGATGGATGAGATGTCTTGTGTTCCTGTATGGGTTAAATTTCCAAATTTGCCGTTAAAATGCTGGTCTCCCAGATGCCTTTCTAAGATTGCTAGCAAATTAGGCACGCCTATACAAAGTGACCAGCTCACCTTTAACATGTCAAGAATTTCCTATGCTAGAGTTCTTGTAGAATTGGATCTGTTTGCTGATCTTAAATCTTCTATTGTCATTAACTTACCAAATGGCTCCACTCTGCATCAACCGATGATCTATGAGACACTTCCTAGATTCTGCAAGTTGTGTAAAGTCCTTGGGCACAACACGGGAACTTGTACCCCTCCTCCTGCCCTGACGGTGGCAAGAACTTTGGAAAAGAAAAGCCATCCATCTATAGTTGCAAATAAGAGCCGTAATGTTTTTGATCGTCTAGGGCCTGCTGCAGAGGAAAAATCTAAAGGCCAGATTGGGGAGGCTTCACATAGTTATGATCCCATGACCGCCGAAGTTGCAGTGGCCTCTGGTGAATGGGAAATTGTCAAAAGAAAGAAAGCAAGGAAATCTCCTGGCATACCAGTGGGAGCCACACACACAGCTGATCAAGTTTCAACCATCCCCCCTAGAGGTAAAGCACCTGCTGTCTCATCTTCGGAAGGTAATTGCAGCTCTGATCGTCACCCCCCCATCATCCATAATGGGAAAGAACCAGTTGGAGCAGTCCCATGCAGGAAAGTTCCTAATATAGTTCCTGTTGGTGTAACCAGTGGTCAGAGAAGGAGTACATCTCGAGCATCTAGGAGTGGTAGGGTTCCCCCTCCACCCCCTCTTATGTAATGTTATTATTCAGCTGGAATGTCAGAGGACTTAATAGTCCTCTGAAGCAGCATGAGTTAGTTCGTCTCATGCAAAAACATAAATTTGATGTGTGTGGTCTCTTGGAGACAAAACTGGTTCCTTCCAAGCTTCAGTTTATGCACAGATCTCGGCTGAAGCACTGGAAGCTAGTTTCAAATGTGGAAGCTGCTGGCACTGCCAGAGTTGTTGTGTTATGGAATCCTTCTACTGTTCATGTTGATCTGCTTGATTTTTCTCCCCAATTTATTCATGTTTCCATTCGATGCTTGTCTACCCATTTCACTTTTGCTGCTTCATTTGTTTACGGTTACAATACCATTATTGCCCGTAGAACTCTGTGGGATGGCATTAAATCTTGGGCTCCAACTGGTCCCTGTCTTGTGTTGGGAGATTTCAATTCCACTCTTTCTCAGGATGACAAGTATAATGGTGAACCGGTCTCCTCCTATGAAGTCTCTGATTTCAAAGCATGTTGCTCAGAGCTTAGCCTTTCAGATCTAAATTACACTGGCTATCACTATACTTGGTCCAATGGGACTGTTTGGACTAAAATTGATCGTGTCCTAGCCAATCCCTCATGGAGCAATCTTTAGCTCATTACCCATGTGCATTTCCAACCTTCGGGAGCTTTCTCTGATCACTCAGGAGCTCATATCCGCATTGGTGGCAATTGTCCCCCAGGTTGTCGGCCATTTAAGTTCTTCAATATGTGGGTTGATCACCCACAGTATGCAGATATAATTTCTGATGGATGGCAACTCCCAGTCGAAGGTTCTCCCATGTTTGTCTTGTGCAGGAAACTTAAATCTCTTAAGCACCCCCTGAAGAGTCTAAACAAGTTACACTTCAGCCACATTTCAGAGAGAGTGGCTAGAATGGAGATTGACTTGGAGCATCAACAACGCCTCTTGCATGATTCCAGAGATGATGTTTCTCTCCTGCACAGGGTAAATCAATTAAAGATTAGTCTCTTTAATCTCAAATCTGCTGAGAAAGCTTTCTTTTCTCAGAAGCTCAAGTGCAATTTTCTGAAGGACAGTGATAGAGACACAAGCTTTTTTCATGCTTTGATGAGTCACAAACACAGGAAAAACTTCATTCCTGCTCTCCAGTGTAGCACCGGAGTTCTCACTACCACTATAGATGAAGTTGGTGCTGAATTTGTCCACTTTTATCAAAGTCTCCTTGGCACCTCCACAACTGTTGCTCCTATTGATGAGGATGTTGTTTATAGCGGGCCTTGTCTGAATGCTAATCAATCTGATTTCCTTCTGGCTCCTGTCACCAATGAAGCCATGAAGGAAGCTCTCTTCAGTATTGGAAATAAGAAAGCCCCTGGTCCAGATGGCTTTTCTTTTCTGTTCTTCAAACAGTCTTGGGATATTGTTGGAGCTGATTTCTGTGCGGCAGTTCAGGACTTCTTCTCCTCTGGCCGGATCCTTCAGCAGATTAACCATTCCATTATTGCTCTGGTCTCGAAATCTGCTAATCTTAATTCTGCCAATGATTTTCGTCCCATCTCATGTTGCAATGTGGTCTACAAAGTAATCTCAAAAATTCTTGCAGGAAGGCTAGGGCGTGCCCTCCAGGGCATCATTAATCCAGCTCAAAACGCTTTCCTTGGTGGGAGAAACATGATTGATAACATTAATCTGACACAAGAGTTACTGCGGCAGTATGGTAGGAAGAGAACCTCCCCCCGGTGCATTCTCCAAGTTGACTTTAGGAAAGCATTTGATTCGGTGCAATGGCCCTTTCTCAGAGCTCTTCTTCAACTGCTGGGTTTCCCTCCGAGATTTGTTCATCTGGTGATGCTATGCATGGAAACCTCCTCTTTCTCTGTTACTGTCAATGGAAATCTTTATGGTTTCTTCCCTGGGAAGTGTGGAGTTCGCCAAGGAGACCCTCTTTCTCCCTATCTGTTCCTAATCTGCATGGAGTATTTCTCTCATATGCTGGGAATGGCCACCCAACAGTCAGCCTTTCACTTCCACCCAAAGTGTGCACTTCATCACATTTGTCATCTTGCTTTTGCAGATGACGTTCTTTTATTATGTCGTGGGGATTGCTTTTCTGTTCGGATTCTTATTGAGCAACTTCATGCTTTTGGCCGGGCTTCAGTGCTGCATATTAACGCCAGGAAATCCTTTATATATTTTGGTGGTGTCGGTGACAACTTGAAGTAGAATATCCTTCAGGAATCTTGTTTTTATGAAGGTAGCTTCCCTTTCAAATACCTTGGAGTCCCCCTCAGCCCCCACAGATTTCTGGCTAGCTAGTTTTCTCCCCTCCTGCATCAACTTGAATCTGCTATCCAAGGCTGGATGGGCAAGCACTTATCCTATGCTGGGCGGTTGGAATTAATCAGCTCTGCTTTATTTGGAATGGTCCAATTTTGGCTTAGTATCTTTCCCATGCCAGAGAGTGTTATCAATCAAATTACTTGTCTTTGCAGGAACTTCCTTTGGACTGGTACTACAACCAGACATACGTCTGCATTGGTTGCTTGGAAGCACATCTGCTTGCCAAAAGCTGAAGGAGGTCTTGGTCTATATGACATTAAAGCAAGGAATAATTGCTTTCTTGTGAAGCAGCTTTGGAATATACATTTGAAAGCTGACTCTATTTGGATTAGATGGGTGCACCATTTTTATTTGCAGGACACCAATATCTGGACAGTTCCCCTTCAACAAACCTCCTCCCCCCTATGGAAATCCTTCATTAAATTACGTGACCAACTCCTTGCTGACTGTGGGGGCAACCAGCAGTAATCTCCATGCTGCAAAGTTGGGTTACTACTACAAAGCCATTTTCGGCTCATGCCTATGAATACTTGAGAAGCAAAGGAACGCAGGTCCCTTGGGTTAATGTGGTTTGGGAGTCTTGGTGTCTTCCATGACATAGTTTTATTCTGTGGCTTGCCTTGCTCAAGCGGCTGAGAACAAGAGACAGGCTGCATTTTGTTGACATTGATGCTAGTTGTGTTTTTTGTCAGGATCATGAAGAGAGCCACAGTCACCTTTTCTTTGCCTGCAGCTGGACATCCTTTTTGTGGATGAAAGTTAAATCCTGGCTCAGGCTTAGCAGGGGAATGTCCACCATCAACAGTGCAGTTCGGGGCCTTCATCTAAAGGGGAAAACAACTGTCACTAGAATGAAACTGGTCTCCCTCAGTATTGTTGTTTACTTGATATGGGAAGAAAGGAACAGAAGGGTTTTTGACAATTCCTGTTCACTTGTGGAGCCTATTTTTCAGCGTTTTCAAGTGTTATTCTACATGATCTTACGCTTTCATCAGTGTGATCTCCCTATTTTCTGATTGCTATGGTGATGCACTTTGTGGAAGTTGCTATTATTTCGTCTGCATTAAGAGGGGATGTTTCGGTTTTTTTCTTTGATGCTACTGCTCCTATTGAGTTTCTTGTCTTGTTGCTTTGACGTGCATGTTGTTTCGACGTGCATGGTTTCCTGCATGGCTTCCTTGTTCCTGCACTGGCTAATTGCAACATGGTTGGCTGCATTTCCACGTCTTTATATGGGAGGGGGGGCTCATGAGCTGCTGTTATTCTTTTGGCTGGCTTTTGCTTTATGTCCACATCTTTGCTTTCGGGCCTTGTCCTTTTATGAATGATTTGTTGTGCTCTGATTGGCTGCATCTTCCTCAGCCTCTGCATGAATATCTTGGCGTCTTTGCAAGGAGGAGGTGGTTTTGTTTCTTCATGTTTTGTCCTCTGTTTTTTTTTTGTCCTGTCTTTCTTTGTGTTATGTTGGGAACCTTGTAACATTTCGGTTCCTCTCGTAACCTTTGCTTGTTTCTTCAGTAGCTTGCTGGTTAGGTCTCAAAGGGAATGTGTTTGTTTCCCTGTTTTGTTCATGATTGTGTATATGCTTGTTGATTTTTCAGCAATGTAAATTTTTGATCTATTAATATACTTACATTTTGATAAAAAAAAAAAGAAGAAAGAATTGAGAGCAAGAAAGAGCTCTCAGTCAGTTAGCAGTTAGTGAGAGAATTTAGAGAGAGATGCTCTCCTTCACTTTAAGTTTCTCCACCCGATTCTGCTGCTGAGATCCGTGAGAGACTTTCTTCACGTCTCCCATGATCAGTCCAACATTGGCGCCTCTGTTCCAGCAAACAGTGAGTGTGCGATGGGTCTTGTTCGAAACCCTAATGGGTGTCTGGCTTGAAGATTCCGATGATGGGGATTTTGCTGGTCAATCTGTGGCTCCTCCCTTCGACGACTTAGGTGACCCACCATGCTTGCTGGGGTTGACCTGTATCGTTGATTGCCTTGGAGTTGGCTGATTTGATGGGTGTCCCCATTGCTCAGACGAATTAGTTGGAGGTTTGAATTCTTTCCCTCCACCTTCCTTTGTCTAGGATTTGGCCTTTGTTCGGCCCGATGGGGTCTATGGTTCCTCTTCTGTTCATCTTCCAAATACTCCCATCACCATTGTCGGCGTCGATTTCTCAGCCGACACTGTTGATGCTAGGTTCTTTGGAGGTTTGGATGCCCAGGTTGTCGCTCTTCCACTTCACATCAGAGCTTCTGGCCATGGTAGGGTTCTCCTACCCAACCTCCTCTGTAATGTTCTCTCTCTGCCCAGTTTGATTGCAAGTTCTTCTTGCCTTGCTATAGTTTTCTGCTATCGGGGTTTCCATTATGTATATCTATTGTTTGTTCTTGTTGATGCTACCTCTTGGGTAGCTTTGTTGAGCTTATCTGCTACATGCTGCTGATGAGGTTTTGTTCTGGGCTTGCTTGTTGCTTGTCCTTTTGCTCTTATCAAGCCTCTGTCTTGTGTGGTATGGCTCTTGTGGCTGGTTATTGCGTATTTGCTGTAGATGCTGCTAGCTTTCCTTCTGCAGGTTAGTTAGCTTGTTGCTGCTATATGCAGCTTGGTATGTTGTGCTCTTCAAGCTGGCTGGCATTATGGTTTGCTAGGGTTGCTTTCTCTGGCTTGTCCCTCTGGGCTTCATGCCATGAGCCTTCAAGTTATGCGGATGCTTGTGCTGCTGACCCTCTTGGGGCTGGTCTTGGTTGCTGCTCTATGCAGCTTTGTATGCTGGTTGTCGTGCTGCCACTCAGGGGACTGCTGGAGTGGGCTTCTTCATTGTGTTCCAGTGGAGGTTATTTGTTGGAGTCGCGTGCAACTAGCTCTATTCTCTAGTGGAGTTGTGCTGGCTTCCTCTGTGGATTGTTCCCAGTTGCTGGTACTGGTTTGTAACTGCAATGATGTTTGTCTTCCGGAGTTAAGGGATTTGCTTAGTGGATCTAGTGTCTTTCGGTGGTGTGAGCTATCTGTTGGGATGTTGGGAAGCCATTGTTAGGTTTCTTCATCCTCTGCTCCTACTGATTGATTTAGGTGGAGTCTCTTTGCCGGACATCTCTGTAACATTTCTGGTTGATGACCATCTGGTTGGTTCTGCTCCCACCATGAGTTGTTGGTTGCTGTGGCTACTCTGTTTGTGTGCTCCTTGGGTGTGAATTTGGATTTGTATGGAGACCTGCTGTGCAGGATTTCCATGCCTGTTGTGGGGTCCTGTTTGGGTCTCTAGATGCTTCTGGTTTACTACCAAGGTTTCTTTGCTAGATGCGGGGCATTGCTTGGGACTCGTCTGGGTGAGGTTCTCTCCCCTCGTCCCAAACCTATGCCTCTTGTCTCCTTGGTTCTTCTGCAGGTCTGATTCGGCTGACCTCCCTCACTCGCTGCTATGGATACCAACAGTTTGGGTGAGGCTCTCTCCCCTCATGGTTGGGCTGCTGATGTAGTGTTCTCTGTTGCTGCTCTGCTTCCTCAGTGGAGAGTATTGGATGGAGTCTGTCCTAGTAGCGAACTAGTTATACAGTGGTGCAGGGTTGGGTTGCTGGTGATGATACGTAGATGCTTTCCCATGGTGGCCTAGTACAGGGATTTGTTGCTTCTTCTCTGGCTCGTTTCTGTTGCTTGTCCTTTCGCTAGCTTTGGTTGGTGGAGGGTTGGTCCCTATGGATGTTGTCTTATATGGGAGATATAATGATAGCATGGCTCTTGTGTCTGTCTGCTGCTGCCTTTGTTGCAGGTGGAAATGTTGGCTCTTAATCATTGCTATGGCTCTCCACCGTTTGGGTGAGGCTCTCTCCCCTCATGGTTGGGCTTTTGATTTCTCTGATGCTGCCATCCTTGCGGTATCGGAGTGCTGGAAGCCATGCCTCTATTAGGCATCGTTGTTGGCTTACTGCCGCTTGATAGCTTAGGGCTGGCTGCTGCTGCTGTGCTAGAACAGGCTGCTGCTGGGGTCTGTTGTTGACGTTTTGCTCCTCGTCTCAGCTGCTGTTGTGCCGTCTGCTGGGTTGGAAGGAGTTTTGCTGCTGGTTTTTGGGTCTCCTAGCCGATGTTTTCATTGTATGCTAGTTTGTTTTGCCTTATGGCTTTGATGCTTGTTCAAGGGAGCCTGTTCCCTTTGATTCTGTTGATCCCGGGAGTCTGTTCCCTTAGTTTTTCTATTCAGCAAGCTTGTCTTGCTTATGGTTTGTACAAGGGAGTCTGTTCCCTTTGCCTTCTGTTCAGCAAGCTTGTCTTGCTTTTGAATTGGTCAAGGGACTTTATTCTCTTTTCCTTGTATTGCTGGTCTCCAGCGCATTTTTGATCTATAATATTCTTACATTTTTAAAAAAAAAAATTGAGAGCGGGATGTAGTGGGGCAGGATTTATGTGCTGCAGTGCGTGATTTTTTTCACTCAGGGCAGCTTCTAAAGCAATAAATCACTCTATTATAGCATTGGTGCCGAAATCTGCCCATGTTTCAAATACCAGTGACTTCAGGCCCATCTCTTGCTGTAATGTAGTCTACAAGATCATTTCAAAAATCCCAGCTGACAGGATGGGGCATGCCCTTGCTGGTATCACCAGCCCCATGCAAAACGCTTTCTTGGGGGGTCATCGCATGGCTGATAATATTAACCTTCTATAGGAGCTGCTTAGGCATTATGAAAGGAAGCGAACCTCTCCTAAATGTCTGATAAAAATTGACTTAGGAAAGCATTTGACTCAGTCCAATGGATATTCTTGCGACATCTGCTGCTCCTCCTTGGCTTCCCAGATGGGTTTGTGCATCTTGTGATGACTTGTGTTGAAATAGCTTTATACTCAGTGGCTGTTAATGGAGAGCTCTTTGGGTTTTTTCCTGGCCAATGTGGGGTGCGGCAAGGGGATCCCCTATCGCCATACTTATTCATCACCTGCATGGAATATTTTTCTAGACTGCTCAGCTCAGCACCTCAGAATCCTTCATTCCGGTTTCATCCGAAATGCAACCACTTGGTATCTCCCATCTCTCTTTTGCTGATGATGTAATCCTGCTTTGCCGTGGGGACAGGGGCACGGTTCAAACACTTATGCAGCTATTGAAGACCTTTGGGAAAACATCTGGTCTGGATATTAATACCTCCAAATCATCCATTTATTTTGGAGGTGTTGGGGACAGTGTGAAGCAAGCCATTTTATCAGGCACTGGATTCTCTGAAAGCGCGCACCTTTCCATTCAGGTATCTCGGGGTTCCTTTAAGCCCACACAGGCTTCTAGCAAGTCAGTATTCTCCCCTCCTTCACAAATTGGAAACGACTATTCAAGGTTGGGTGGGTAAACATCTTACCTATGCGGGTAGACTGGAGCTTACCAAGTCAGTTTTACATGGTATGGTGCAATTTTGGGTTAGTATTTTTCCTATGCCGCGAGCTGTTATCAGGCAAATCACCTGCATCTGTGAAACTTCCTGTGGACAGGAGATTTCTCCCGGAGTAAGTCTGCTCTTGTGGCTTGGAAAACTGTATGTTTACCGAAAAATGAAGGAGGCCTGGGGGTACTTGATATTCAAGCCTGTAACAACAGTTTTATAGCTAAACAACTCTGGAGCATCCACCTGAAGCAGGATTCCATATGGATTAGATGGTTACATCACTGTTATCTTCACACCCACTCCATCTGAACGCTCAGAGCCAAAAGAATTCATCCCCACTGTGGAAATCCATCATTCTTCTAAAAGATCAACTCGTTGGGGCCTATGGAGGACATTCACAGGGTATTGATTTGATGACAGACTGGGAACGGAGAGGAGGAGGGTTCACTTCAAATGCTTACGCCTCACTCAGGCCTCAAGGTTCAGCCGTCCCCTGGGAGAAGACAGTTTGGGAGCAATGGTCCCTTCCCAGATACAATTTCATATTATGGCTTGCTATGTTTGGGAAGCTCCGAACTAGAGATCGGCTGAGATTCATTCACACCGACACATTCTGTATCTTTTGTAGGCACGAAGAGGAGAGCCATGAGCATCTGTTCTTTGGCTGCACCTGGA
>Ga0307513_10005757_pt1 | contig 16303 bp, 17 predicted proteins | sample 15_EM_MG_FD_202174 | JGI IMG/M metagenome (GOLD analysis project Ga0307513, IMG submission 202174) | Populus trichocarpa ectomycorrhiza microbial communities from riparian zone in the Pacific Northwest, United States - 15_EM | ecosystem: Host-associated > Plants > Roots > Unclassified | place... | reverse complement strand
AGTTTACAGATTATTTGCTATGTCTTTCATCTTTGGCAGCTAAAATACAGGTTTGGAAGATTTTAGGTGAATTTTAGGCTCACAAAAAAAAATCCAGGCTATGTAGATCAGAAATGGCTCCAAAATAGATTATTTATACAATATTTTTAGTGGGTCCAAATTTTTTTTAAGGCCATTCAGGCTGGACTAACTAACCAATATGATATCTCAGATTTTTTTACTGGCACCCCCTTGGCACAAGGTTGTAAGTTGGCTGAGAGAACTGTGCTCAAACCATTACACCAAAAGGTAGAATAACTGAACAAGTAATAGTTCAGCCACTCAGTTCTATATATGGTGTTGGACCCTGATCCAGAAGCAGTAGGTTATGGCACAGTAAGCCGACCAGGATTACAAAGGTCTGGTTACCCAAGTACATAGCATTTTTCCAGGCCTATCTGGCAATCTGATATATCAGAGGTATCTAATTAGATAAAAAGCCTGATACATCAATCAATCTAATTAGATACACATTCTGATATATCACATTAGATACATATACCACCTTGTTTCTCCAGCACGGCTTGTCCTTGGCAGGACAGAGCTATGGCTTTTGGCGTTGCGCATGGGAAATCCCATTTGCGTCCTTTCCCAAAATGGCACGTTTCCGCCTTTCTGCATTTGGGCTGCCCGCTTTCCCTTCCGCCACCACCGGTCCACCACCGGCCCATCGATCCACCGGACAGTGCTTCTGGCCCAGGTAGAATGCAACCACGAGCGCCTGCATCACCACCTCGCCCCTCCCCTCGTTCAGGGATGTGGGCGCCACGTCATCGCCTACCCCCTGTCGAGGATTGGCTCGCCATGTCATCAGACCAGCGGCAGCAAGCAGGGCACGCGCATGGGGGGTGGTGTGCGATTCACAAGGCAGGGTGGCCCCTACATACACTGCCTTGTTTATACCAACATTCTGGCTCGGGCTTGGCCTGGACTCGGACACCCCGGGTTTGGATCACGCATGCTCACTTCGTTGCAAACCCCTCTCGCGACTTCCCTCTCGTCTTGACAGATGCACCAGGACTCGAAAACAAGTCATAAAATTTATTTATTTGGTACGTTAACTACACCCAATCTTGCTTTTTACATCCCCACACCCATGTTTGTTCCCAGCAGTCACCTGGCCTCTTCCCTCCGTCTTCTGACTGGGTTTGTGGGTTAACCGATTTTGGGCAGGCATGTGGATTAGGGGTGGGCGGGAAATGCGAGGGGAGACCACCTGGCCTCTTCCCTCTTCCCTCCGACTGCATATAGGCCAAACGATCTCGGGCTGGCGTGTGGGTTAGGGGCAGGTAGGAAATGCGAGGGGAGATCCGCAGTGTATAAACCCGCCAGGTATGAGGAAGTAAAACCCCCTTTTCACCATCACTGCCACCCACTCACAATGATGTTGCTTTAGCAGTGAATCTGATCACTTATGTACCCTAGCCCACACTGACATTGGCGTCTGGCCAATACCCACACGAACGCACTGAACGACCGATGCCCCTACACTCACTAACTGCGTCGACACCTGGCCCACAACGGCGGACACCACGACTCCGCCACCACCACCGCCAACAGTAATAATGCCAAGACCCGCCGGTTGGAATGAGAGAGGCTAGCAGACGATGATCCCCATCACCAACTATGTACATAAGCACCGTGCCCTGTACTGTATACCTTTGTAGAGTAACTTCCTTAATTTATTATTGCTACTATCATGATAACTCGGAATTAGAGACCCAGTCCAAGTAACTAGTAAAATATTCTGTGATGGGCAAAGGCTTATTCTACTATTGTTCTACTAAGTACCAAGTAACAGTAATTCAATGAAATGAAATGAAAGCAAGTGAAGGGTGGTATCATTGCTAGGAATCCAAATAATTGCACTTTACGGGCATATATATATATTGGACAAAATTTCCAGGGTTCAACATTCAGTTCTCATGGGCTACTTGAAGTCACTGACATGACTTTAATATAATTGAGCAGCACTGGTGTAGCACTCATGTGATCACCGACATTTATTACATCTATATACCTTAAGGCAATATCTACTACAAGTAATGAAGCTAAAGGACATAATTTACTGTCGAGTTCAAGGTAGACACAAAAACCGTTCATGACTGTTCGTGATCTGTTCGTGATCATTTCCAAATTTGTGCTCAAGTTGCCACCATTGCCTTCAGAAACAAACAACAACAGACTGCATGTCCAACACCAAGATTTCACCACCCTCTTCTCTCGCAACCTCTCTATACCCCAATGGGCACACCAGGACGTGCCAAAAGGTGTGTATACTCTCTCTTACCCTTCTATACTAGCTCTACTATCTTTACCCTTTTTTTAGGCCCTCCAGCAGCTGCTTTGGCTTCCCCTCTCCAACGATAGGATGTGGGCCTTCTTTTCATATCATTTTACAGTTCTAGGTGGGTATGAGGGCTTGGGGCCATGTATGATAATGCGAGGGGAGACCCATGATGTGGGAGACCCGCCAGGTATGTGAGAAGATGAACTACCATTCGCCTTCCCTCACCAGTCCTTGACCACCAGCTAATGATGATGCCAACACATTAGGACACAATGTTGCACCCTTTGCACCCCCACTACGCACTTCCAAACATGCACAAGCAGCGCAGCCGCTCCAACCATACCCGTCCACCATGGACATTGTCCACCCCCACCTGCGATCACCTGGCTCAGGCCATGCCCACCCCTGCTCACCCCGCCATTGATCATACATACGGAAGGGCCCGGGTGTGGATGAAGCGCCCATGGATGCATATGGCCGCAGGGCATGCGGACGTGGACATTGGACACGAACGTGAGCGAGCTGCAGGGGACATGAATGAGCGAAGACGCACATGAACTCGAAGCAATGGTGGGGCGTAAGAATGAATGCAGAAGTGAAAGGGAGCGTAAGAATGAATGCAGAAGCGAAAGGGAGCATATGAATGAGCGGCAGAGCATACAAATGAGCGGTGGAGCATACAAATGAGCGGCGGAGCATACAAATGAGCGGCAGAGCGTACAAATGAGCGGCAGAGCGTATGAATGGGCGGCAGGTGTACGAATGAGCATGTTGTCTAGTACATTAGGCACCCCCAGTAGACTGTCATTGTCATAGTGAAATAAATGTTTTTTTCTTTTTTGATTTGCTTTCCCTATTTGCCCAATTGGGACATGAGGCAGGTTTGATTGCCCAATCGGAAATTAAGGCGCGCCATGCAAGGCCTTTGGGCTGAGTTTAAAATGAACAAAGGCAAATACGGTGCCGAGGGGTGGAGGAAGCCAGAATGTATGTAATGTGATATATCAGAATGCGTATCTAATTAGATTGATTGATGTATCAGGCTTTTTATCTAATTAGATACATGTGATATATCAGCCTGCCAGTGGGTGGTGCATTTTTCATCTCTTGCTACATAGCTGACTGTACGCAAGGTGATGTGTTGTATCAATGGGCACTCGATTATGGAACGGTATATGAATTTGACGTTCTAATGTCAAGGGCGGTTGGTCTCATCATACAAGTTGGGTGGTTGAGGCCAATTTTTCATGTTCAATAGGTCGTCACCATAGAGCTGGATCATATCAAAGTGTGTTTTACCCCAGCGGATTAATAGCCCGACCAATTATACTCTACATAGACCATGCTGGCAACCCAATTCGATAACTTCGAGAAAGGTTTGGCGATTATGCTCAAATATTTATTCAGGGAGCTAATCTAGTTTCAGGCCCACTATTCAGATCGCAGATGAGTTCACTGTTGGGAACAGGGGTCTTCAACGCAGATGGTTAGTATGCCGGAAACACATGTCGCAATACTGATGCTGAGCCCTTTGAATTATCAGGCGAAATGTGGAAGTAGGTCATTATCACACTGGCACATCATCGAACTCACTGATGGGCAGGTTCCACTGATCTATGACTCGACCGTTCTTTACATGAGAACGTATCAGCGACTTCAAAATATACAACCACAACTCTGACATCTCTCTTACACAAGCAAAGAACCGGCTCACGGAGGGACATTCTGTTGACTTTCAGGTCAGTCTTTGCGATAGAATTCCAATGCCAAACTTACCCAACTCCAGGACCTGGTGTCACGTTTTACCCTGGATTCCGCTACTGAATTCTTGTTCGGCAAAACTGTAGCCTCCCTCTCAGCAGGGATTCCTTACTCTCAGTCTTCGGGAAAGGAAAATCCACCATCGTACACTGAACATGCCTTGAATATCTTCGTTACTGCCTTCCAAGAAGGGCAGATGCTCAGAATGGACCGGATGGGGTTTGGGTCAGAATGGCCTCTTTTCGAGTTCTGGAAGGACAAAATTGCACGAATAACAAAGCGGTGGTACTCCCAATGTCGATAACCAATCCTTGGACAGGTATGATGCAAGTACGATGGTTGGTGCATTGTCTGAAAATCTGTGAACGCCTCCAGCCCAAGGAAGGCCGAGCAGCATATTTTGAGCTGATTGGAATAATTTTTGAAAGGCAGGTGACGCTTTCCATTTGGAGCTGCTTGCTGAGAGAAATGATTTGGCCATGATCCATGGATGTTTAACATGTTCATACAAGGAGGAAACTGTTGTCCAGTAATTCAGGATCCATAGTGGGTAGTAAGACTGTTGCCTGTTTGGTAAATGAGCATATACCATTGATAATTTCTCCTGGAATAATGGTGCTGTTGCCTCTAGGGATGATAGAACAGAGGCAGATGGGATGGGGAGGTGTTGTAAAGTTTCGGTTGAAAACTCCAATACATTAGGCTTTTCTGACAACCAGAAAAGATGAATATTCTTCTCGATGGAGGATTTTGGAAGCTGGGATGGAAATGGGAAGCGAAGGAAGCTCGCGATAGACAAGTTGGGAGAGGGAAATATATTGGCTCAAACGTAGGCAGGAATTGGGGGCATTTTGAATTGTTCTACATTCAAACTGAATAACGAGAAAATTACTTATATTTTCAGAGTGAATGGCCCAAGGCTGGCCCACAGAACAATGTGAAATACAAACTCTAGTGGCACATTTACAAAGATGTGGCCCACACCTATTTTTGGACACTCCGGGCATGGCTGGGCATGTGAAAACCCTTGAAGAGATTTGATTGATGTCACGCTGGTCCTGGGGCCTTGAAGAGAAGGACCTCTCCAGGCCACCATCAAATGCTGCATTCCCCACCTCGAACGCCACATCACCCATCACCAACGACAACCACCCATGCCACGTCACCCAACAAAAGCGCCTGCCATCAAATGCCACATCACGAAGACTGATGGAGTGAGGAGGGCAGAAATGGGAGTAGGAGGGGGAAGGAAACAGGAGTAGGAGGGGGAAGGAGGCGAAAAGGGAAACCGCAGGTGGGGAGGAGGGCATTTGTTCCCCCTCCCTCCTGCAGCGTCGTTTCAGAAGCCACCAAGATGGTGTGCACCCCACACACCAGCTCATTCGGCCTTCCAGACGCAAACGAGGTGGTGTGCATCCCACACACCATCTTGTTCAACCTTCCAGATACCCGCGAGGCGGTGTGCATCCCACACACTGTCTCGCTCGACCTTCCAGACACAAACAAGGTGGTGTGGATCCCACACACTGTCTCATTTGGCCTTCCAGATGTGGACGAGCAGTGTGCAACCCACACACCGCTCCATTCGAGCTTTTTTATCCCCCCCTATCATTTGGGGGGGATTCTTTCCTGCAATGGCAAGAATGATGCGGTGTGAAATCCACACACCACTTTGTTCAAGCTGGCATTTCATTTAACCCCCCTAATGCTGGGGTTTTTTTCTTTTTTGCAGCGCAGATGATGGGGGCGGCGTGATACCCACACGCTGCCCCCAATTTCACTTCATTTATCCCCCCCGTTATTGGGGGGGATCCTTCGCATAGCATCAGCAGTGGGGGCGGTGTGGTACCCACCCCCATTTTACTTCGTTTACCCCCCCCCTGGGGTTTTTTAATGTAAATTATGTCAATTACCATGTAAATCATATATATATATATATAATGTTTTTTGATAATGACAACAGGTGGCATGCAACTTGCATGCTGCCCTATTTGATTTTTTTTATTATAAATTAATTTAAATTATATAAATATAAACCTTCTATATCAACTTAGAGTGAATTAAGAGTCTAAGACCGTTGGAAGTCCAATGGAAGTCCAGTGGACTGGGGACTTGTCTTATTTTGCCTCTTTTCTGCCTTTAGAACCATTGGAAGTCCGGCGGACTGGCCAGTCCAGCCAGTCCGACAATTTTCTGCTTCAAAGTGACTTCACTGGACTTTCACCGGACTTGGACTGGACAAGCAGCGGAATTTGGTCAAGTCCAACGGATTCCGTTGGAAGTCTGACGGACTGTCCAGCTGAGTCCATTGGAATTGGCTGGGTCCAGTCAAAGTCCGTTGGAATCCATTGGAAAAGGGGGGGGAGTGTAAAGTACACTAACATTGCAGTGCTAAGAAACACAAGTGCTAAGCAATGCAAAATTTTTGGCATTCTCTCGGTGCCTTTTTGGCCTCGGCGCCGGCACACTAATTAAGTTGCATGCAAGCATTAAAACATTTCTAAAACACACCTATGCATTAGCTATAGTATTATAACATTGTGGCACCAAGAAATGCAAAATTTTTGGCATTCTCGAGGCGCCTTTTTGGCCTCGGCAGTGGCATGCTAATTAAGCTATGCGCAACCATTAAAACATTTCTAAAACACACCTGTGCATTAGCTATAGTATTATAACCTTGCAGCGCCAAGTAGTGTTTGAAAGTTAGGTTAGTTAACTGCAAAATAACCAAGACCGGACCGAACCGTAACCAATCATAACTGCAAGAATTACCTAACCAATCCTAACTGTAACCGCAGTCCGGTTAGCAGTTAGTCATCATCTCAGAAAATCCAAGGCCGAACAAAACTGGTTAGGACCAGTTATAACCGGTCTTTGTGTTCTAAAATTACACCCAAATATTTACCTGTTTACAAGCTTTCCAACGAACCCAGAATCATATTTTTTCATACAGAATTACAGCCCTTTGCAAAAAGGTTGGCAGTCACCGATTTGGGCAATTTGAAAACAAACAAGAAAAAATAGACCTTAAGTTAGGGTTTGCCCCTCCAGGAGCGCGATAGGGCATGGTGCATTTACAGTGGATCCTATAATTTGTTATAATATATCCCTAAAAATGTAATATACTCTCAAAGCATGTTATCTGGGGCAGCTTGAGTTGTGGCAATGGTCCTTGCTCAGCCAGAACTGGTTGTCTTCTGACCCAAGCTCAATGTGCTAGATCACACAGTTTTGGCATGGGTTATATGGCAAATACCATTCTTTGAGACTTGACATTAAAAATAATTAGGTATCATGGGGCTGTAGAAGCTGTTCAGAAGGGCAAACCCCAGCCTAGGGTTTGTTTTGTTTTGTTTGTTTTCAAATGCCTAAAGCAGCGACCGCCAACCTTTTTGCAAATGGCTGTAACAAGTTTATGGTTGCTTTATGGTTGCCTGAAATCTGTGTGACTTCATCCATCACATACGTGACATTGATACGGCCACGTCAGCCACATCAGCCATTCTTGTTCCTTACTTATCACCATCACCTACGTCGTCGAGCCACCACCTGGCCTCTCCCCTCCAATGAGGGATGTAGGCCTCTTTTTCGTGTTTCTGAGAGTTTCGGGTAGGGGGTTACGGGTGGCATAGGAAATAGCAAGGGGAGACCCATGGTGTGGGAGACCCAGCCAGGTACGAGTTCAACAGAGTCTTCACCACCAACAGCTGACAAACGTGCCTCATTAGGACCCAATATGCCCCACGATTGCCACGTATGCATACAAGCCCACGTCAACAGCCAATGCCAACCGCCAGCCGACAGACGCGCCGCGTTAGAACCTGATATGCCCCATGATTGCCACGTATGCATGTGAAAGCCAACGCCAACTGCCAGCCAACAGACGCGTCATGTTAGGACTCAATACGCCCCACGAATATGATTGCCACATATGCAAGTCCACATACCGCCAGCCGACAAACACGCTGTAGGGCACCCCACAAGTTAACCTGCGGGTCAACCTGCACCTGACCTGCAGATATTTTCAAACCAAAAATTGAAACCTGGATCCATACAGATAAATTCCCACAGATCACCTGCATTAACAGGTCAAGTACCTGCAGATATACAGGTAACCTGTGGGATACAGGTCTCTGCAGGTACTCACAGATACTCACAGGTACTTGTAGGTGACTTATAGATTTGATGAATGGTATAATGCATTATGCTCATTTTATTACACTATTCTTCACTCAAGTGGTCTGAATATAAATTTATGCTATTAACTTTCATAAGACTGCCTAATGTCTACTTGCTCAACATTGTCAGCACTGTTCTGAAATTCACAAGTAGACTTCAGATGAATGTTATCACTCTTTTGGGCTTCAGCTATAGTTACCTCAACTTGATCTTGATATTAATATCTTAGAATTGTGCTTGGAATAAGTCTCTAAAAGTTGTATAAGTATCTAAAAAGCAAGTAACCTGCACTCACTTTGTCTCACAATTTCTAATTCACTTGTGCAACCTCCAACCCCAAGTAATCTACACTTCTAAACTTCCATATTTAATATAATTTTTTTAAGCATATGGACACTTGCAAGGTTGACAGGTCTGACAGGTCTGACCTGCAGGTATTTGCAATATTTGAAACTCATACCTGGATCTGTGATGATCTGTGGGAAAAATATGACCTGAAGCTGCAGGTGCATGATCTGCAGGTATTTTCTGGCAGGTAACCTGCATTGACCTGTGGATCACCCGCACTCGTGGTGTGCCCTAACATGCTGCATTACCCAACATGCCCCCACGACTGCCACGTACACACACCAGTCCACATTAATAGCCAACACCAACTGCCCGTGAGTCACCCAAGCAAGGTTGAAGCCTCGAAGGGCCCCTCATCAAGGCGCCATGTGGCATTCATACCCATATCATCAAGTGCGACCTCTCCATATCAGCACATGTAACTTGTCATTTAATTAGGTTAAATTGTAATAAAACAAGTAACTTAATTTTGAGTACCGTACACCTGGAAAACCGGTTGTAACCAGTTACTAACTGGTTAAAACTGGTTATGTGACCAATGAAAACTGATGCTAACCGGTTAGCATCGGTTCGGTCCAGTTTTTTTTGCTTTTCCAGAAAATACTAACCAGTCTCGGTGAGCCACAAGGGCGAAATAACCAGACTGGACCGGACTTTCAAACACTAGCGCCAACAAATGCAAAATTTTCGGCATTCTCTCAGTGCCTTTTTGGCCTCAGCAGTGGCACACTAATTAAGCTATGTGCAACCATTAAAACATTTCTAAAATACACCTGTGCATTTTCTATAGTATTATAACATTTCAGCGCTAAGAAACACAAAATTTTCAGCATTCTCTCGGCGCCTTCTTGGCCTTGGTGGCAGCATGCTAATTAAGCTGCATGCAAGCATTAAAACATTTACAAAATACACCTGTGCATTAGCTATAGTATTATAACATTGCAGCGCTAAGAAATGCAAAGTTTTCGGCACTCTATCAGCACCTTTTTGGCCTTGGCAGCAGCACACTAATTAAGCTGTGTGCAAGCATTAAAACATTTACAAAATACACCTGTGTAATAGCTATAGTATTCTAATATTACAGCACTAAGAAATGCAAAATTGTCAGCATTCTCTCAGCGCCTTTTTAGCCTCAGCGCCGGCACACTGATTAAGCTGCGCACAAGCATTAAAACATTTACAAAATACCCCTGTAAAATAGCTATAGTATTCTACCATTGCAGGGCTAACAAATGCAAAATTTTTGGCATTCTCTTGGCACCTTTTTGGCCTTGGCAGCAGCATGCTAATTAAGCTGTGTGCAAGCATTAAAACATTTCTAAATTACACCTGTGCAATAACCTCTAGTATTCTAACATTACAGCACTAAGAAACACAAAATTTTCAGCATTCTCTCGGCGCCTTTTTGCCCTCAGTGGCATGCTAATTCAGCTGCATACAAGCATTAAAACATTTCTAAAATATCCCTGTGCAATACCTATAGTATTCTAACATTGCAGTGCTAAGAAATGCAAAAATTTCGGCATTCTCTCGGCATCTTTCTGTCCTCGGCAAGGTAATTACACATAGTGATTGTCATGGGTTTTGAAACCTGTGCGGGTTGCGGGTAGGGTACGCTGGGGTAAGGGTACGGGTTAGCTTTCTTTGACCCTCACCGTACCCGTACCCCAGACGCGGGTTGGCAGTTTACCCACCAAGTTGATGGCGGGTTTTCCATCGGGGTTTGAATTGAGATCAACCATGATCAACACAGTTGATCTCGCTTTCCACTACTCCCACAACATCCTGCTGGACTCAATGAAGGTGGCAGGACGCATTAAACAGTAAGTAGTGTGTCTGACACCTTACTATTATATGTTTACTAACTTATTTTATCATTTTTAGACCCAAATTTGTCAACCCCTGGCCTCTCCCTTCAACCAAAGGATGTAGGCCACCCCTCATTCAAGTTGATGTCGATGGATTTTGGGTGGGAGTTGGGGGCAGATAGGAAATGAAAGGGGAGACCCAAGGTGTGGGAGACCCATGAGGTATGCAGGGAGACAAACCAGAGTTGGATTGCTGCCCCTTCCTCTTCCCTTGCTGTTCTAACAACAAAAATACATAGGACGCATGCCACATGCTGCACTCGCTGTTCCCCCATACAACAGAATGCACGCCACATGTCACACTCGCCGCTCCCCCATACAACAGGATGCACGCCGCATGCCACACTCACTGCTTCCCCACCACATTTTGCTCTACCATCGACCCTTGTGCTGGCAAACAGCCCAGAAAAGGCCCAATGCGAGGTCAAATGGCCCATCACTGGGTCAAACGCACCGATTCAAGCTCGAATGGCGCCATGGGGCTCAAAAGACCCAACATTTGTACAGACGACTGAACAGGGACATCTACTGTCGAATGCAAGAACCTGGACCGACATGCTGGCACCTGCTACTCAAAACCCACCCACCCGTTTGCGTGCATGCCAGGACAGGCACTTGGAGTTTGGCTGCGATGAGGTGGTTGGTGTGCCACATCACCGGCTCTCCCAATGCGATTCCAGCATATGCTGCCAATAGTGTTTGAAAGTTAGGTTAGTTAACTGCAAAATAACCGAGACTGGACCGGACCCTAACTGATCATAACCACAAAAATTACCTAACCGATCCTAACCATAACCACAGTCCAGTTAGCGGTTAGTCACAATATTCTAATTAGAAAGACTGACCAAAAACCGGTTAGGACTGGTCCTAACCGGTCTTTGTGGTTTAAATTATATTACAATATTCCACTATTTAACAGGTTTCTAACGACCCTAAAAACATATTTTTTGGTCCAGAATTGACAGAGTTACAAACAATTTAAAGATATGTGATGTTATAATCTAACCATCACCTGTGTGACACGACTGTTTCAAATCAACCACCACTACCCAGCTGTATCAGTTGATCCGATTTATCCTGTCTTGAATTTATAAGGACTATCAGATTAATCCTACCTTGAGTCCATTGAACATTCTTACTTTAGAGTAGGTACTTCTTCTATCCTATCCTATCCTATCATAGTATCCTATCGGCCCCAAACCAATGCCTTACAACTTCATGAAGGCATTTACCTGCCTTCCCATCAGTATCCTATCCTATCCTATCCTAAGTATCCTATCGGCCCCTGCCCAAACTGATGCCTTACAACTCCCTGAAGGCATTTTCCTCCCATCCTATCCCATCCCATCCCATCCTATCCTATCCCATCCTGTTTCTCCGAGTCACATATATCCTATTCCATCGCTCCTTCACATTGTAATTCAACGTTATATACAGTACTCCTCAAACATAAATAAATAAATTTAATTTGGTAAACTGAAGAAGGGCTGAAGAGCCTGAATCGTACCATTTATCATATACCTCTCCCTTTCTAAGTGCATTTGCCTGTGATTCCGTGCACTTTCTCGCAAGGCGCCCCATCATGGCAGCTTGCTTGTGTGCATATGCTCAGCTACCAGGGCATCTTTGCCACTCACCTTGCGATGCCCATACTGACTGCATGTAGGTATATGAGCATATCGTTCGCTTGAATTCCTCTTCTAGAATTTCTCGCTCTTCTTGGGCACGATTTTTTCAAGGAACGGTCTCTAAACCACTTGATGTGATCCACTGAAGATAAGATCCATAAATGACATTTATAAAAATGACAGCATAGCTTACTTTCAAGATGAAAATCTGACTTCTCGGCTGGAGACAAACCAGCAGGGCAAGCGACATGCCAAAACCAGGGATCCTCCTTTCTTGAATCACCAAGTTTGGCCGGCATTGCGGCATTCTTCGCCCACAGTTCGCTATCAAGCAAGGGTCGAAGGATCGGATCGTCAGGGGAGAGGCTGAGCCCCAGAAGAGCTTCATGCGTGCGATTATAATGAGCGGCAGGTTTTTGAATGTCTGTTGCCAGATTATTGACAATGCCCTGTGCCCGTGTGATATGACGTTGACTGTGCACACTCAAGGCCTTCATAGCGATATGATGGTTGTAAGATTGGATACATTCTCGGACATCGTTTAGGCAATCATGGGCCTGTCCTTCACGCATTTCATACTCGGCTTTCGCAGCAGACTCCAAGCCCAATCGAACGTGGCATGCCTCGCTAAAACTGGAGGGTAGGAGAAGTGGTTCGTTTTCGGGGGTAAGCGGATTAACAGATCTTATCTTCGAGTCCATAAGCAATGAAGGGAAGATTTCGAATTGCTTTTTCTGCCATTCAACAAGGTTATTGCGAAGGCGCTGTCAAGTGTCGACAATCATCTGAACATCGCTCTCAGATTTACATTCAATTGCCAGAAGTGCACGGATATCATGCCTGATGAAAAAAATAAGTTGATAATCTGGTATCAAATTTGATGAACGCACTGGTCACGCTCAATACTGATGCCTCTACTGAGAGTAGCAGCTGCACCGACGCATCCCAACCCTGCCATTTCTTGTACGTATTCCTCATGGAGGAGTTTCTGATGAGCTTTTGCTTGTGTCGGCGGTCCTAAAATAAAATGAGGAATTGACAATATGGAGCCTCAAATAAGACACACTATTTTTGAACTTGGGTCGGTGCACGCTGATAACCTCCTTGCCAATGGTCTTCGGGGTATCATCAACAGCATCCCATCTCTTGATGATCTCAGGATTAAAACGGGCACTGAACTCAATGAACTTCTTTTCCTGGGTCTTTAAGGTATCAAGACACTTGATGTAAGAACGGTAAAGGAAGGGAGCTACAAGATAATCAGTGATGTCTTATCTACATACGAGTACTGGAAACGTACCCATCATATGAAACTTGGTCCAGTTCCAGTAATGCACGATTCCATCGAGACTGTCGTGGCGATGGCCATGATTCTGCTCCTTCGTGCTCGCTGCAGCCCCCATTTTGCTCGCTGTGAGATCCTTCTATCAACTCCCCCACAGTTTCACCAGAATATGGAAGGTAGTTGAAGGCCCAGCGATACTGACACTTTTCCATGTGGTTCTTGATATGAAGCTTTGGCACAGCACCACGTATCTTCTGCACGATAGGCAGCATTGTGGGGAAGTATCAGGCGAAATGCTTCTCGAGGTTGAGGCCATATGAGCAGAAGATGTCATAGCTTAGCATGATCCAGCGCAGCTTGTGTGCGTCGGAAAGGGAAAACGCAAGGGCGTAGTCTGTATTTGCAAAGCTAAGATAAAATTAGTTATTTTGCATAATTATGGAAATCCATTTGCATACGCTTCTCCAGCAATGAGATCAGCCAGCCCTTGAGGAAGGTAGAAGCCATGTCAGGCACATTGAATGACGATGACCCCCGTAACATCAGCGTTCTTAAATCAAACAACGTTTCTGAACTTGACTGCACGAAGATGGGCGCAAACACAGTCCTAAAAGCCAGGAATTAGCAGGAGGAACAGCCACATTTAACGGTACCATATATCATGGCAAACGCCAACATGTTTCAAGTACGTCCGGTAGGGTTTGTCCGCGACAAAATAAGCCTTTCCATTGCTCAGAGAAACATTGTCAGGATCACCGCGCTTATTCTTTCACTGGAGCTTGAAGTCCCCATCAGCAGAGATGAAAAGCGTATACTTGTGCCTATCAAGAGTCGGGTCAGAATGTTGAGTAAATATTTGAGTAAATAGAGAACTCTGCATACGTTTCATTTTCGCTGGCCCACTCGATCGTGATTTTATCAACATTGATGTGAACTTCAGGGCAGACCCTTGTTGGCGATGAACCATGACATCGTCAAAGTCGCGGCTTTGCCCAGATCGCCATACCTGAGTGAGATGGTTCCAAACCCAATATACATGAACAAATTCATGGTATCGGTCCTACCAACATGGCTTATTAGTTCGGTTGACATTTGGAAGATATAATGCGTACCGGTACATCCTGAACAAAAGCGGCATTGGTCATCTCTTGGAGAGAACAGTGGTAGTCATAAGCATTTATCTTGGATCGAAGGCTTAGTTTCTGGAAGGTGTCAAGCAATTCAAAGGTGAAGGCAGTCTCTGGCTGCTCAACCGTGGCCGGGAAAAGGTCCGCATCGATGAGTTGGTATGGAGGAGCTGCATGGGTGTTGCAAGCACAGAATTCAACGGAAGCGTGGTGAAACCCATTGGTATGAACAACGACCATGTTCTTCACAGTAGATGTATGGCTGCGGTTCAGACATTCGACTCTGTGGTGCCCCAAACGAAATCGGTACCCAAGGCGATACAAAGACGTCTGAGAAAAGTGTGTACCGACCCACTCCTCAAGGTGATGCCAGGCTGAGAGGTGGTGATCACTGAGAATGCATGACTGACAATGGAGAAGCCCATGGGTGCATGACTGGCAGCGATATATGGCAGTGGCTGAACCGCACTCACAAGAATTCCCGAGATCCTTGTGGTATTCTTTGGCTAGAAGTGCAGCCAGGAGCGCTGGCATCTCCTTCCCAAAAATCTCCATCATAACAGAGGCACCCTATCAAATAAAATTATCAGCATTGTCAAAGGTTTGCACACATCGGCCTTACCTGTGGGCATTTTCTTGCCTCCTTCTGATTGGATGCGGTTTCCTGTGAAGAGCTTATAGGAACGGGTCCGCTTGATGACGTTGGATTTGACGTGATAGTTGAGGACAGAACAGAGGGAGGTCAGGAGTTAGAGCACGAATTTGTTTTTGCGCATTTGGAAGTTGACTTCATGTAATTGTATTTGAGTTCTCCAGAGGCTGAGTTGCTGATAGCGCTGATGTCTATTTCGGTCTCCTCATCGGAAAGAGGATCAACAGCGCTGAAACCGCCTCAGACACGCTTTCCACGTGGGTGGCTCATGGGGGTTATTCCAAGACAGGAAGAGTTTTGCAAAGTCCAGTGGCACTGCAACAAGGTAGGGATCGGCCATTGAATTGGAAAGAATAAATATACACACTACAGTTGCTATTGAAAATCGGGCCACACAAGTCGGGCCATCGTCTTGTTTGCATTATTTCGACTCAGAGAATGCATGATGCAGGGCCCATGGCCTCGTACATGCTTCCCATGCGGGTGGAGGGATGTTCCAAGATGGGAAGAGTTCCTGGAGTCGCACTGAGCAGCGAAGTAGGGCTTGAATTGGAAAATAGATACATTACTTACGGTGTCAGGCTTGAATTATGTTTCGAGTAAATCCCCCATAAATCCTCCACATTAACTCAACACAAAATAAGGGTAATTCAAGAACTGTACAATTGGCGCTACCCCCAATGGACAATAGCAAAGGCTAGACCACACCCATAAGGCCTAGACCACTCATACACAGCCATGCGTAGCCTCACACAGCCTTGCACAGCGATGCACAGCCTTGAACCCCCTGTTTCATACTTTAGCATGTGATTCTCTACTTTGGCATGTGAAATACAGCCTTAGTAATATTTCACTTGGCATTGGTAATTTGAATGACTAAAAGCTTACAAATTCACCCCAAAGTCATTACCAATCCCCCAAAGGTATTACCAATCACCCCATTATTATTACCAATCACCCCAAAGTCATTACCAATCACCCCACTTTTATTACCAATCACCCCATTATTATTACCAATCACCCCACTTTCATTACCAATCACCCCCCAAAGCTTACCAATCTCCATTTTTACTTAGTAATCGCCGAGCCCTCTGTAGAGTATAAAAGGGGTCCGATTTTCTGACTG
>Ga0307513_10005755_pt1 | contig 16306 bp, 14 predicted proteins | sample 15_EM_MG_FD_202174 | JGI IMG/M metagenome (GOLD analysis project Ga0307513, IMG submission 202174) | Populus trichocarpa ectomycorrhiza microbial communities from riparian zone in the Pacific Northwest, United States - 15_EM | ecosystem: Host-associated > Plants > Roots > Unclassified | place... | reverse complement strand
AGTTATTCTCACCTATCACGTAGGGTCGCGACCTACAGGAACTGGGAGCAGTAGGTGGTAGCATCCGACTCTAGACCTTCACCCCTAAGGGCCCTAGGGGTAAGGTCGGCGCTCGGCGGACTTTTTTTTCTTTCGTTTAAGTAAAGAAAGGAGTTGCTCTGCCTCCCTTGATTTGGGGGAAAGGAGTAACGACTTCCGGGGTGGGGGGGTGCCTCAACCAAGAGAGGTAGACTTCAGTGGAATGCCCGAGCGCTCCTCAAAAGTTTGTGTCCCGTATGCTCCCTTCCCTTCTCCTCATTCTACCCCTGCTCCACCCTCTCCTGTTGGGCCTTTAAACTTGCATAAACTAGCAAAGTTGAATAGATTATTAGGTTCCTTGTTGGACCGCAGAACAAGCATAATGAGAGACTGGTTCTGTGGAAAACCGAATCCTCTGGTGTATTCCTGGACGTAAGTTTTTGCGACAGCCCTTCCGCAATCTTCACAACATCTCTCGGCTTACTTTTGTCCCCTCCCTTTTGCTCATCAACGGTAGTGTGGATTGGAATTGTTAGAACCGTATGGAAAACTGGTATGATACGCAGTGCCCGGGAAAGCCACTCGTCGACCTCACCGACATTCCCGAATACACACGCAATTGCGTTAATATGAGGGATGTTTACAAGGAAATGCCCTCGAACTATGTATATCCCCAGCCAAGGCCTAACCACAGCTCTTCGACAACGACATGCAAGTCCACCGAGGTAGGGTTATACGATGCCTGGTATACGAAGTCTTGCAAGTATAATCAAATGGGAACACCCACGAATCCTTCCAATCCTTCCATAACCAGTCCCTCCACTCCTGCTACTTCTACCCCGCCTGCCTTTGCTGGCAGCGGTAGCGGCAAAGGTTTATCGAAGAGAGCGATTGCCGGCGTGACTATTGGTGCTGTGGTTGGGGTTTTAGTTCTGGGCTTCTTCCTATATTGCTGCTGGGGGCGACCTGGACGACGCCCCGGCAGCACCTCCGTGTCCCCACGAGATGGTCAACTCCTCTCATCGAAGGCTGGCTGATCGGATCTTGAGTATGGTTCACCCAGCACCTCTTGTCTAGGCCTCCGGGGACCCCTGGTGACCCACCAGCGAGCCTGTTAGTCCCCTCCCGCCTTTGCGGCAGGGAAGATATGAAGATTATATGAGACGGGATAAGGATTTGGATGTTTGGACGGTGGAGCTCTTTCCTTTTCGATTTTCGTGTGCACGCGGGCCCCTGGGAGGGAAACACCGCAACATATTACCAGTACCAGACTGACTTGTGTTCTGTGCTGTTGCTTCACTTACCACTAAAAGACTTACTTGGAAACCCTTGAACTGTAAAGTACACTCACCCCCCGCTATCCCTGATGGCCAAAATCTGAAGAATTTGTCCGGCGCAACGAGTGATCCGGGACAACAGGCCAGGCTTTGGTTTAAAGAAACCCAGAAATTGTCGAGTTTCATACGAGATAGCAAGGTATCCGGATTATCGCGATCTGGGATACTGGGGGGTGAATGTACTACATCGAAACATCTTGCCTAGTACTTGTAAATTTGCTGCATTTACTCGCTAGATCCACCATCCGGCTACGTTACTGAAATCGTTGTACCAAGCCGCAATTGGCTTAACAAGATAGGTTGACAGGGTCACAAAATTCTAGTTAATGAGATCCATTGGGCTCCATTTAAGCTATACCGTCTAGAAAACGCTGTCTCCGCTTAGAATGCTTTATCTTGGGTTATAAAGGCTAGGGGCCTACCCGCCGGTGGTGGATTCAGCGATTGAATGCCGTTATAGCTACTAAGCAGTAAGGTGGCACAAAGATAACAAGGTAATGCTATCTAGCTTCATTGGGATTTAATAGATTTGTTATGCAAATCTATCTTCCGGGAACTCTCTCGAGATGGGGTGCGGCTAATGCGAGCTCAATTTTTTGACACCCGTTTTAATTTATTCTGGCATTTTGTCCTTGATTTGTTATATTGTTTTTATTTTGGGATCTTCAATGGCATTCTCTAAGGTGCTTACCATAGGTCTTCGTGTAATTAAGGGATAAATATAATAACTTAACAAAAGAAAACGCTGAGAACTACTGTGCTCGAGTAGGAGAGATCCCACACACAGTGCTTGTACTGTACGATACTTAGTCCGGGGGGGGATGGTAAATATAATACAATAAAAGCTCGTCGGGTGCCTACTGATCCTAACCAGACGCTGCTGATAGGTGGTCTCCGCAGACTCTGCGGCATCGTATTGGACAACCAAAACCCACTTTGCTTACTTAGGAACTCTTATTTGGATAAAAACTGTGTCTCCCGCGCTCAATGCTTGCGCAATCAAAATACCATAGAATTGAAGAGAAGAGGAATTTCCCCCAATTATTTTCCCGATTTTACTGTGCGGCCTCTAATACTGCATAAACTGGCAAGAACTCGCCGGCGCCAGGACGTTCAAATAAGATCTTTATCCTAGTTTTGTCTCGAAATCACAATAAGACACCCAGGCTAACTCTTTCTAGCCAGGAGTAAGTCCTTCAGGGCTCTTATTTCAACGTAATTGTAAGTTTTATATCAGCTGTTTCTTATTTCAACGTGAAAGTTTAGGCTAGTTCTTGCACCCCACTGTCTTAGCGAAAAATAGTAACTTTGCGTCTCGCAGCAAGTCTGATATTGTGAGGTATGACATAATACGGATCTGAAAACCGAGCCCATCGTTACACAACCACCCAACCAGCTGCGAAAAAGATATATTGGGCCAGAAACGAGCACCGCACAAGTCGAGTGGAACCGTATCAGATCATTCATTCCACCGTTTTTCCGAACGTCCTCCACCCACTACCCCCCCCCCCTTTGTTCGCGCCCTGGGTGTCTACCCGCACGCTATACCTTGCTGGTATTGGAAATGAGGAAAGCTTTATCCGCATCGACCGGTCTCGAACGGCTAACTTTAATATGATATTATGATACATGAAAACTCCAAAAGTTGCCCTTCGACTACAAGCCTTTTAGGCATCAGCCCATTGCCACTATACCCCTTTATACCGTCGCGGACAAAGGATTAAAAATAAAATTATGGCCAATCTCGCTCGTGGTTCAGTCACCTTGCACAGTTGGGAAGTTCATTTTATTTAAAACTCCTGAATTTTGTTGTATGTAGGATTCTCCATTTCTTGAAATTTTATCAACCTAATCTTGATGACAATCACGTTTCATTCAACGAGTTTTAGTTTATTTCTTGAAATCGCCCTGGCAAAATGTAATGGCAGAGTACCTTAAGAACTCAAATACTCGGACCACATGCTAGGACGTTGGAATTTCCTCTTAGATTTGCCTCTCCTAGTATGGTCCGGTGTTTTTTTCCTTCTTCCTCTGCCCCGGGAGGCAGATTTTTGGTGTGTTTTTCACCCTTTTTCTAGAGAAGGAAGTTTCGGACTACATAGCATATGGTCCGATTATTCGAGTTTTTACGGCAACAGGGTGTAAAGGCGGGGTCCTGAAGTACTCCGGGGGCGAGCTGTCTAAGTTTACACTAGATACCTACGGATGGTTACAAAGAGTATTACACTACAGACTTTTTCTCCACAAAATTCTCTGTGAAACGGAACTCACTTCGCCCGTGTGCCCCCGAGCCCTCCCCCACACCGACCTTAGCTACGCAATGTCCCCCGCCCCCGAGGCCGCAGCATCCCCGTCAGGAGAAACTCCTTTTCCCTGGCTTGTGCGGAGTAACCGCACTCACACAGTGGTGACAAGGCAATGACCAGACAAGACTGGAATGAATTTTGCTGTTGCAGTGCAGATTATGCCTTTGGCAACTTGAGACGGTAAAATGCGTAGCTACACTCACTGCCATATTCTGGCCTGGCTATCAGGTCTTGCATCTACTAGTCGCGCGCTGGCGGTACTTTCCAGATGTACGGTACTGCGGGATAGGTGGTTGTTATTCATTTTACTCATGGGGCACAAATTTTGTATTATCTAGGCTAAGTTAAATATTTCCTCACTCCAGATCAGTTGAGACCTAAGTTAGCCATTTCGGATTCTGAATATCTGGTTTTTAACGCCCAAGTGGCTCGGCATCATAGCAACCATTAATTTTCAACGAACCACAATACCGGGATTCTTTCAAGACAGGATACGTGTGTCTAACTACGAATTTTGCTGTTTCTGACCGCCCAAGGGATACATAAATAATTACCCGTTTTCCCGGTCACTATGATACCTTGTCGCGACTCTATATATTAAGGAAGCCCTTTAACCTTCTTACGCACCTGGTTAAGCAACTCCGTGTACGTACCCACTCGTTTCCTCCCCGTACTCACAGGGCAATGAGATGGAGGGCTCCTCTAGGCCTGGCCTGATTCCAAGTATAGTGCAATCAACACACCTTGCCGTGGCCCCCGGTAACCCTAGGTAACCTGTTATCGAGCTTGTTGATCCCGTCTCGCCGATATGGGAAGGGAGATTTGAATATTATATGGGACGGGATAAGAATTTGGATGCTTAGACCGCGCAGTTCTTTCCTTTCTCTCCTTCTTGATCCTCGTGTGTTTATGTGCCTTTTGAAGCCTTTTTTAGCACCGCCTTTGATGCGAGCTTTTGAAGCATGGTATAGTATTTTATATATTTTTATCTGCTTCCATTTATCTCCTATTTGTATCTCCAGTGCCACACAAAGCGCTCGAGCACAGCACCGGTATGTGCAATAATGTAGTCTTTGAATGAAAGCTATAATATCATTGATTACGAACACATTCTTGTGCAGCCAATACAGCACATCAGCAAAAGGAGGAGAGAGAAAAAACTAGGCCAATCAGACCAATATTTTGGGTACATACAGGAATCCAAAGTCGGATAATCAGTTTTCAACCTCTGCTATACCGCTCGGGTTGACAAAGCAGATAATGAGATGATGTCCATTTGGGGTCATTGCCGTATTCTCCTCGCGCCACCACTTAGTAGCTGTAGTTTAATTTTGCCATTTTGCCCTACTAGGGTTCAATGGTTTCGTTATACAAATCTATCTTCTAGGCATTCTCTAGATGTATGAGATATAGCTAATGCGAACTAATTTCCTTTTACCAATGCAGCACTATCAGTTGGCGCCTGTTTCGGTGGTCTGACACTCTGTCCCTATTCGCCGTTTCGTTTTAGGGGAGGCTTGAGGTTCCTTTTATTTTTGGGTTTCCCATGCCATTCTCCTGGGCGCTGGCCATGGGTTCTCCCGTATTTAACAAATAAATCTGAGGATTTGGCCAGGGGAGAAATGAAAGAAAAGACACTGAAAACTGCCGTAGTGTCGGAGATATCACACTCACTGTACTAGTATAGCCCTGTGCCAAAAGTTCCGGTACCCCTGCTAGTACCATGACAAATTTTATAGCTGTTGATTTATAGTCCCTTTGTGTTACAGTATCAGCCTGGATGCCAGAACCTTTGGCCAGCGGCTGTACCCGTACTAGTACTGTACCTTAGAGCGGACTTTGTACCTGTAGGCGCCGAATCCAGGACCTCTCACAAATACCCAACCCTACCGGTATCCCCGTCCCCTAAGCAGAGGAGTTGGGCATAGACAAAGGACCCCTCTTGCCCGCAACGAGTATATGGCCAAAAGTCTGCGCACCCCGGTACCGGTATCTGAAGGTTAATACAGCTAAGTTTGATACACATGTCGTCCCAGCCCCTGTCCCCCGGCGCACCCGGTCACACTGCGGCCAACAACACTCCGCTCGATCGGCATGTAAACGGCGTCGGGGTTCATTGCGGTGGTCGCTTGCGCTTGCTGGCCGAAACAGCCCTACGAGTGTGATACAAGTGCCGGTACCGGCTGGTAACAAGTCAAAGCGCGCATTTCTCCGTATCGTAAGCGCTCCGAATTTACCCGAGACAAGTTACCCTCTCTCTCTCTCTCTCTCTCTCCCAAATGGAAATAATCATTTGCTCCAGTTTTTTTTCCAATCGCCTCCTGGTTTTGCGACTTGGCGGATGGGCGAGCCCTCCCAACCACGTATCACGCTCGGGGTGGGGGGAAATATTAGGACAGGCAAGGGGGGGTGGATGTCCATGCAGAGAAAAAATAATGTACATAATCATAATAATAGGTGCCTGTTCAGGCCATCGTGTGATCTGATATTCTAACCTATTTTCAGATTCCTTCATTCCTATGCTGACCCTGCTGATACACCGCCCGAACATAAAAACCCATGGAGAATCTACCTGAACAGGTAAGGGCATTTTCCTTTTAGATATAAGGCGGTCAAGACTGAGGTTTCGTCCGGGTTCTTTGTATATACAGTACAGGCTCCTGCCACCCTGCCTGCCCCATCCAATACTCGACCCCTGCCCCTAGTGTCTTTGCTATCTTCATACCTATCACCCTCCACAAGCTCGACTAGACATGTTTGTACACAATGCAATGCCATCATAGCAATAGAGGAGAATTCACCACCCCCGCCTACACACAATATGGCACCAGATGTCTTCCCGAAAATACGTTGGCACCCTTAGAACCCGTTCATCAAGCTTGCAAACCAGGAAGAAAAAATATGAGGAAGCACAGAGGAAACACTTAAGACCCTATTTATTGAGGAACAAGTCAACGATCGAGTGAGCACCGGTGACGGTGAGCGTCGAGGGTCACTGTCACTATCTTTCCCACGCAAGGGCGGCACCCATGTAGCAAGGGGAAGAGCCTATTAGTGGCACAGTATAGTACATTCTGAGGTAATATATCTGAATCTATACTGCCTGCAGGACAAAATGGGAACTCTGGACTCATCACACGACTCACACTTTGAGTTGTTGAAGAAAAAAACTGAAAAAGCTAGCCGACGGAGACAGCTAGAGCGCGAGCTCTTCTAAGTCTCCAACATTTTAGCAAGAGGGCCATGGATGCTGCTGCTCAAGGTAAGAAACAAGTTCTACCTGAAATGCCTAAGTCTTAAATGGGGAGGTCACTCCGCTCTTGCGACTACATACTTTCACCAGGAGAGCTGCCCGATTCTCCTCTTTAATCTTGTTTTCCTACCCAAGCTACTCACTAAGCTCGTTTGTGATGGTGACCCCCAATGACCTAGCCCTGTAACTTCTTCACGGAATGGCCTTATCGAGGGAGGGAAATAAGACATTAAAGTGCTCATGCAGCCTTTGTTGGCAAACGCTTTCGGGCAAAATTCCACCCGAAGATGCAGGCCTGCCACTTGGGATACTGGGCTGTCTGGGAATGGTTGGGATGCGGGGAGAGCACGACGGATGGCCGAATCAAAGAAATCTGTCTATACAGTGGAGAAATTTTAGCTTTACTACCGTACGAAAACTAAGGTTGAGGGGTTGCACAAGTTCCCATAAGCACCGATTGGTTAGATTCAGTGGGTGGGATCTCGATTCCTTTCCACAATCTACCTGGTGTACTGTACCCTAACATTAAGAACAGTGCGCTCGACTGACTTGATAATGCTAAGTATCTCTTCACTCCCTCCTCCTGAGATTGGAGTTCTGGAGACTAACTGACGGCAGAAAAGAGATAGAACTGCAGGGCAAAGTAGTTCACGTGGTTCACTGCAGAGCGAGCTAGTGTATTTATAAGTTAATGCGGCCTGTAGGGAATTTGGGCACCCTCTGACGATCTCACGGCGCCAGTAGATGTTTTCCCGAGCGGCTGTTAAAACCTCCCAAGCAGGACTTTGCAGTTCTTGGCAGAGACGGGAGCAGTTATTCGTCAATAATCCACTCTGTTAAAGTACTCGAGTATGATGCTAGGATGCTTCATGGCTAGGCTAGTTTGTTGTTGGTGAGACGGTGCTTGGGCTAAGGATGTAGAACATGTTTTGGGCCAATAACCGAACATTTCCCAAAGGGTCTAGGACCCTATTTTCAGGAATTAGGGCCGATCATTCAAGATTTTGAAACTCATAGTGATGGTTCTGACGATAAAATCTCTGTGAAAACCCCTGTGAATCCGACATATGGATGGGCAGCCTACATCTTTGCCATGGCTTTCTTTATCCTAGCGTCAGCGGTTGTGACAAACGGAAGTTCAGTTAAACTACTAACTGTGGCTGATGTCGCCAAGGGCCTGCGATTATTAGATGACAGGGCTGCAACACACCCTCAGACCCTTCTTTCCCGACTACGACCAATATCTCGTTATTGGATTATATGATAATAGGAAAAATATCATACTGGAGCAGGTTACCGGTCTCTAGTAGCACGGTACGACTAATTGCTAGCCAGCACTTGATTCACTTTGCCCCGCAGCTCGGAGGGGAACAAGAGGGTTGAGCCGCACATACTCAGATAAGCCGTTAATAGACAATTCAAGCCTAGAATGGAAAATGATTTTCACAATTATAGTCGATTAGTGACTCGATATTGCTATAATGGAGGGGAGCTCCAGACACTCCAGGTTATCTTCCGAACACACCAAATGGTTCACGGGACCTGCAGGAACACAATCGAGCACTCGACTCAATTTGCGTGTATTTTTCAGCACGAGAACGGTAGCCCATGTCACGATAACCATTTTTACCATTTTGTAACCGATGGTTCCCCTCATCCACATGTGGGGGTAAATATGTAAAGCGGTGCACCGTACTTATCGGGCGAAACGCGCATTAAATGACCATAGTAAATGGCGACGAAAAAATAGGTTCTCGCCAACGATACAACCAATAGGAGCTTGAGAACAGGTTTGTTGAAATCGCCCGAAGAGGTCGCGTGCGTCTTGACAGGTATGACGGGGCCGGACTGGACGATTTGAGATAGTATTTCCTCATGGGATGATCGTCCTTTTGCTTCAGAATTCGGCAAGGAGACCCTCCACTTTTGGAATTTCGTGTCTGAGGTATGTTGATGAAGTTGTGGTACTGAAGGGCTGGTGGGCCGTAGTATTTGCTTTGCTGTGTTGTTGTTTGGAGGCCCGTTTCATGCGGTAGCGAAAGCCGCTGCCACGTTCCCCGGACCTCTCTCTGGACACAAAGAACTGGTGGGGAAAACAATGAGGGAATGCGTTGGCAAGATAGGGGAACATTTAGGGGGTTGGAGGGGGGAAGGGGAAGGAGAAAAGAGGATAACATAAGTATAGGAGGGGATCCGGATGAACGATGAGCTCCGGAGGTATTTCGTTTTGTTTTATTTTTTTTATTTTATGTCATCCCTCCATCGATTTGCTTGACTTTTCCAAGATTACCGGTATGATTGTTTTTGCTTTTGGAGTTGCATCTCGATGAGATTACTGTGATGTTGGGTTGGTTGGGCGTTGGTTGCTTGCCATGGCTCGCTCGTTGATTGCCTCTACCCCACTCTCTCACCTCCGCCTCTTGTCAGCAGAACAACTCTGGTGCCTCTTCCAGCGGGAACTCGGGAAGGCCGTATTTACTGTGGTAGTCCGCTCCACTTAATCTTATCCACACTAACTGGCCGATGTCTCCTCTCCTTCCCATCCAGTGTTTTTTTTTTGCCTAACAGAGGCTGTAGTCTCGGACGTTATTCGAATACTTTTATCCATCGACAAAACAGTCGCAGCGTGAGTCGGCAGCGGGAGGACAACTACAGCACAGAATGCCGGACTCTATGGGTGAACACGTTCAACTGACTAGCTGCCGCGGCAGTCACAGGCTGGGAGGCTGCCAACTCAGTCCTGAACCCCGCTTTGCTTGTTCACTCAACAACTCTCCGTTCCCTTATTATCGCCACCAGGAACCCCTTTGCTAATGGAGACTGTCGGTCGGTGGCCCTTTTGAGTTTTTAACATCCAGTGAGGCCGGGAAAAGTGGGGAGGAGAAGGGGGAAGGGGGGAGAAGAAACAAGGCAAGGGGGATATCTGCTCTTGCCGACTATTCATCGTTCTATTTACTTGGGCAGGCGCTTCGGGGGGGGGATTGGGGGGAGGGGGGGGGAAGCTGCGGAAAGAGGAGATACGGAGGACTGGGGGAAGCGGGCTCTTTTCTCTTTCTCTCTCCATCACGATGGCCGAGGAGTGGGCGGAATATGGACGGTCTGGATGGGCCTATTTGGCCTGCGATTTACGCCTGCTCTCTACTCTACTTTTAAGTTCTTTTGTTTTGGGGTCGTTTCTTGATCTGATTCCTCTAGCAGAGCCTCAAAAAAGATCGCCGTCAAACAATAGTCTTGTGTCATCTGTCGCTTGGTTCTATTTTTAGGTAAGTATCCGATAAAAACAACTTTCCCAGCCGCAATGGACGCGAAACCAAGGGACGAAAAAACACCAAACATCAAACCAGTCTCAACTCCATTAGCAGCGCGGCTGTATGGTGAAAATACTCAATCAATTGAGCTATCGGCAAAATAATATCTGCTTGCAGACAAAGAAGGCAGGACATGACAAGGGAAAAATTCCGAAAAAAACAAAAACAAAAACAAAAACAAACGAGAGATGATAGGCCAGATCTGTTTTTGGATCCCCACACTTTCGGAACATTTCATCGCCCCCCTTGCCGACCCCCACTCCCGTACCCTGGGCGGATCCCGCAACCTCACAGGTCCTCACTTCACACCTTCTTGCTATCAATATCCACCCATCACCCCAGAACAATGAGGAAACCCGAATAATCAAAACACGAAAGGAATGGAAATGGTAGGAAAAACACAATTAGAAATAAAGCAAAACACCAGGACAAGCTTCAAACAAAATCACCGTTACCAAGCGCCAATACCATCCCAACTCATACCGTTCGCATCCGGCTTTGTCTTTGCATCTCAATTTCCTTCAGCTCCTTCTGCCACGCAACGATGTTAACCTTTTCCTTATCGGTCGACACGGGGTTGATGCCTTCGGCTTCCCATCGGGCCACTCGCTCCTTGGCTTGGGCGATCTTCCTCCAAGTCACTTCATACTTCTTGCACATCTGACACTTGCTGGCGACGCGAGACGCTTCGAAAATCAATTTCATGCCACAGGTTTCGCCCGTCCGGTATTCCTTGTTGCAATGAGCTCGGAATCGTCCCCACTTGTGGTCTCCGCAAACAAAGATTTGTTGGTCGTAGAAACACATGTTTATTTTAATGTTTCAGTTGGATCGAATGATATTCTGTGGTGGGAGGGGGGGAAGTAGGATCTGGGGGGGAGGCGGGGATGCTTTGAAATTGAGCTTGGAGATTGCTCAATGGCGGCTATGGAAGCAATTGATGTTTGGAGGCAAGCCTAGATGCTGTTTGCCTTTCTTCTGGAGAGGGGGGGAGAGGAGGATGATTGCCTTGGGGAGAAGAGACGGAGACAAGGGCGACCGCGCAGATGATTGTGAAGATGAGAATGAGAATGAGGATGAGGATGAGGATGGAGATGCAATTGGGGTGATTCGGAGGGGGGTATTTATGTTAGAGATGCTGTTGATACGCATCCATATCACAACCCCTCCTCCTCTCGGGACGGTAATTCTGATACCACCAACAGTTACAGAAAGTTCAACTATTTCCGGTCACGCCAGTCAGCCCATTGACACCCTCAACCGCCTCTCGTGAACAACACACAGCTGTAAAGCAGAGCGGAGGCACACAATCACAACGATCACCGTTCTTCCTAGTTCTCGACCCCTGCCCCACACTCCCACACCATCTTACCTCCGTCAATTGAAAGCGTCTCGCCTTCACTTTCGTTCTCTGTCTCCCAGAAACAGAAACTCGTCCTCCTATTCGGCCGTTCCCCCAACTATCTCCTATCTCCCCGTTTAACCCCTCACGGAAACGCTGGACCATGCACCTCCTGGTTCTGCCCTCACCCTGTCTCACTCGTCCCGCCCTACTAAATCAGATGCTCCGCGGTGTTGTCGTTTCTCGTTTCTCCTGCTCGCCATCCTTGTTTGCAGAAGCCCATAGATTGGGTTGCAAGCTTGCTCTTCTCATCACGTGTATGTGATGAACGGGACGGGGTTGCAGATAGTGTGGGGCAATGCATTGAGTGCTTGCTGAACGGTGGTTATTTGCGAGAATGACACGGATTTCCGCCCAGTCAGTGGCACGAGATATATCAACAAGGATGCAGACGAGGCATCTTGGGATTGACCTTCACCAGGACTAGGGTTCTTTTGGCGAAACTCAACGCATGAATTATAAGTTTCTTTTTACGCTAAAGGCCGGCTATCAAAGACGATCGTGCCCTCGATTGCTCCAAATCAGTACACCAACACAACATAACCAAGAAAATCAGACACTTCAAACCCCTCACCAACCCCTCTCCCCCAACGCCGGTTCCGTTCGCCTCATTCTATCTCCTTGGACCCACACCCATCTCTCAGCTAAAGCCTTGCCATCCGGGCTCGCCGGGGTCTTATCTCAGCCTTTTCACTTCATTTGGCCTGAACTGCAGCCGGATTTGTTTTGTTTCTAGTTTTTCTTGCTCAGCAATAGCGCTTCAACTATCCGCCCACCCGGGTGGTGTATATGCTGCAGCTTCAGTCACAAGACTCTAGCTGCCTCGGTCTTTACTTTGGGGAAATACTGGATTGGCAATTCGGATTGGTTTCCACAAAAGACTTGCATCTTATTTTGGGTCTCGCAGCGTTCAGCTGATTGCCATTCTCCTGCACCCCTCCTTGAAGCCTTGCCTTCCCAGCATCACGGCCCGGCGGCTTTACCCCTTCCGTGCTCTATTCCTCCAGAGTAGCTCAGATAAGGGAAGCATTGCATGAAATGACTCGTATAGATCTTTCCGCCCATCACTTTTTTTGCTTGTCCCATCGCCCCCCCCCCTCCTTCGTGCAAATGGACCCCGGGCGCTAGGGTCGAGAGTTTACCCATACTGACGTGGCAAACAGGGTATGGCCATCTTTTCAGAGGGAAGAGCCGCAGTTAATGTGCTCTCTCCCCTATTGTTGGAAGTTCACAATTACGTTTTTGGGTTCCGGGGGGCGGTGGCCATAATGTTTGAAGGGAACCCGGCCGGAACAGCTTACAGTTAATTTCATCAGAGCAGCTCCTGTTCAGCAAAGATTATCCTTGGGGTAACATTGATTTACCTCAATGGAATTGGAGCCTAGAGCTGCTATCCGGGTGGCAAAAAGAACAATGATCAAAGTAGGACTTTGTTTGCAGAAAGTTGTGCCTTTTACTTTTGTGGGCGGCACAGCAGCTTCCAAAGACATAACTCTGGACTTCCCGGTGAAAGGCAGTATTGCCAGAGAAGCATGGTGAGAGTTGCACAACAGTAACGAAGAGGGGGGCAGCGAAATCAAGGCAGCAGTCGAGGCATTCCGCTAAGGTTCTCGGGTTTTTAGAGAACTTTAAGCGCGGCATTTACTTTGGTGTGCTCGTCAAGGAAGAGAGGGAGGGGGGGGAGTGACCGAAGGACTAGGCTGGTTCTTGGGGGAAGCTGCAGACGAAGCATGCTGTGGTGGAAAGGGTCCAACTGTCCTACGCTAACTCCATAACGTCCGGATTTCTTCTGTTATTATTCAGTCATTACTTTTTTGCGCCCCGTCCCCCGACCCCTCCATTTGTTGATACGCAGTACTGTTCCCTTTATTTTTGGCACATAACGCAGAATAAACAATAAACAACGCTGTTGATTTATTTGAGATTGATTTTCAGTCACCCCCTCCTTCGCTCCGGACTCGTTTCCCTTTCCTCCCCCTACCGCCCTACCCCCCACTACCACCCACCACCTCTGCAATTGAGTGTGGCGCTTGTTGGTCGTGAATGCGGTTGTGAGTGCTTTTGTTGTGTTTGTGCTTTTTCGAAATGGGGTGGAAAGGCTTCTTCATTGAAATATAAGTTTTTTTCCCGCCTGGACCTAGTTTCCTTTTCGAGTTTTGATGGGATATGTAGTGAAAGGTACCTCTGTTAAGTACCTTTGAATGTAGTCAAAAGAAGATGGCGACTACCCCTTGGAGTTTCTAGAAGGTCTTATAGAAGGACCCGATTCCAGCATTAGTTGCATGCCAAGGATTTGGATTGGTATCCTTTATTCGGGCTCCGCAGTCTCATGTGAGACCTGCTGGATGCTTATGAGACAATTGGGGGTGTGGTGGTAGTGGTGGTGGTGATGGTAGTGGTGGGCTATCGGGAGTCTTTTTTTTTTGTGATTTTCTTTTCCTTTTCCATTTGCTTACCAATTTCCTCTTTTCGTCTTTTTTGTCTCCCTTACATTTTTGCCCTTAGATCATTGAGGATTGGGTAACAGGAGGAGAACGGAATAGGCAAACATTTAACGAGGAAGAAATATCATATACATATAAAAAAAACAATTAAAGAGTAAAATGAAAGTAAGCAGGGGGTATAATATTTTTATAAAATACCATAGCACAGCAAATATATAATATAAAAGAATATTCATCATTGGCCAAAAAAGGTTCTGCGTGCTTACCTTCTTTCTCTCTCCAACCCCCTCCATCTATCTATCGGGCCAGGATCCACCCTCCTCCCATAATTCAGTGCTCAGCGCTCGGCAGTGTCAGTGAAAATCGGAAAACACAACCCACGTCTTCGTAGAGATCCCTATGGGATTAGCAGAAATAGTTTTCCGATTTTTACTGCACCCCCCCTCGAGTACCCACTGACACACCGCACCGCACACCGCACATATCACCACCCTCACCACGGAAAAGGGGGTGCTCACTTACTCACTCACAAAGTACGTAGGTACACATACCATGCTGTGTATCCCGCAGATAGATGGATAGATAAGTAGATAGATAGATGAGTGGATGAATGGAAATGATATGCCCTAATTGAAATTTCATAAAAAGAATTGAGCCCCTCCCCTCCCCCCAATTCCCTATCGATCATGGTGCCGGTCATGATGGATGGATAAAAATAAAAAAGGAAAGTAGTAACTTGAGAAAAATAACCAAGCTACGTATGATATGTAATGTAGTGTAAGGGAGCGGAGGTGAGAGTGAAAATGAAAGCGGGGCGGGTCTAAAGGAAAAGAAAAGGAAAGAAAGAAGGGGGAGGAGGAGGGAGGGCAGGGAGGGCAGGGAGGGAGGGGGGGAGCAGTTGAAGAGGAGAGGAGAGTAAGGATGAGCAGAGAGGGGTGAAGCGATGGTAACGGGAATGGAGGGATGGATGGGCAAATGGATGGGGCGAGTGAGGTGGGTGGATGAGGTTGATGGATCGATGGATTGGAAAGAGGGGTGGATGGAGGGGAGCGGAATAGATGGGTGGGTTTAGTTGGGGGGGGTGGATGGGTGCACTGGGTATGAGTAGATAGGCAAGCAAGCAAGCTGGCGGGAATGTATCTTAGAGCAGGTAGGTGTGTAGACAGATAGGTAGGTAGACAGGCACACAGGCAGGCAATTGGATGATTGAGGGGGGCAAATCAGTCAAGGCAGGTATTGTAGGTTAGGTAGCTAGGTAGGTAGGTATGTGAGTAAGTAATTAATGAAGGCATAGGTAAGGTGGGAAACTGGAAGAGAAGTGCCCACTGTAGGATACCAGTGCAGAAGACGATACCCCACTAAATACACTAGCAATGGCTTTTTCCCTTTCTTCCTTTCATTCATTCATTCATCTAATAGTTCACCCTCTCTAACATACTCTCCTCAAGTTCTCCAATCCCGTTTGCTAGCTAATTCCTTCTTCTGCCCCTCCTCTGCGGAGCAGGCCCGTCGTGCTTTTTTTAATCCATAAAACGGCACGATCCATCGTATTTCTCAAACTTAAGCTTAATCCTAAGCTCACCGCAACCAGTACCTTGGCCACAAAGCAAAACGAATGGAACGTGCTGTGGGTATGGTAGCTCCGATTCGACCAGCCAACCATTCACTCACCTACCGTACCGCCTCTTCTCTTGCTCATCAGTCAATCAATCGTTGGTTTTACCTGTACAGTACCAGACCTTACTCTACCTTACTGGTAGCAGCTATCCAGTCATACAGCACCAGTCGCTCAACTCTACTTACCTACCGATCACCGTTCGCCCAAAGCTCCACCTCCCCCCCCCCTCCTCCCCATTTGTTCATCCATCACACAGACCACCACTTATGGCTTCTCGCTCATCATCTCCTCATCGCCATCATCATAATCATCATCATCACCATTATAGAGGGTTCATCCGATTCGCTCGATGAGCCATTGAAACGCGATTGGATAACTCGGGGCTTTTTTTTTTCCCTTCACTTTTCTTGCCTCTTGCTCGCCCTCCACCTACGGTGGGAGGGATGATACAGCATGATAGATTAAAACAAAAGAAATTTTTAATAAACGAAAATAAAGATAAAAGACTCCGCAGACACACCCCATCACCTGCCTGCTTGCACGATTATTATTTTGGTTCTCTTTTCCCTATGTAGAGCAGCAATGTAGGGTGCGAGGTGGACTTGTGTGCGAGCAAGTCA
>Ga0307513_10005754_pt1 | contig 16307 bp, 7 predicted proteins | sample 15_EM_MG_FD_202174 | JGI IMG/M metagenome (GOLD analysis project Ga0307513, IMG submission 202174) | Populus trichocarpa ectomycorrhiza microbial communities from riparian zone in the Pacific Northwest, United States - 15_EM | ecosystem: Host-associated > Plants > Roots > Unclassified | place... | reverse complement strand
ACGAGCACCTGGATGGCCGACCAGTTGGGCCGCCCGAGCCCGTCCCGCACCGTACGAGCCCTGTCCCACAAGGATTCGCAGGCCTCACAGGATTCCCAGGAGCAGTGAACGACCATGGACCACAAGCTCTCCCCCGAACTGGAAGAACTCCGCCGTACGGTCGAGCAGTTCGCGCACGACGTCGTGGCTCCGAAGATCGGCGACTTCTACGAGCGGCACGAGTTCCCGTACGAGATCGTCCGCGAGATGGGCCGGATGGGCCTGTTCGGGCTGCCGTTCCCCGAGGAGTACGGCGGGATGGGCGGCGACTATCTGGCGCTGGGCATCGCGCTGGAGGAGCTGGCGCGGGTCGACTCGTCGGTGGCGATCACGTTGGAGGCGGGGGTGTCGCTGGGCGCGATGCCCATCCATCTGTTCGGTACGGAGGAGCAGAAGAGGGAGTGGCTTCCGCGCCTCTGCGCCGGGGAGATCCTGGGCGCGTTCGGGCTGACGGAACCGGACGGCGGCTCGGACGCGGGCGCGACACGGACGACGGCCCGCCTGGACCCCGACACCGACGAATGGGTGATCAACGGCACGAAGTGCTTCATCACCAACTCGGGTACGGACATCACCGGCTTCGTGACAGTGACGGCGGTGACGGGCCGCAAGCCGGACGGCAGGCCGCACATCTCGGCGATCCTCGTGCCGTCTGGCACGGCCGGGTTCACGGTGGCGGCGCCGTATTCGAAGGTCGGCTGGAACGCGTCGGACACAAGGGAGTTGGCCTTCTCCGAGGTACGGGTCCCGGCGGCGAACCTGGTCGGCGAGGAGGGGCGCGGGTACGCCCAGTTCCTGCGCATCCTCGACGAGGGGCGGATCGCGATCGCGGCACTGGCGACCGGGCTCGCCCAGGGCTGTGTGGACGAGTCGGTGAAGTACGCGAAGGAACGGCACGCGTTCGGGCGCCCGATCGGCGCGAACCAGGCGATCCAGTTCAAGATCGCGGACATGGAGATGAAGGCCCACACGTCCCGCCTGGCCTGGCGGGACGCGGCCTCCCGCCTCGTATCGGGCGAGCCCTTCAAGAAGGAGGCGGCCCTGGCGAAGCTGTACTCGTCCACGATCGCCGTGGACAACGCCCGCGACGCGACCCAGATCCACGGCGGCTACGGCTTCATGAACGAGTACCCGGTGGCCCGGATGTGGCGCGACTCGAAGATCCTGGAGATCGGGGAGGGCACCAGCGAGGTGCAACGGATGCTCATCGCACGGGAGTTGGGGCTGGGGATGGAGATGGCGGGCTGAGCCCCACGGACAGGGCCCCGGTGATCGCGGCGGTGTGCCGGTAGGCGATCCGGGCCGCCGCGATGACCTGCTCCTGTGCCTCGGGGGCGGTGAGAGCCTGGTTCATACGGGATGTGAAGCGGGCCCAGCGGTCACGGTCGCCGCTCGTGTAATAGGCGACGCCGTCGGTACCGGGGAGGCGGTAGGCGGCGGTTACGTACGGATGAAGGAAGAGGGCGCCGAGCGTGGAGCCCTCCATGACGTAGAGGTATCCGAGGAGGGCCGGGAGGTCGGAGTCGGCGGCCCGCTGCCGTATGTCGGCGGCGAAGGCGTCGGCTTCCTCGGCGGCCCAGGAACCCGGGACGGTACCGAGGCCGGCGAAATAGGCCAAGTCGCGCTCGACGAGGGGGAGTTTGACGAGGTCCGGCGACCAAACGGCGTCGCCGGCATCGGAGGAGGGGTCCGCGACGCGAGCGAGTTCCCCCTCAAGCGCCTCCAACACCACCCGATAGGCGGCGAGTTGGCCGACGTACCGCTCGACGGGAAGGGTCCCGGCGATCATCGCGCTCGCGAAGGGGGTGGCCTCCAGGGCGTCATGCCAGTCGCGGGTACTGGCACGCAGCCGCTCAACAACGGTGGCGGCCGTCACGTACCACTCCGCTGCTGGAGCGTCTCGTGGAGACGGTCGATGAGGTGGCCCTTGCGTTCGATGGTGAGGTCGAAGTAGGCGGCGCTGCGATCGGAACGGCACACGCGGTACACGCTCTCCTTGGCGTCGCGCTTCAGCTGGACGGCTTCGGCGGCGAGGGCGAGGAGGGTGGACTCGAGCTTGGGATGCCCGAGGACGTAGGCCTTGAGCTGCTCCCCTGAGAGCGCCAGTTGCGACTCGGGGTCGAGCAGTTCGAGGAAGACCCGGTTGCTGAGCCCGTCGTAGTCCTCGTGGATCCGGCCGCCGCCGAACTCGGGCACGAAGTCGGTGAGGTCGTTGAACAGCTGGCTGGCCAGGCCGAGTTGGCGCATGGCAACGTCCAGGATGTCCTGCTCGTCCTCGACGACACGCAGACCGGCGAGCGCCGAGTCGAGCGGCATCCGGAAGAGGGTGCCGGTCTTGAGGGCGGCCAGCGACTCCCAGTAGGCGAGGCGCTCGTCGAGGGGCGCGGCGATCAGTTCGGCGCGGGTCTCGGCCGTACGGGTGGACAGGTCGACGGCCTGCCCGGTGAAGCCGCTCTCGACCGCGCGCACCAGGCTGTCCACGACACCGGGATCGTCCGCGTGCCGCAGGACGGCCGCGATCAGCCAGGAACCGGTGTTGAGCGCGAGCGGTATGCCGTGGGTGACGTGGAGCGCGGGTTCGCCGTAGCGGACGTCGCTGCCGTCCTGGATGTCGTCGATGGCGACGAAGGCCTTGAGCATGACCCGTACGGAGACGGCGGCCCGCCGGATGACGGCGAGGTCCGCCTCGGCGCCACCGTCCCCCAACTCATCGGGGAAGCCCCGGTAGTTGCGATAGGCCCAGTAGACCATCGAGGGCCGCAGCGGGGCCCGGTTGCCGCCTGGCGCCCCGGCGGTCGGGGGCAGCGCCTCCTGGCCCACCTTGGACCCGACGGCGTCGGCGACGGGCTCGTAGAGGGAGCGCCGCAGGGCGGCCTCGTACACGGACTGCGAGGAGACCGCCGCGGGGGCGGTCAGCGAGCCGAGAAACTCGGCCAGATCGTCCTCCAGCAGAGCGGCGTCGCTCCGCACGACATCCGCCACCGCTTCCCTTGCCCGCGCTGCCGCATCAGCGACCTTCTCCGTGGCACCCATACCCGCCTCAGCCTCCGCTTCCGGCTCCCGCCCCCGAGACTCGTCGACACTTCGTCGACACGCAGAAGCGTGATCGCAACCGAAGTTCCTCGCAAGGGAGTTCGAAGCCACCACGGCACCCGATATGGCGAAATCCAGCCCCTAACCCCGCTACACAGGCCCATACAGACTCAGATGCATATCCCTCTGGCAAGTTCTAACAGCAAAGTCACTCATACGACTGACACATCACCTTGGCGCCGACGGCAACGCATTCAACCCATTACGTTCCATCGCATGGTCAGCTCACCGCACGAGGCGATGCACCAGATCTTCAGGGAGGACCCGGGCCTGTTTGCCCGAGCCCTCCCGAAGGCCGGCATCGCCTTCCCCGAACCCACGTCGATCCAGTTCCTGGACACCGATCTCACCGAGATCAAGCCTCTGGCACGGCGCGTGGACACCCTGTTACGGATCAGCACGGCAGACGATGACGGCTACCTGCTCGCCCTCGAGTCCCAGGGCAAGCCTGACCAGGCGAAGCACAACAGCTGGACGTATTACTTGGCGTATCTCTACGCCACGTACAAGGTGCCCCCGATCCTGCTGGTGCTCTGCCGGGACAAGAACACCGCGTCCTGGGCCGCGAACCCGATCCGCATCGGACTGTCGAACCACACCAGCATCGCGGTCTTCCCGCTGGTTCTGGGCCCCGGCAACCTGCCCACGATCATCGACCCTGACGAGGCGGAACAGGACATCCCCCTGGCGGTCCTGTCCGCACTCGCCCACGCCAATGATCCGACCCTCCCTGCCATACTGGAAGCACTGGTGACGGCGCTGGCCAACGTCGGCGGCAATGTCTTGGACGACTGGGCGGAATACACCGAAATCGGCCTGGGTGACACCCCGGCCCGCGCACTCTGGAGGAACCTCGTGGCCATGCGTCCCAGCCGATTCCCCGGCAGCGGCACCATCGTGGAGGAATACCGCGTCAAGGGCTACACCGAGGGCAAAGCCAAGGGCGAAGCAGAGGGCAAGGCAGAAGGCAGGGCAGAGGGCCGCGCCCAGGACATCCTCCGCATCCTCGACCTCCGCGGCGTCGACGTCCCCGAAGCCGCCCGCGAACGCATCACCAGCTGCACCGACCTGGACATGCTCGGCACCTGGTTCGACCGGTCACTCACAGCCGCCGACACGGAAGAGCTGTTCGCCCAGGCATAGCCTCCGGAGCCGACAAGGGCCGCGTCGCCGGAGTTCACCAGCGGCGCGCCCGCCGCTCGGGAAACAGCTCGGGTCACGGGATCAGCAAGGCGACGAAAAGGGCGAGCGGCAGAAACACCCCGCCGGCGGCCATCAGCCACCCCACCCGCCACGACGTCCGATCCCCGACGGCAACGCACAACCACGTCACCAACACGAGATAGACGGTAAGCGGCACCCCGATGAGAACGATCACGCGATCAACACGCAATAGCCCGGCAGCTGCTGTGCAAGGGGTACAAGTTGCACCAACTCTCCATGATGGACATCCTCCCGGGAGGGAACCTCTGATCTCGAATATCCGTCAAAGCGGATTCATACCGGATCGCCATTACACCACCTGCCGGGGTGCCATGGAATGTGCCACATCCGGGATTTCTGCGAGATGAGAATCCTGGCGAAAATTCCAGATATTCTTTCCTAGATTCTGCCGAGAGCTGGACCATCAGATCACTTGCTGTCGCCGTACCTGTCGGTCCAGCCGGTGTCAGCGGTCCTCCCCCAGCACAACCAGCGCGCGTTGAGCGGCAGCGACAACATCTGCCCAACCCGCGGAATGAATTATCTCCTCATCACTCATTCCCCTTCCGCTTACCGCACCGTCGAGGATGCGATTCAGGTCTTCCAGTGCAACAGCCTCCCTGTCGTTCAGCAGAATGAATCCGATTCGCCCGGAGGGCTCGTCGAGCACTCCGGTATCGTCGAAGAAGTCCAGGGCATCGTCGAACCCAACCCCAGCCTGTGCCACCGGCAGCCAGTTCTTCTCCTGCCATTCTCGACTGCTCAACCTACGCAACCATTCCACAAGTTGGTTCCGCAACCAGGGCATCTGCACATCAGTGCAATCAAGGTGCATTCCAGCTCCTCCACGTCTGCCATTCACTGAGAGAGACATGAGCTTCCTTCGGGTAGTCCTGGATCCTTGCCCCCGCTGGTAGCAATTTTCCACCCTTGCCCACGATTCGCCCATCGGAATTGATAACTACGTGGTCAACTTGCTGCGTACTCCATTGCGAGCCCGGGTCTCCCCTGTCGATGCGAACGCTGTCCTGTCCCTTCGGAGCGCGCCACACGAATCCTTCCTTGGCGGGATTCTTTTTGTACTTCCTCGTCATGCTCGGTCCAGACCATCCGCTCGGAATCTTGGAAGCGCCGTACGGGAACCATCCTGGGCCCTTCGGTGTGCCCGGCTTGCCCTTGCTTCCGCCGCCTCCCCTGCCGCCAGTCAGGAAGGCGCCGGCCGCGGCCCCGACCCCAGCCGCGTTCCCGTCGGCACTGAACCCGTGCTCCTCGCCCCAGGCCCTGTACCTGTCGGCGAGGCACTCATCCTGCACGATGCAGGCAGGTGTGAAGAGGGCGCCGATAATGTCGAGAGCGCTGGCGATCGGCAGGCCCACACCATAGAGGGCGTTGGCAAGCGGATCCTTCTCGTTGCTGGTCGCCCAGGCCATCACCACCGGGTCTTCGGCCCACTTTGGATCGAAATAGGGCCCGGGGGTGGCCAGGTCGGTGTCCCCGAACAAGGACCCGGTGCTGTTGGTCTCGCCTGAACTGGAGGCAGCAGCGGTCCCCTTGGAATGGTCGACGGCCTCGCCCGGGCGCCCATTGCCAGCCGAACCGTCAGGCCTCTTCGGGCAGGCCTCCGTCATACCTCCCGCGCCTCCGCAGGCCAGCCCCATCCCCGTGGGATCGCTGAAGGTGAGCGGGTTCTGGCCGCCGTAGGTGTAGCCGTTGAGGGTCTGCTGTTTGTCGAGTTCCAGGAGCGGGTCAACGCTGATGAACCGCCCGGTCGACGGGTCGTACTCCCGCGCCCCCAGATGCGTCAGCCCCGAAGCGGAGTCTGCCGAAGCGCCAAGGAATCCCTTGTCGTCGGGCCACGGACCGTAGGTCGGCTGGCCTCGGTCCGCGCCGAACGGCGTGGTGTAGCGCTTCGTGATCGCCTGGGTCGCGTTGTCGATGGCCAGGCTGCTCGTGCCGTGGTGGTCGGCAGCCAGCCAGGTCAGCTTGTCGGTGCCCGTCTTGTTGCTGCGCAGGGCGATCGTGGCGCCGGCGCCGGTGTAGTAGCGCTGGGCCCAGATCTTCGGCGTCGACGTCGAGGTATCAAGGTGCACCTCAGTGGCCCCCGCGTACAGGACCGTCTCCCCTGCCGCGTTGCGGCGGATCAGCAGGCTGCCGTCGGCGTCGTACACGTAGCCGGTGGTGCTGGTGCCCTCCTTGAGGGTGTCGAGCTTGTTCTCCGCCGACCAGGTCAGTGTCTGACTCGCCGTGCCGTCCGGCCGGGTCTTGGTGTTGCCCGTCGCGTCGTAGGTGTAGGACGCGGTGGCGCCCGTGCAGGTGTTGACAGTGGTCGCGAGGAGGCGGTGGACCTTCGTGCTGTCGTAGCAGTACGTCTTGGTCGTCGTCGCGCTGCTGGTGTTGGTGGTCTCGGTCGCGCGCAGGCCCGAGTCCTTGTACGTGTACGACGTCCAGTACGGGGCCGCGCCAGCCAAGTTGGCCGTCGTGCGGTTGGCTGTAGTGCAGTCCGCCGTCGACGGGGTCCAGGCCTCGGTCAGGCGGCGGTGACCGTCGTACGTGAAGCACTGGTTGTCCGCCGCGCCGGTGCCGCCGAGGGTCATCGGGTCCGAGATGGACGTGACGTTGCCCGTGGCGTCGTAGGCGTAGTTCAGCTGCTGGAGCGTGTAGGCGTGTGTGTCGTCGGTGACCGACGACCTGAGGATGCGGTCGGTGCCTGTCTCGTAGTGGTTGTTGATGTACGCGTTGTAGGTGCCCTCAGCCTCCGAGGTGCCCAGGCCGAGCACCTGTGGCTGGCCCAGAGCCGTGTAACTCGCGTCCAACAGGTAGGCACTGGCGCCGTTGGTCTGGGTGTTCAGGCCCAGGTCTGTGTATTCGTAGTCGACTGTCTCGGCAGCCAGGCCGCCCGCGGCCGGCTCCGAGATGTACTGCTGGGTGCCGTCGATGTTGTAGTACGTCGAGAAGGTGAGCTTGCTCGCGACGGCCTTCTTGTCGACGAGCAGGTCCGTCGTCGGCAGTTCGAGCTCGGTGGTGGTCGCCCGGTACAGGCTGTCGAAGGCTGTGACCTTCTGTATGTACTTGCTGCCTGTGCTCACATTCCCGCCGACGTAGCGAGTAGCGGAGTCCCGCTGACCCTTGGCGTTGGTGACGCCGTCGTAGGTGTACGCCGTGAGTTTGTTCGCGTCGACCTGCTCCTCGGCGGTGGAGGAAAGGTCCGCCGTGGCGGGGGCCGACCAGGTGCCTGTGGTGCGACCGAGCACGTCGTAGGCACTGATCACGACCCGGCCTTCCGCGTCCTTGGTCCAGGAGACCTTGTCCAAGGCCGTGAAACCGATCGCCGTCGTGCCCATGTCGGGGTCGGTGGCGGAGGTCTGACGGCCGTAGAGGTCGTAGAGGTACGACCATGCGCTGTCCGGTCCCGTGATCGTGGACTGCTTGCCGTCACGGGTGTACGTGAACTCCGTGGACGTGTAGGTCGCGCCCACCGTGGCGCCGAAGCCGGTGTCGGCCGGGCTGGTGCCCTCGTACTCGCGGGTTTCCGTCGTACGGCCCTGGGCGTCCACGATCGTGCGGGCCGCCGAGCCTCCGCCAGGGGCGGTCGTCGCGGTGGAGTCACCCGTGTAGCTGCTGGTGGTACTCCACTTCTCCACGCCGACGGCCAAGAAGGTGCTGGTCACGGGCCGTTCCGCGCCGTCGAAGACAGTCACCGTCTGCTTGGGGGTGCGGCCGTACACAGCAGCCGCGTACTCACCGGAGGGAAGGTTCTCCGAGTCGAAGGCGTCGGCGTACGTCTGGTAGGCCAGGCCGCGGTCGTTGTAGCGAGTGTCCGTGAGCAGTCGGCCGCCCTGTGGGGTGGGGCTCTGGGTCTGGAGCGGCCTCAGGAGTGAGTCGTAGATCGCGTAGCTGGTGTTGTACGTCGAGCCGTCGGCCTTCAGAGTCGAGGTCGAGGACCAGGAGTTGTCGGCGTTGGAGACGGAGTAGGCGTACGTGTAGTTGGGGCTGTAGTCGCTGGCGCGGGAGCGGTTGGGCAGCCACGTCGCGGTCTGACGGCCGAGGGCGTCGTACGTCGTCTCGGTGATCTTGTTGTTGATGTCGTACACCTTGATCGGCAGACCTCGGGCGTAGTCCGCATATACGAAGGTGTTCTGCGTCTTGGCGTTGCTGACCTTGGTCCGGGTCAGCGGACCGGCTGCGACAGGAGTGTAGGTCGTGACTGTGGCGTTGCCGGCGGTGTCGGTGACCGTGGCGACACGGCCCAGGGTGTCGTACGTCGTCCGGCTGGTCGTCTGCCATGCGGACGGGTGGCGTTCGCCGTCCGTGGCCGCCGCCGGGTAGGCGGTGGGACGGCCGACCCAGGTGACCTCGCCCTTGGTCGGGGTCTGGGACGCGGACCAGGCGGTGGTCGTGGACGGGCCGTCGTAGACCATCGCGGTGTCGGACAGGACGTCGCCGCGTGTGGCCGATGACGTGGGCAGGAACAGGTCGGTCTCGACGGGTGTGCAGGATCTGCCGAGCACTCGGGTGCGGGTGACCAGGGAGTGGATGCCGAGCGTGCCGTTGGCCGCGTACCAGGTGCGGGTGCACGTCTCATCGCCGGTCACGGCCGCGTCGCCCGCGTCGTGCACCTTCAGGGGCTGGCCGTAGGTGTCCCACTCGGTCGTCGCTGTGGTGCGCGTGCGCCAGGACGCCTTCGCCGTCAGGTAGGTGTGTGTGAACGCCCTCTCCGTACGGACGTAGTAGGACTTGGTGTTCGAGGCACTGTGGGTGGCGGTGGTGCGGTACCAGGGGTCGTTGACGGTCACGCTGACCGGCGTCGAACCGTTGTAGGTGATCTGCTGGCGCAGGAAGCCCGCGTACGGGTCGCTGTCGGTCTGGTCGGCGACATCCAGGCCGGTGAAGTCGATGCCGGCGACCGAGGCGGATCGCGTGGTGGCGGTGCCCTTGAGTTTGTCCCCGTTCATGCCCTGCAGATAGGTGGAGACCGTCTTGGACTGGGTGCCGCCCGCGATGCCCTTGGTGGCGGTGACCTTGCCATATCCGCGCCAGACCGACCAGGTGCGCTCTGCCTCGGGAGTCAGCGGGTCGTCGTTGTAGTGCCAGGCGGGATCGGCGTAGCTGTAGGCGTTCTCGGTGTCCGCGCTCCCGCTGTACGGGTCGGCGGTACCGACAGCCGTGACGCGGTACTTGTGGAACCAGTCGATGGATGCCGTGGAGGATCCGTTGATGTTCCAGTACTGCGGGTAGCAGGGCTTGGAGTTGTCGTCCTCGGCGGCCGGCATGTTCGACCCGCGTACGCACTCCGGACCGGAGATGGTGACCGTTGTGAGGGCACCCATCTCGGAGGTGATGGTCCTGATCCGGGGCCGGTTGAGCGGCAGGATGTTGTCGAGGTCGGCGTGGACCCGGTTCGGCCGCATCTCATAGGTGAAGGTCACCGGGTCGAGCGCGATGTCGGTGCCGTTCTTGCCGGTGTGGCGGACGGACTCCAGGACCAGGCTGTGGTCCGAAGTGTCACCGATGTCGTTGCCGTCCTTGAAGTCCTGGGCAAGAGCCCAGGAGTCGACGGCCGTGTACGCGCTCGTCGCGGCCGACCAGGCGTGGGTGTTGACGCCGGTCAGGCGCTTGCGCGTGAAGAAGGACGGGCTCGCCGCGTCGCAGTCTGCCCCGGAGGCACAGATCGAGTCGAAGGGGACGTCCGGCCACTTGGGGGCGGTGGACTCCGTCAGGTCGCCGCAGTCGGAGACCGTGCAGCGCTCGGTGTAAGAGAAGGTGACCTTGTCGGAGGTCACACCGGAGAACAGGGTGTCCTTGTTCTGGCCGTAGCGGATCTCGGTGAGATAGCCGCCGCGGGTGTACTTGGCCGTGGCGGTGGAAGCGCCGTTCTTGGCGTAGTAGTTGGTCTCGGGCGTGTACCAGTACGTCATGGCGTTGCCGTGGATGTCCACGACGTAGTCCAGGTTCCAGCGCCAGGCCTGGGTGAGCGAGCGGTCGGCGAAGGCGGAGCCCTTGTCGTAGCCGGGCTCGCCGGAGTCGTTGCCGTAGACCGGCACCGTCCACACGGAGTTGGTGAGGTCGGTGGAGGCCGCGCCGGGGAGCTTGTGCTGGCCGAAGACGTACTTCGTACCGTCGCCGGTGGTGACGGTCCAGTACTCGCCGTCGTCGTCGCCGTTGTCACCGCCGGTGGAGCGGACGACGGTGGAGGCATCGTCGGAGCTGAGCCGCCACACGTCGTCGGTCTTGTCATCGGCGTCGACCTTGACCAGCTTGCTGGACTTGCCGTTGAGGACGATCGAGGCGTTCTCGAACTTCCAGCAGAGGTCGAACTTGTCGGTCTGCCCATCCTTGTCGCAACTGTCGTAGGAACGCTCGATGTACGACGACGAGGAGATTTCGAAGCCCTCGCCTACCGGGTTGGCCTGGTTGTTCGTCGAGGCGGTACGGCCGTCGACGCTGCCGGAGTCGTAGGACAGCGACAGGGACGGGGACGGGCCGGCCGCGGCGGGCGGCACAGCCATGTCGTACGACCAGGTGAAGGCACCGGACGAACCGCCTGCCTCCCAACTGGAGGAGGGGGACAGCGGGCTCGCGGTGTAGTCGCCCGCGCCGGAGGCGGAGGCACCCGCGGTCGCCGCGAGGGCAAGGACCGTCACCGCGGCGGAGGCCGAAGTGGTGGCTTCGGCAGTGGAGTTGGAGGTCTGCGGACTCTTCTCAGCCGTCGAGGCAGCGAGGGTGACCACGGCCGAGACAGTCTGGCCCGAGATGTCGTTGTGCGAGTCGAGCGGTGTCCGTTCGCGGCAGGCCGCTTTGTCCGGCGTCGTCAGCGCGCAGGCCGGGAGCTGGAACAGCCGCAGCCTGCCGGACCAGCCACCGCCATACGCGGACGCGAAGTCCGAGTAGTTCACGCTGACTTCGGCGGTGCCGGGGTCAGCGGCCATCGCCGTCAGCAGTACGCCCTTGACGCCGGCGGCCTCGGTGGCCTTGCGGCTGCGGACCTCGACACGAGTGTCACCCGAGGCTCCGTCACGCGTGCCGGTCAGTGTCACCGGGAGACCACCGGCCGTCAGGCGAGCGGCCTTGCCCTTGCCTGCGAGCCCGGCCTTCGCCGAACCCTCCTTCGGCCAGGTCGCGGTCTGCTCGGCCCGGGCCCGCTTGCCCTGTTCGGCGTTCTCCGCACGGGTCTCGGCCACCCGGGCCCGGGCCGTCTTGGCGCCCTGCCCGGCGAACTCGTGGACTTCCGAGACCAGTTGCTCCTGCGCCTTGGGCTTGCCCAGGCCGCCGCCGCTGTCCGCCGCCTGGACGGGGACAGCGACAACGGTCGACGCGACGAGCGCCATCACCAAGGTGGGCAGCACGCGTCGGCCGAGGTCGGCACGCCTGATCCTGGCGCGGATTCCGGCGCCGATTCCAGCAAGCGGCCCGACAGGTCTTCCGATACGTATCCCGGCACTCATGACACAACACCCCACGTGATCACGGAAAACAGACGAACAGAGGACGGCAGAGCGGAGAGCGGACGAGGAAACGAAGGGTCAGGCACCAGTGCTGCCGACGGTGTCGACGATCTGCTGCTGGCCTGTCATCGCACCGGCCCAGATCCGCACGTCGGTGATCCGGCCCGCGAGGTAGTGGCCCCACGCCGAGTCCACGAAACCCGTGCCGACCGCGAAGTCACCCGTGCCCACCACAGCCGTGTAGGCGAGGTCGGGGCCGTTCTGGTTGGCGCCGATGTACAGGCTGATCGTGCCTGCGGCGGCGTCGAACACGCCGGTCAGCCGTGTGATGCTGTTGGATGTCACGGTTGCGGCCTCGTCGGAGACCACGGCGGTCCAGTCTTCGCCGTTCAACCGACCGAAATACCACTGACCGACGGGGACTTCCTTCTCGGTCTCCGGGTCGAATTCGTTGCCCGTCTTCTCGAACCACAGCCCCCAGGACGAGCCATCGGCACCGCGCTGGCCGACGACCTGGGCGACATGGCCGTCACTCTTGGCTGCCATGGCCTCGGAATCCAGCTCCACGGCCGTCGTCACCGTGAACGAACCTGAGTCGTCCACGACCGGACCCGCCGTGGTCGCCGTATCGTTCGTGCCGTCGAGCACGATCGCCTCGCCGTCGAGGGCGGCGCCGTTACCGAGAACCAACGAACGCTTGTAGCCGGTGACGGTGTCCGCCAGCGGGCCCGTGCCGACGGTCTTCCCGTTCGGGTTCCAGTCGGCGACCAGCTCGACATAGGCGTTGTTGCTCCCATCCAACAACCGAGCCTCGGTGGCGACATCGTCGTTGGTCAACAGCCGCTGCCAGACTGCCATTTCGTCGACACGGCCGCTCATGTAGTTCTGGTACGTGCCGCCCGAACTGAACGCGACCCGGCCTACTTGGAAAGCGCCGCCCGCGACCGTCGCGTCCGATGTGCTGGGCAGGGTCACAGACCCGCCCTGCGGCCGGCCGTTCACATACAGGCGGATCGCCCGGTTCTCGGCGTCATAGGAACCCGCCACGTGGACCCACGTGTTGAGCGGTACGCCGGTGGCACTCGCGTTGGCGCCCTCGGACTGCCGTACGCCGTTCTCGTACCAGCTCCGCAGGAACACCCAGCGCTGCACGCCCGACGAGTAGTAGAGCGAGAAGCCGGAGTTGTCGCTGCCGGTCTGGGACAGGATCGTCCGGTAGGAAGACGCGTCGCTCAGGTTCACCCACGCCGAGACGGTGAACGAGTACCTCGCGTCGACCACTGCGTCCGAGGTGTCCGCGTATCCCGACTGCCGTGTGGCGTCACCGGGGTCGCCATTGAGCCACAAAGACAGGTCCCCATCGCCACGTCGCGCAAGGGCCGACCGGCCCGAACCCGCACCGTGCAACGTCATGCCGTGCCGTACGCCCTCAGTGGCGGTGTCGGCCGCCGACGTCCCGGTCGATTCGTCGAAGTGCCAGCGGCCGACCGCCGGTTGACCCTCAGCGACCTTGAAGTCCACCACCGCTGTGTCGCCCTCGCCGGCGCTGTCTCTTGCCTGGACCTCAAGCGTCACCGTCCCTGCCCGGGACGGTGTGATCCACACAGTCACGGTGTCCCCGGAAAACCATTGCGACGATTCCTCGTCAGTGGAGAGCTTGTAGCGGTAGCCACTGTTGACCGTGTCGTCCTCAGGGTTCCGGGAGAAGGTGAACTTCCCCTTGATCCCGGGACCACCGACCGGCTCGCAGGCAGTGCACTCGGCGTACGGGCCGCCGAAGGTGATCACCGGTGCCATCGGACCATCGCTGTCGATCTTGAAGTAGCACCAGCCCTTGGTGGTCACCGTGCTGGACGACTCCAGATAGCTGTTGTCGTTGTTGTAGAGCGACCGGGTGGACACCGCCATCCGGTATGTCTTCTTCGGGGTGAGCCCGATAGGCGTGATGGCCTTCACTTGCTCGTTGTTGTCCACGGAGCCGTCGGGCCGTACCGGCTCGGTCTCCAGTTTCCAGGTGCCGTCGTTCTGCTCTCTCTGGACGTAGAAGTGCGCCTGCAGGTGCGCATAGGTTGCGCCGCCTGCTGCCGTCTGCGGTCGCGCCGTCAGCATCGGCTGCGGATCCGCAATGACGACCGGATCAGTCGACTTGGTCGAGCAGATGACACTGTTCTTCTGCACGATGCCGGGAAACGTCGGCACAGCTGGCAGCCCCACGTACTTGACCACCAGAACGGCATCGTCGTCGAACCGCTTCCAGCCGTTCGGGTCGTTCTCGTTGTGCGCCTTCAGCATCAGGGTGAGGCGATCGAAACCGCCTGCCGCGAAGACCTTCACGGTGTTGGTGAGGTTCTCGTAGCTCTGGTCCGGGTCGTCGTTGAACGGGATGGGGGCATCTGGCTGATCCGGGTCGCACATCGCTCCACGGCCTGCGGACACGGTCCGGTCGCCCAGGAGATCCCAATTGCTCGTCGGGCCGGGCCACCTGGTCGCCGACGAGATCCCGCCGGTACGGACGAGGTCGACCGTCGACGTCTCGCACGACATCGACCACCGCTCGGTCACCCGGAAAGTCGCGTCCAGCACCCGCTTCCCCGCCAGTCCGGCCGGCCCGAACTCGAAGTACATGCGCTGCTTGTAGCCGGAGCCGCAGTAGTACGCGTAGCCGCCGGTGACATAGGTGTCGCAGAAGCCGACGCCCTCGCCGTCGTCGCCGCCGGAGAAGTTGTAGAAGGTGTCGCCGTCGGAGGACAGCACGGTGCGCTCGGACTCGCTCAGCGCCACATCCGGGTCGATGTACAGCGGATAGACCGTGTTCTCGCCGCTCAGCAGGCCCGCGTCCGGCACCACGGCCACCGCGTCGTCGGTCAGCTCCACCGGCAGTACGGCGGACGCGTCACCGCTGCCGGGCCCATCGGCCGGATCGGCGGACGTCTCGCCGTGGCCGTCCACGACGGGCTCGTCATCGGCGGCGGCGAGCGACATGGTCGTCGCCCCCGTGTCGGCGGCGTCTCCGGCCGAGTCCCACATCCGCGCGGCCGGCGAACGGAACACCGTGTTGCCGTTCTCGTCCACGGCGGCGAGGCCACCGCCCGTCCGGGTGCTCACCGTCAGGCCCTGCGTCTTGAGGGAGAACTCGATCCGCTCCAGCTCCGGATTGGCGGCTGCCTCGGCGGACTTGACGACCAGCACCTGGCGGATGCCTTCCACCGTCGCGGTCATCCGCAGGTCGACCCCGGGCAGTACCTCCGCGTACGTGGCGGACGCACCGTCCAGCGTCGGCTCCGGCAGGCTGCTGGGCCAGCCCAGGCTCAACGACCGGCCGTCCTCGGCCAGTTTCACCAGGCTTCCGCCGTCACCACCGGCGGAGAGGGAGATGTCGGCCACCGACGCCTTCGGCCCGATCGAGCCGTCGGCCCGGCGCTGCAGCGTCGCGTCCGGCTCCGCCCAGGACCCGTCCGGCTGGGCGACACGCACCGGTACGGCGGACTGGGTGAGGGTGAACGTGTAGCCGTCAGGGTTGGCGTGGGTCGTGGCGTACTCCTCGCGGGCGCCGACGACTTCGACCGCTTCGCCGGAGGCCGCCGCCTGCTCCGAAGCAGTTGCTGCCTCGGACGTCGTCGGTTCCGCGTCATCAGCCCGCGCCACCGATGTCGTGACACCCAGCGCAGGCAGAGCCGCCAGCAACGCCGTGACCGTCAGGCCGGAGACCAACCGTCTCGCACGTCCGACATTTCCGCGCTGCGGGCAGCGCAAAGAGTCCCCACCCATTCCCCACCCCCGCTTTACGTGATCTTTATGAGCCCCCATATCCAACACAGCTGATCGTGCACGGTCAAGCAATTTCAAAGTGAATACATCGTCACCGCAGGCGTGCCAACCAGCCGCCAACGCGCCTTCCACCACTGCCCATTGAGGCTCAAAATCGATGTTTGGTCAGGCGCACCATCCCGTCAAATAAGGAACCTCCAGCCATCCCCAGCAAAGCAACGAGCCTGAGTGGCTTGAAATCTCCCGCCATTCAGCCCGCACTCCCCTTGGCCTCGACCAACAAGAAAAGGGCCCCGCAAGGCCTTTTCTCCATCCCCGCGCCCCGTTTCAGCGCTCACGCACCAGCAGTCGCACGCCCCGTCGCCCGAACCGTTCAGCACGGCTCTCCGACAGGAGGGGGTACAGGAGGCTCAGCGGGGCCATCAAGAGCCATGGGACCGCGCCCGGCATCGAGGCGTCGCCCCGGTAGTACCGGGAAGATCGCACACGTGTTTTAGTGACCCCCGTTGTCAATCTTGAGGGGGATTCACGCCATGGAAAACATGGAGACCACGGAGAACAACGCACCACGCACCCGAAGACTGTTCCTCGGCGGAGCCGCGGCCGGTGTCACCGCCACCGCCCTCACCGCCACCACCGGAATCGGCGCGGCGACCGCGACCGCCGCCGAGGGGGACGCGCCCGAGGTCAACGGTCTCGGGTGGCACGACGTACGCGGCTACGGGGCCACCGGGGACGGCATCACCGACGACACCCTCGCGA
>Ga0307513_10005753_pt1 | contig 16307 bp, 15 predicted proteins | sample 15_EM_MG_FD_202174 | JGI IMG/M metagenome (GOLD analysis project Ga0307513, IMG submission 202174) | Populus trichocarpa ectomycorrhiza microbial communities from riparian zone in the Pacific Northwest, United States - 15_EM | ecosystem: Host-associated > Plants > Roots > Unclassified | place... | reverse complement strand
TAGCCGGGCCGCGTGCCGTCGGCAGCACCGCCCTGGTAGTAGGCGGCCGTGGTGTCGGGTGCGATGTTGTCGGGGATCGCGCGCACGCCGTAGGGCAGACGCGGGATCGTCTTGAAGACCTTCACCAGTTCGGGGTCGATGCGCTTGGCGACCGCACGGTAGGCGTCGAGCAGCGCCGTCGGCGTCTTGTGGAAGAAGCGCGGGTCGCTGCGCAGGAAGGCGAAGAACTCGGCCATCGTGCCTTTGAAACCGGCCTCGGCCTTGACGGTTTCCATCGCCGCGCGCAGCCGCGCCACTTCTTTCAGGCCGATCGCGTGGATGTCGTCGGCGCTGAGCTCGGTGGTCGTGTAGTAGCGGGCCAGGAAGTCGTAGTAGGCGCGGCCGTCGGGGCGGTCGGTGGCTGCTATCGACGCGCGCGTTCGCGGCAGGTACTGCTCGTCGAAGTAGGTTTTCAGCCGGCGGTAGGCCGGCACCAGCTGGTCGCGGATCGTCGCCTGCGCGGCGGCCTGCAGTTCGGTGCGCTCGGCCACCGGCACGCCGGCGTCGAAGGCCGCGAAGCGGCGGTAGAACGGGCTCTTCGTCGGGTCGTCGACCAGCTGCGCGGCGATCTGCCCCGGCACCCGCTCCATCAGCACGCGCGGCGGCATGTTGCCGGCCTTCACGCCTTCCTGCATCAAGGCGATCACCTGCTCGATGAGCTGCGGCAGCCGCGCCATGCGAAGCAGCCAGCGGCGGTAGTCGGCGCTGCTGGCGAAGGGCATCACCTCGGCCAGGCCGTCGGCGGTCTGTGGGCCGCCCTGGTGGCTGATCGGCTGCAGGACCTCCTTGAACTTCTGCCGCTCGACGCTGCGCAGCAGTTGCCATTCGAAGGTGTCGTAGTTCAGCTGCTCGGCCGCCGACAGGCCGGCCCGCGGGATCGCGCGCAGCCGCTCCAGCGCGGCCCGGGCGGCGGCTTCGCGCGCGGCGATCGCGCCCGGGCTGAGGTCGGTCCAGCGGTCGTCGTAGCGGGTGTCGCCGTTGTAGCTGGCGAACTCGGGGCCGTCGCGCAGGCTGCGTTCCCATTCGTCGGCGAACAGCGCGTCGAGCGCCTGTGCCGCTGTGGGTGCGGGCGCGGGTGCTTCAGCAAACGATGGCATCACGATCGACCCGGCAAGAAGCGCCAGAAGGACGACGACGCGCAGCCGCACGCCGGTCAAGCCGCCGGCGGCGCGCTCTCGATGAAGCTCGGCCGGGTGGCCAGCTTGTCGGCCAGGCGCTGCAGGTTCGGATAGGCGCCGCGCCAGTCGATCTGCGGGAAGCGGAAGTCGAGGTAGCCGAGCGTGCAGCCGACCGCGATGTCGGCCAAGGTGAAGTGGTTGCCCGAGCACCAGGACTTCTCGCCCAGGCCCTGGCTGATGGCCTTCAGGCTGGCATGCACGCGGCTCATCTGGCGGTCGATCCAGGCCTGCGAACGTTCGCCTTCGGCGCGGCCGGCCCAGGTGGCCTCCAGGCGGGCCAGCAGGCTGGCGTCGAGCACGCCGTCGGCCAGCGCTTCCCAGGTCCGCACTTCGATGCGCTCGCGCCCCGGCGGCGGGATCAGCTTGCCCACCGGCGACAGCGTGTCGAGGTATTCGACGATCACGCGCGAATCGAAGACCGCTTCGCCGCCTTCCATGATCAGGCACGGCACCTTGCCGAGCGGGTTCGACTTCAGCACCGCATCGGTCGCCCAGACGTCTTCGACGACGAACTGGAAGTCGAGCTTCTTCTCGGCCATCACGACGCGCACCTTGCGCACGTAAGGGCTGGTGAGAGAACCGATGAGTTTCATGTGTAACGCCGCCGCATCATCCCTGGGTTGATTTCATTCTATCGAAGGGCCCCCGGCGGGCCCGGCCGGACATCCCGGCTGTAGCGTGAAATCCACGTGCGCCGGCCGACCGGGCAGGCTCAGCGTGGCGGTTGCCGCCGGCGTCCGCGCGATGACCTGGCCGCCGCGCACCACCAGCAGGCGCTGCGCGCGCAGGCGCAGCGCCTCGGTCGGGCTGCGCGCCTGCAGCAGCAAGAAATCGGCCCGGCAGCCGACCGCGAGGCCGTAGCCTTCGAGGCCGAGGATGCGCGCGCTGTTCGCCGTCACCGCGTCGAAACACTGGCGCATGCCGTGCTGCGAGGTCATCTGGGCGACGTGCAGGCCCATCGCGGCGACCTCCAGCATGTCGGCCGAGCCGAGCGAGTACCACGGGTCCATCACGCAGTCCTGGCCGAAGCCGACGTTGACGCCGGCGGCCAGCAACTCGGGCACGCGGGTCATGCCGCGCCGCTTCGGGTAGCTGTCGTGGCGGCCCTGCAAGGTGATGTTGATCAGCGGGTTGGCAACCGCATGGACCTGGGCCTCGGCGATCAGCGGGATCAACTTCGACGCGTAATAGTTGTCCATCGAGTGCATCGACGTCAGGTGCGAGCCGGTAACCCGGCCCTGCAGCCCGAGCCGCTGCGTCTGGAAGGCCAGCGTCTCGATGTGGCGCGACAGCGGATCGTCGCTTTCGTCGCAATGCATGTCGACCGGCAGGCCGCGCTCGGCGGCCAGCTCGCAGAGCAGCTTCACGCTGTCGGCACCCTGCTCCGCCGTGCGTTCGAAGTGCGGGATGCCGCCGACCACGTCGACGCCCATCTGCAGTGCGCGCTTCAGGTTGGCCAGCGCGTTCGGGCTGCGCAGCACGCCGTCCTGCGGGAAGGCGACGAGCTGGAGATCAAGGTAGGGCTTGACGAGCGCCTTCACATGCAGCAGCGCCTGCACCGCCAGCAGCCGGTCGTCGCAGACGTCGACATGGCTGCGCACCGCCAGCAGGCCGCGCGCCACCGCCCAGTCGCAGTACTGCAAGGCGCGTTCGACCAGCGCTTCCTGCGTCAGCAACGGTTTCAGTTCGCCCCACAGCGCGATGCCTTCGAGCAGCGTGCCGCTGGCGTTGACGCGCGGCAGCCCGTAGCTGAGCGTCGCGTCCATGTGGAAGTGCGCGTCGACGAAAGGCGGGCTGAGTAGCCAGCCTTCGGCGTCGATCGGCGCCAGGCCCTCCGGAACCGGCAGCGCGGGGCCGACGGCGGCAATGCGGCCGTCCTGCACCAGCAGGTCGATGCCGCGGCGGCCGTCGGGCAGGGTGGCGTTCTGGATCAGCATGCGGCCAGCATAACCACGCCAAGGCCGCCGCGGCTGCAGCCGCGCGCGGCTCGGGCCGTCATTCGACCAGCGCCCCGGACTCGCGCACGACGACGGCCCACTTGGCGATTTCCGCGTTCAGGAAGGCGGCGAACGCCGCGCTGCTGCCGCCCGCCGGTTGGCCGCCGCTCTGGCGGATGAACTCGGCGAAGTCGGGTGTCTGCAGGATCTGGTTGACGGCTTCGTTGAGGCGCGTGATCACGGCCGGCGGCGTGCCGGCCGGCGCGAACAGACCCGACCAGACGCGTGCCTCGAATCCCGGCAAGCCCTGCTCGGCGAGCGTCGGCATCTCCGGCATCAACGGCATCAACGGAAGGCGCGCCGCTGCCGGAGCCTTCACTCGACGAGCCCGACCTCCACCGCCTGATCGCCACCGCCGCCGGCAACCCGGTGCTGGAGGAGATCATCGCCCGGCTGCGCACGCGCACGGCGATGTTCCGCTTCGGCCGCCTGCCGGCGCGGCGGCGTGCGGTGGTCGGCGAGCACATCGCCATCGTCGACGCGCTCGTCGCCGGCAAGGCGGACGATGCACGGCGCGCGATGGAGCGGCACATCGACGAAGTTCGCGCCACGCTGCTGGCGCAACTCGGCAGCCGCTGAGGCGCCGGCAGCGCTGCAGCGGCTGGCGCTGCGCAGGCCACGCAGGCTCCGCGCGCCGGCAGTCGCACGGGTACGGCCCCGCTCCCATCTGCCACCATTGACGCCGCGGAGACGCCGCCGCCCCACACTGACCCGGTCCATGCTGCAACTGTTTGGTTCCCCGCAATGGCACGCAGCCGCGGCCGGCGCGGGTGCGCCGCGGCCCGTGCCGGCCACCGTGCCGGGCTGCCTGCTCGTCTACCTGGCCGCACAGGCCGAAGGCCAGGGCGCCTGGCTGGACCGTGAGCGGCTGAGCGTGTTCTTCTGGCCCGAGCGCACCGCCGCCGAAGGCCTGCACAACCTGCGCGTCAACCTGCACCGGCTGCGTGGCCTGCTGGCCGCCTGGGGCCAGGCCGACGCGCTACAGACCGAACGCACGCGCGTGCGCCTGGCGTTGCCCACCGACCTGGCCCGGCTGCCCGCCGTGCTGGCCGGGCACGACGCGCAGGCGCTGGTCGGCCTGCGCCCGGCGGGCTGGCTGCAGGGCTTTCGGCTCGGCGGCTTCGGCGATTTCTGGACCTGGTCGGCGCAGGAACACGCGCGCTGGCAGGAAGCCTGGCTCTTTGCTTGCGAACGCGCCCTGGTTGCCGGCCTGGAGCGCGCCGCCGCGGCGCCCCACCTGCTGGCCTTGTTCGCCGCCTGGCAGGCCGACGGCGGCCAGGCGATGACCACGCTCGCGGCGCTGGACCCGGCCTTGCTGGCGCCCGAGGTGCGCCGCACCTGGCAGCACCTGTGCGCGCGGCTGCCGCTGGCGCCAGCCCTGCAGGCGGCGCGTGCCATGCCGCTGCAGCCTGGCGCCGCAGCGCCGCGCATGCCGCAGCGCGGCGCGCAGCCGCTGGCAGGCCGCGCAGCCGAACAGGACGCCCTGCGCGCCAGCTCGGCCCCCGCCACCGTGCTGCTGGGCGAGCCCGGCGCAGGCAAGACCACGCTGCTGACCAGCTGCTGGCCCGACGCGCCGCTGCTGCGCGCCCGCGAAGGCCTGGGCGGCGTGCCTTACGCCGCGCCGCTGGAATGGCTGCGCGCGCACGCCCAGACCGTGGACCGACTGCTGCAGCCCGCTGCCACCGCGCAGGTCGCCGCCAGCAAGCAGCCCACCCGCGCGCTGCAGCCCACCGCCACACGGCCCCCGCGACAACGCCCAACGGATGCAGGCACCACGCAGCCCACACCGAAGACGCAGTCCACGAGCCTGGCGCCATACCGCCTGGACCTGGCCCGCCTGCTGCCCGAGCTGGCGCCCGACGACCCGCTGCCGCCGCTGGACGCGCTGACCGCCAAGGCGCGGCTGCTGGAAGCGCTGGCGCGCGTCTTCGAGGCCCAGGGCCCGGTGCTGCTGGTCGACGACCTGCAGTGGTGCGACAGCGCCACGCTCGAATGGCTGGTCTTCATGGCCCACCGCGGCCGCCTGCGCTGGCGTGCCAGCGCGCGCCCGCACGAACTGGCCGGCGCGCCGCGCCAGGCGCTGGATTCGCTGCACGCCGCGCGCCTGCTGGCCGAACAGCGCCTGCCCCCGCTGGACCGCCAGGCCCTGGCCGACGTGTGCCAGCAGCGCTGGCCGCTGCAGGACTGGGCCCCCGCACGGCTGGACGAACTGCACCGCGCCTGCGCCGGCAACCCTTTCGTGCTCGGCGAGCTGGTCGCCGCCGGCGCGGGCCGCGGCGTGGATGGTCCGCTGCCGCAACGCGTGCGCGAACTGTTGGCGCGGCGCCTGCGCGCGATCAGTGCACCAGCGCGCGAGGTCGTCGAAGCCGTCGCCGTGCTGGGCGTCCCCGCCCCGCTGCCGATGCTGCTGGCCCTGCTGACCGACGCGGTGGACGAGACCGCCGCATGGCGCGCCTGCGAAGAGGCGCTAACGGCCGAATTGGTGGTGGAAGAAGGCGGCGCCCTGCAGTGCCGGCACGACCTGATCCGCCACGCCACGCTGGCCGGCCTGGGCACGGCGCGGCGGCATTGGCTGCACCGGCGTGCCGCGGTGGCCCTGGGCGCGCAGCCGCAGGCCGAAGCGCTGGCCGTGGCCGCGCACTGGGAAGCCGCGCAGGAGCCGCAGACGGCGCTGGCCTGGCTGCACCGCGGCGCCAGCCAGCAGAAGGAGCGCGGTCGCTTCGACGAAGCCACCGCGCTGTGGCAGCGCGTCGTCGATGAAACGCTGGACGCCACGCAGGCCTTGCGCGCCCGCCTGGCACTGGCCGAATGCGACCTGCTCACCGACCTGAACCGCGGCCGCCAAGCGCTGGAAGCCGTGCTCGAGCAGGTCGGCGCCGTGGCCGACCCGCTGCTGCGCGACCAGATCGAGGCGCAGTGCCTGGCCGGGCTGGTGGACAACGCCGTCTTCGCCGGCCGCGTGCCGCACGCGCAGACGCTGGCGCCGCGCCTGCGCGAACTGCTGCCGCGCCTGCACACCGAAGACCGCATCCATGCCAGCGAGGTGCTGATCGAGCTGGCCATGCGCGAGCCCGACATCCCCGGCGCGCGCGCCCTGATGGACCAGGTGCACCGCCTTGCGCCGCGGCGGCCTTCCACGCTCAGCTTCCAGGCCCAGCTGCACTGGTTTGCCGGCGACGCCCGTGCCGCGCGCGATGCCTTCGAAAGCCTGCTCGCCCTGCACCCCGATTACTGCGGCGGCCTCACCATCGAGAACGACCTCGCCGTGATGCATAACGCGCTGGGCGAGCTGAGCCACGCCGAAGCCATGGCGCGGCGCAGCCTGGCCAGCTGGCAGGGCGTGGTGCACACCGAGACGCTGTCGCTGCTGGTGCTGGGCTCGGTGCTCACCAGTGCCGGCCGCCACGACGAAGCGCGCGCCGCGCTGGACCGTGCGCGGCAGCTGGGCCACGAGCAAGCCTCGGCCCTGTTCGAGGCCGAGGCCCTGGTGCGCCGCGCGCGGCTGTGGCTGCAATGCGGCCGTGCCGCCGATGCCCTGGCCGACCTGGACGCGGCCGAGCCCATGCTGCGCGACCAAGGCGACCCGCTGCGTGTTTCCCAGTACGCGGTGCACCGCGTGCTGGCGCAGATCGATGCCGGCCTGGCGCCCGATCGCACCCTGGCCGACCGGCTGCTGGGCATCAGCCTGCGCAGCGCGCACCCGCTGCTGCACGCGCGCATGGCGCGCATCGAAGGCGCACTGGCGCGTGCCGACGGCGACCCCGCCCGCGCCCTGCGCGCCGCGCAGCGCCAGGCCGACATCTGCCATGAGGCCGGCCTGCTGGAGCCGCTGGCCGAAGCGCTGCTGCTGCAGGCGTTTGCCGCCGCGGCCGCTGTTGTCGAAGGCCTGCAGACCGGTGTCGACGCGCAGGCCATCGCCGCCCAGGCCGCGGCCTTGTGCGCGGCCCAGGGCTTTGCCGATCCGGCGGCCCGGCGCGCGGCCCGCGATGCGCGTGCACGGCTGGTTGGCGCATCGAAGCCGGCCGTGTTCGACGCCGCGGCGGCCCTGCGCAGGCCGAGCTGGGCCGCTGCGCCGGCCTGAAGCGCGCCCGCCACCCCGCGACCACGGGGGTGGCGCGGCCTGCCGGCGGGCCCGCGATTGACGCTGCGGAGACGGTCGCCGCGCAGCATGGCGGCTCCAACCATTTCACGAGGGACCCCATGCCACACCACGCCCGCTCCCGCCGCCCCTGGGCCGCGCACCTGCTGCAAGCCGCTGCCGCTGCGGCCTGCGCCGGCACCGGTGTCGCCCAGGCCCTGATCATCGACCAAGGCACGATGGACGCGGCCGAGTGGGCGCAAGTCATCGTCACGCAGACCGGCCCGGCCACGCTGCAGGTCTTTGCGCAGGACTTCGGCGGCAACCCCGGCTCGAGCTGGCAGCACCAGTACAGCGTGCCGGCCGGCAACGCGGCGGCAACCCGCGTGCGCGAAGCCAACATCTACACCGCCGCGGCCTACGACCCGGCGCTGAGCGGCGCGCTCGCCAGCCTGACCATCGGCTTCGATGTGCAGGTCACCTTCACGTCGTTCAGCGACGGCTCGGCCGGCTTCCTGATCCCGGCGCTGCTGCAGGGCGGGCACGTGTACCGCCAGGCTCAGGGGGCGATCGGCCCCTTGTCGGCCAACTGGTCGCCGCGCACCTTCACGTCCGTGCTGGCGGCGGACTGGATCGAGCAGGACACCAACGCGCACCCCGACTTCTCGGCCGCCGGCAGCGCCCTGCAGTTCGGCTACCTGTTCTCGCTGGGCACCACGTGCCCCAGCACGGCCGGATGCAGGGCCAGCGCCGCCGGCTCGGCGCTGGACAACTTTCACGTGCAGGCCATTGCAGCCGTGCCCGAGCCCGCAACCTGGCTGCTGATGCTGGTCGGCGCTGCAGCGGTCGCGGCGGCCCGGCGCCGGCCTGTCGGCGCTGGGGGCCGCTGATGGTCACTCGACTTCCAGCAGTTGTCAGTCGCCGCCACGGCACCCGGGTTCAGCCTGCTGCTTGCGGACGGCAAGGCTTTCATGAGCCAGGCCGCGGGCAGCGGTAACGGCGCGATCACGCTGAGCACGAAGTTCTTCGTCGAAGGCGACTTCACTGCCACGGTCAGCGCCAACCGCGCCGGCATGGGTTCAGTCGAAGTGGGGCTGGATGCCGTGTTCGGTTCCGGCAGTGAATTCGCCGGCACGGCGGACGTGTTCTTCGTCCGCCAAAGCCGTGTCGGCACCACGATCTTCGCTGAGGTGGACGCGGGCAGCGGCTTCACGACGCTGCATTCCCGATCCGACGCGGCCTTCGCCAAGCCGGCGCAGTTCGACCTGTTCCTGATCCAGGAATTCGGCAGCACCGCGGGCAATCAGGCTGCCTTCGACAACTGGACGATCGTGGCCGACAGCATCCCCGCCGTGCCCGAAGCATCGACCTGGGTCTTGCTGGCCTGCGGGCTATTGGCGCTGCGGGCATCGACACGCCGCCGCGGCGGCTCGGCTGCTCGATCGACGGAGGTTGACCTGCGCTCAGGCCGCTTGCAGGGTCGCGCCAGGCTGTCTTGAGCTTCAGCCCCACCTGATGACCTGCGAGGTCATCGACTTCAGGCACCTGGCGGCCAATGATCACGCCATCGGTGGTCGTCGACCGCCGATCACCCGATCACCCCCCACAAGGAGCTCGCCATGAATGATGCCGCCGCCGCCGTGCAGCGCTACCTCGCAACCTGGAACGAAAGCGATCCGGCCCGACGCTCGGACCTGGTCCACGCCACATGGACCGAGACGGCGCGTTATGCCGACCCGCTGACAAGCGCCGAAGGCGCGCGCGCGATCGACGCGATGATCGGCGCCGTCCAGACCCGCTTTCCGGCGCACCGCTTCGAGCCGCATGGCGCTGCCGACGGCCATGGGACGAACCTGCGCTTCGCCTGGCAGTTGCACGACCCCGACGGCGCGCCCGTCGCTGGCGGTACCGACTTCGCGGTGCTCGCTGCCGACGGGCGCTTCGCCGCGGTGACCGGCTTTCTCGATCGACTGCCGAGCCCGGCCTCGCCCGCCTGAGCATCCGACCACGAACCCTGGAGTTCGACATGAACGGCATCGACCTCGTCCCGCTGGCCGTCGGCCACATGATCGGCCTCGGCGCGATCGGCTCTTGCCTGGGCATCGGCGTGCTCGCCGCCAAGTATCTGGAGGCATCGGCGCGCCAGCCCGAGCTGATGGAAAAGCTGCAGGGCAAGGTCTTCCTGCTGGTCGGCGTGCTCGACGGCGCCTTCATCATCGCGACCGGCATCGGCCTCTGGTTCGCGACCGCGAACCCGTTCGGGCATTGACGGTTCCTCAGGCCCTCGGCGCCGGCCCGCAGATGAGTTCGATGCCGGCGCGGGCGGTTGCCGCCAGCCCGGCGCGCGGATCGCCGGCGCGCGAACGCAGCGCCAGCGTGTGCAGCAGCGCCGAGGCCAGGCGCGCCAGACCGGCGGGGTCGGCGCCCGCCGGCAGTTCACCTTCGGCGAGTGCGCGGCGCAGGCGCACCTCGAAAGCTTCATCGAAGCTGCGCAGCCCGTCGCGCAGCACGGCCCGCACGTCGGCGTCGTTGACCGATTCGACGGCCGCGGTGCCGATCAGGAAACAGCCGCGGGCGGGCTCGCCGGCAGGGTAGTACATCTTCAGCGCGGCGTCGTAGACGCGCTTCAGGCCATCGCGCAGCGGCCTTGCACCGTCCGGACCACCGAGCGCGGCGTCCATCGCGGCGCGGCCGGCGGCGGCGTAGCGCCCCAGCGCCGCCAGGTACAGCGCGCGCTTGTCGCCGAACGCGCCGTACAGGCTCGGCCGGTTCATGCCGGTCGCGTCCGACAAGGTGTCGAGCGAGACCGCCGAGAAGCCGGCGCGCCAGAAGGCGGCGGTGGCGCGGTCGAGCGCGTCGTCGGGGTCGTAGGCGCGCGGCCGGCCGCGCGGGCGGCCCGATGAATTTTGTACCATTTCGGAAGAAAACCTTGACGCTGGATATTTGTGTTCAATATAGTACAAAAACACCGCAGCCCCCGGAGACCGACCCATGGAGCTCTTCTTCTCGCCGATGGCCTGTTCGCTGGCCACTCGCATCGCGCTTTACGAAGCCGGCGCCGATGCGACCTTCACGTATGTCGATACGCGCACCAAGCGCACCGCCGCCGGCGGCGACTACTGGGTCGTCACGCCGATGGGCCAGGTGCCCGCGCTGCGCACCGACGACGGCCTGTTGCTGACCGAGAACGCCGCCGTGCTGCAGTACGTGGCCGAACGCTTCCCCGCTGCACGGCTGATGCCGCAGGACAGCAGCGAACGCGCCCGGCTGCGCCAGTGGCTCGCCTTCATCGGCACCGAGGTGCACAAGGCGCTGTTCATCCCGCTGCTCGATCCCGCCGCCGGCGCCGAGGTCAAGGCCTACGCGCGCGCGAAGGCCGAGCTGCGCCTGGGCGTGCTGCAGCAGCACCTGGCGCAGCACGAACATCTGCTCGGCGACTTCAGCATCGCCGACGCCTACCTGGCCGCGGTGCTGAACTGGGCGCCCTATGCCGGCGTCGACCTCGGCGACTGGCCGGCCGTGCAGCACTACCACCAGCGGCTGACCCAGCGCCCGAGCATCGCGAAGGCGATCGGCGAGGAGTTCGCGCTGTACCAGCAGCAGCAGGCGCGGCGCGCGAAGGCGGCCTGACGCGAGACGGCGCTACTTCGTGCCGAAGATGCGGTCGCCGGCGTCGCCGAGGCCGGGCACGATGTAGCCGTTCTCGTCGAGCTGGCGGTCGATGGCCGCGGTGTAGACCGGCACGTCGGGGTGGTGGGCGTGGAAGTTGGCCAGCCCTTCGGGCGCCGCCAGCAGGCTGACGAAGCGGATCGACTTCGGCTGCGTTTCCTTCAGCCGTTCGACCGCCGCCACCGCCGAGTTGCCGGTGGCCAGCATCGGATCGAGCACGATCGCGTCGCGCTCGTTCATGCTGTGCGGCATCTTGAAGTAGTACTCGACGGCGACCAGCGTCTTCGGGTCGCGGTACAGGCCGATGTGGCCGACCCGCGCACCGGGCACGACTTCCAGCATGCCGTCGAGGAAACCATCGCCGGCGCGCATGACGACGACGAAGACGGTCTTCTTGCCGTCGATGACCGGCGCCCGCATCTTCTCGAGCGGGGTCTCGATCTCGATCAGCTGCATCGGCATGTCGCGCGTCACTTCGTACGCCATCAGCATGCCGATCTCGTGCAGCAGGCGGCGGAAGTTGTTCGTGCTGCGGTCTTTTTGCCGCATCAACGTGAGCTTGTGCTGGACCAGCGGGTGGGTGATGTGGTGGACGGTGCCTGCCATGGGCCTCTCTCTAACTCTCTAGAACACCGTGCCGTCGCTGTCGATGGCCAACGGCGGCGAACCGTCGCTGCGCCGCTCGGCGGCGATCTGGCGGCCGGCGGCCCAGGTGCCGCCTTCCAGGATGCAGGCCAGCGGCAGCTCTTCGGCGGTCTTGCCGAGCCGCTCGCGAACGCGCACGGCCAACTCGTCGAGCAAGGTCACCGTCAGCGCCCGCCATTCGATGATGATCTCGTCGCCCGGTTTCCAGCGCTTGGCCAGGTCGCGATCACTGCGCGGCACGATCACGCCGCTGTCGACCAGCAGGCCGCCGTTGCGGTACTCGGGCAGGCCGGTCAGCGCGTCCAGGCCGGTCACGCTGACACCGGCCCATTGCAAGGGTTCGAGCAATGAATAGCTCAGCCATTGGCTCAGCTTGTGGAACGGCACCCAGCCGTCGGTGCCGGCTTCGCGGCCGTGCGCCGTCTCGCCGCCGGCGAAACGGTGCGGCCAGACGTCGCCGGCCGGCACGCCGCGCAGCACGCTGCCGCTGCGCCAGATGGGCGCGAATGCGCGCAGCACCTCGCCGAGCACCTGCGCCGCGCCGACCTCGCCGCCCTTGCCGACCTCCCCGCCGGTGAGGCGGTCGAACAGCAAGCCGGGCCGAGCCTCGACGTCGTCGCGCCCGGCCTCGTGCTGCAGCGCATCGCCCAGCCGCGCCAGCAGCCCGGCCCGGCCCTCCAGGCCGACGATCGGGTTGCCGGTGCTGACCTGGAACATCTTGCGCAACGCGGCCGCATCGAGCTTCTGCAGCGCCGTGGCATCGGCACGCAGGGGGTTGGCGGGGTCGTTCGCAAAGGCGCCGGCGATGAAGGCGCGAAAGGTCGCCACACCGAGGCCTTCGGAGCGCGCGTAGTCGGCCTCGCCTTCGCGGGAATTTTCGCGGGAACTTTCGCGGTAATGCCAGGCCGCGCCGGCGCCGGCATCGAGCAAGACGCTGACCACCGTGAGGTCGAAGTGGGCCCGCGCCCGCTCAGCCACGCTGCGGCCTTCGAGCATGGCATCGAGCTCGGCCTTGCGGTCGACGCCGCCGGCTTCGAAGTGCCGCCAGCGGCTGTGGTACGGGATCCGCAGGTCGGGAAAGCGCTGCTCGGTGAGCTCGGCGACGCGATCGGCGGCGTTGTCGAGGCGGCTGCGGTCGAGCCTGAACCAGCCCGAGCGCGAGTCGGTCACGGCTTGCGTGATGGCGGCGCAGCGCAGGCGGATCGTCGCCGGTTCGCGCAATGCGGCCAGCGAGTCGAGGCCGCCGCGCGCTTTGGATTCAGCCAAGTTCACGCCCCTTGACGAGGGCCAGCTCGGCCTCGCTCGGCACGCTGCCGTCGGTGAAGTAGCCGGCGGCGATCTTGGCCTCGATCTCGACGCGGGCGTCGGCCGGCACCAGATTGGCCGGGATCTTGACGCGCTCGCCGACTTCGATGCCGCTGCCGGTGATCGCGTCGTATTTGTCGTTGCTCATGCTCACCAGTCGGTGGATCTTGCGGATGCCCAGCCAGTGCAGCACGTCGGGCATCAATTCCTGGAAGCGCATGTCCTGCACGCCCGCCACGCACTCGGTGCGCAGGAAATACTTGTCGGCGCGGTCGCCGCCTTCCTGCCGCTTGCGAGCGTTGTAGACCAGGAACTTGGTGACTTCGCCCAGGGCGCGGCCTTCCTTGCGGCTGTAGGCGATGAGGCCGACGCCGCCTTTCTGCGCGCCCTGGATGCATTCTTCGATCGCGTGCGTCAGGTACGGGCGGCAGGTGCAGATGTCGGAGCCGAAGACATCCGAGCCATTGCATTCGTCGTGCACGCGGGCGGTCAAGGTGATGTTCGGGTCGGCGAGCGAGCGAACGTCGCCGAAGACATACAGCGTCTGGCCGCCGATCGGCGGCAGGAAGACTTCGATGTCGCTGCGCGTCACCAGCTCCGGGTACATGCCGCCGGTTTCTTCGAACAGTGCCCGGCGCAATTCGCCTTCGCTCACCTTGAAGCGCCGGGCCACGCCGGGCAGCCACCAGACCGGCTCGAGGGCGATCTTCGTCACGCTGGCGGAAGCGTCGTCGAACAGCACTTTGCCGTCGACGGCCAGGCGCTGGAAGGCGATCGCCTGCTTGATCTCGGGCAGGTGGATGTGGGCCTTGGTGACCGCGATCGTCGGCCGGATGTCGTAGCCCTGCGCCAGGTAGTCGGCGTAGACCTGCTGCACGCTGGCGCCCCAGGGGTCGATGGAAACGATCTTCTCGGCATCACCCCACTGCGGGTAGGGGCCGACGAGGTCGGTCGGCGAGGTGTTGGTGAGGTCGGCGCGGTGGCCGCGCGTCAGGCTGCCGGCCGCGACCGCCAACGCCCGGTAGACGCCATAGCTGCCGCTGTGGGTGCCGACCACGTTGCGCTGGCCGCGGCTGGCGGTGGTGCCGACGACCGGGCCGCGGACCAGCGGGTCGGCGGCACCCCAATGGATGGCCGGCGCGCCGATCGGGCCCTGGCCGGGGTGCGAGGTGAGGCGGATATGGCGCGTGGCGGGAGCACTTTCCATCGGGGCGATCCTGGGATCGAAAGATCGGAAGATACGCTACTCGCAATCATCCAGGCCGCGGACCGGCCAGGCGGCGCTGCGTTGCAGCCAGTTGGCCGGCGAATAAGCGCAGCGGCCATCGGTGACGTGCAGCGTGTAGGCCAGCCGCGAACGCGGCGAGCGGTTCGGCGCGCTGTAGTGCGGCAGCAGCCCGTGAAAGACCACCAGCGAGCCGGCTTCGACCGGCAAGGCGCGCGCGCTGCGCTCGTCGGGCCACGGCGTGCGGTCGAGCACGTCGAGCCGCAGCCGCTCGCCTTCGCGGACGAAACGTTCGCGCAGCGCGCCGCGGGCGCCCCGGTGGCCGCCGGGCTCGACCCACAGGCAGCCGTTGTCGAGCGCCGCGTCTTCGAGCGCGAACCAGAAGGTCACCACGCTGATCGGATCGGTGACGAAGAAGGTCGCATCCTGGTGCCAGCGCACTTCACCGCCGATGCCGGGCTGTTTGAAGATGACCTGCGACTGCCAGACCTGCGGCTCGGCCAGGCCCAGGTCGGCGGCGAGCGCGGCCAATGCCGGGCCGTGCGAGAACGCGTCGAAGACCGGGTCGCGGTCGTGCAGCGCGTGGCCGATCTTGTTGATCGAGCGCTCTTTGGCCACCCGCAGTTGACCATCGGCGCCGAAGGCTTCTTCCTCGAAGAAGCAGTGCACTTCCTCAGCTGACGCGATCAGCGCCGCGTCGGCGGTGCGCCCGGGGTCGCGGGTCGAGAAGACGCCGGTCTGTCGGTCGGGCTCGAAGGCTTCGACGATCGCCTGGGCGCGCTCCCGGGCGGCAACCAACTCGGTGGGGGTCTTGAAGCCCGGCAGCACGAGGTAGCCGTCCTTGTCGTAAGCCTGGCGTTGGGCGGAGGTGAGCATCGCGGCGAACATTTGGGGCTGTCATCGTAGCGCGGCAAAATCCCACACATGGCACGACGATTGCACCGTGAATGCCCACGTTCAACATCTGGAGGATCCATGACCCGTCTCGCACCCCGTCTTGCGCACCACGCCGTTGCAGCGGCCGCGCTCACAGCGCTTCATGGCGGTGCATGGGCACAGGCCAGCACCGGCAAGCTGGACGTCGTGACGATCACCGCCGAGCGCCGGCTGGAGAACATCCTCGAAGTGCCGGTCTCGGCCAGCGTGCTGCAGGGCGAAATACTCGACGTGCTGAACAGCAGCGGGCAGGACGTTCGTGCGTTGTCGGGCCGGGTGCCCAGTCTGAACATCGAATCCTCGTTCGGCCGCGCCTTCCCGCGCTTCTACATCCGCGGCTACGGCAACACCGACTTCCGCGCCAATGCCTCGCAGCCGGTCTCGCTGATCTATGACGACGTGGTCCAGGAGAACCCGCTGCTGAAGGGCTTTCCGCTGTTCGACCTCGACCAGGTCGAAGTCCTGGCCGGGCCGCAAGGCAGCCTGTTCGGCCGCAACACGCCGGCCGGCGTGGTGAAGTTCGATTCGGCGAAGCCGGTGATCGGCTCGAAAGACGGCTACGGCAGCGCCTCCTTCGGCACCTACAAGACGGTCAACCTCGACGGCGCGGCCAACCTGGCGATCAGCGACCAGTGGGCGGCTCGCGTCGCGCTGCTGGTCCAGCACCGCGACGACTGGGTCGACAACACCTTCGCCGCCGGCCCGACGAAAGAGATGGAAGGCTACGACGACCGCGCCGCCCGCGTGCAACTGCTGTACAAGCCGGGCGCCGACTTCAGCGCCTTGTTCAACGTCCATGCGCGCAACCTGAACGGCACCGCGCGCGTGTTCCGCGCCAACATCATCAAGCCCGGCACGAACGACCTCGTCGATGGGTTCGACCCGAGCAAGGTTTCGCTCGATGGTGCCAACGACCAGCGCATCCAGAGCTACGGCGGCAGCGTGCGGCTGCGCTGGGACTTCGGCGCGTACAGCCTGAATTCGATCACCGGCTACGAGACGGTGCATTCCTACAGCCGGGGTGACATCGACGGCGGCTTCGGTGCGGCCTTCCTGGCGCCACAACCGTCGGGGCCCGGGGTGATCCCGTTCCCTTCGGAAACCGCCGGCGGGCTGCACGGCCACAAACAGTTCTCGCAGGAACTGCGCGTCGAATCGCGCGATGCCGGGCCGCTGAACTGGCAGGCCGGCGTGTACTACTTCAACGAAGACTTCATTGCCAACAGCTTCAGCTA
>Ga0307513_10005752_pt1 | contig 16308 bp, 14 predicted proteins | sample 15_EM_MG_FD_202174 | JGI IMG/M metagenome (GOLD analysis project Ga0307513, IMG submission 202174) | Populus trichocarpa ectomycorrhiza microbial communities from riparian zone in the Pacific Northwest, United States - 15_EM | ecosystem: Host-associated > Plants > Roots > Unclassified | place... | reverse complement strand
AAACGGCATCTGCTGCTGGGCGATCCCGTCCTGGCCGAGGACGGGTACGCGATGGGGATGGTCTCCGATCTCGTGGACACGCCCGCGGAGGTGCTGCCGACGGCCCGGGGGTTGGGTCGGAGGCTGGCTTCGTTGCCGCCGCTCGCGGTCCAGGGCACCAAGCGCACGTTGAACGCGGCGCTCGCCCAGCAGACGACCGGCGTCCTCGACATCGGGCTGATGCTCGAACTCGGCACGATGCAGAGCGAGGACCTCCTCGAGGCGATCGATGCCTTCGAGAACAAGAGGCCGGGACGGTTCACGGGCCGCTGACCGAGGCAGCTCCGGCGAGAGGCCTTCCTTGTCACCCATGGTGTTTGCATGCAGGATATTCGACATCACCTGCATCGAGGGGTCGAGAAGCCCGCGTGGATCGCCGCGATCTGCGCGTCCTGGGCGCAGGCCGTGGTCCTTCCATCGTCACTCGCAGAGGAGTTCCTGTGACCGAGGAGTCATATCGCGCGACCTACCGGCGCAGCATCGACGAGCCGGAGGCGTTCTGGGCCGCGCAGGCCGCACTCGTCGACTGGATCAAGGCGCCGAACCGCGTGCTGGACGACTCCCGGCCGCCGTTCTACCGGTGGTTCCCCGACGCGACTCTCAACACCTGCTTCAACGCGGTCGACCGCCACGTCACCGCCGGACACGGAGACCGCACCGCGTTGATCCACGACAGCCCGGTGACCGGGAGCCTGCGGCGGTACAGCTACGCCGAACTGCTGGTCGAGGTCGAGGCGTTCGCGGGAGCGCTGCGCGGATTCGGTGTCGAGAAGGGCGACCGGGTCGTCCTGTACATGCCGCTCATCCCCGAGGCGGTCATCGCGATGCTGTCCTGCGCCCGGCTCGGCGCGATCCACTCGGTGGTCTTCGGCGGGTTCGCTGCCAACGAGCTCGCCATGCGCATCGACGATGCGCAGCCCAAGGTGATCGTGTCGGCCTCCTGCGGGATCGAGCCGTCCAGGGTCGTCGCGTACAAGCCGATGCTCGACCGCGCGCTGGAGCTCGCGACGCACCAGCCCGCCATCTGCGTGATCAAGCAGCGGCCGCAGCTGCGCGCCGACCTGACCGCTCCCCGCGACGTCGACTGGGACGACGCCGTCGCCGCCGGCGCACAGCGCCCGGCGGGGTGCGTGGAGGTCGCTGCCACCGACCCCCTCTACATCCTGTACACGTCCGGCACGACCGGCAGGCCGAAGGGGATCGTGCGGGACAACGGTGGGCACGCGGTCGCTATGGCGTGGTCGTTCCGCTACGTCTACGGCAGCGGGCCCGGCCGGGTGTGGTGGGCGGCCTCCGATGTCGGTTGGGTCGTCGGGCACAGCTACATCGTGTACGCCCCGTTGATCAGCGGGGCGACGACGGTCCTCTACGAGGGCAAGCCCGTGGGCACCCCGGACGCCGGCGCGTTCTGGCGGGTGATCGCCGAGCACGGGGTGGACGCGCTGTTCACGGCGCCCACGGCCATCCGGGCGATTAAGAAGGAGGATCCGGTCGGGCGGCTGCTGGCGCAGCACGACGTCTCCTCGCTGCGGACGCTGTTCCTGGCCGGAGAACGGCTCGACCCGGAGACCTACCGCTGGGCGACAGGGACACTCGGGGTCCCGGTGGTCGACAACTGGTGGCAGACCGAGACCGGCTGGCCGATCGCGGCCAACCTGCGCGGTCTCGAGCCGATGGAGCTCAAGCCCGGCTCGCCGAGCGTCGCCGTGCCCGGCTACGACGTCGTCGTGCTCGCTGACGGGGGTGCTCCCGTGCCGGCCGGGCAGGAGGGTGCGATCTGCATCCGGTTGCCCCTGCCGCCCGGCACACTGCCGACACTGTGGCGGGACGACAAGCGCTACGTCGACTCCTACTTGTCGGCGTTCGACGGGTACTACCTGTCCGGGGACGGGGGCTACCTCGACGAGGACGGCTACCTGTACGTCATGGGCCGGACCGACGACGTCATCAACGTCGCCGGGCACCGGCTCTCCACCGGTTCGATGGAAGCCGTTCTGGCTCAGCATCCGGCGGTGGCGGAGTGCGCGGTCATCGGTGCCGCCGACCAGCTGAAGGGCCAGCTCCCCCGCGGCTTCGTCGTCCTGAAGGCGGGAGTCGACCAGGATCCCGTGGAGATCACGCGCGAGCTCGCGGCGATGGTGCGAGAGCAGATCGGCGCGGTGGCAGCGCTGAAGGACATCGCCGTGGTCGACGGTCTGCCCAAGACCCGTTCGGGCAAGATCCTGCGCAGGACGATGCGCGAGATCGCGGACGGACAACAGGCCGCGATCCCCTCGACCATCGAGGACGAGTCGGTGCTGGACCGGCTCCGTCCTGCCTTGTGGCGGCAGTAGGCGCAGCGCCCGCACGGCACGTTGAGCAATGCCGTGAGCCGTGCCGGACCCGTGAGCCGCCGTCCCGGGCCTCTTCGTAGCCGGGGACTGCACGGCGGCGTCCTCGGGCGGGCCTACGTCGGTAGCGGCAACTCCGTCGACAACTCCGGCCTCGCGGGGCGCCGCGGGCAGGTCGCAGCCCCGATCACGCCGAGCGTCCGGTAGCCGCTCCGAGCTCCTGTCGGAATGATGTTCGTCGCATTTGCCCATTGCTGAGCACATCTTTGCATGCCAAGATGCACACCTTCATCGCGTCAGTCCGAGAGGCCGGGTTCATGGATGGTGTGCCGTCGAGCAGGGACAGCGTTCCCATGTTGGCCATCGCGGGCGTGTCGAAGGCGTTCGGTCCCACCGTCGCGCTGAAGCCGTTCGATCTGGAGATTGCCCGAGGCGAGATCCATGCCCTGGTCGGTGAGAACGGCTCGGGCAAGTCGACGTTCATCAAGCTCCTGGCGGGCTACCACCAGCCCGACGCGGGGGAGGCGTTCGTCGGCGGGCGGCCGCTCAAGCTCGGCTCGGCGGATTCGGCCTACGAGCTCGGTGTCCGTTTCGTCCACCAGGACCTCGGTCTCATCGGCGATCTCTCCGTCGAGGACAACCTGCATCTGACCCAGGGTTTCCCCACCCGGTTCGGCACCCTCCGCGCCAGGGCCATGAGGACGCGCACGAGGGAGGCGATCGAGCGCCTCGACATCGACGTCCGTCCGGGAGCGAAGGTCGAGACGCTGTCTCCCGCCCTGCGCACGGGGGTGGCTGTGGCGCGCGCCCTGCAGGACGATCCCGCATCGCCGGCGAGGCTGATCGTCATGGACGAACCGACGGCCACCTTGCCGCAGGACGAGGTCTCCCGGCTGCTCGCCGTCATGCAGAACGTCGTTGCCGGGGGCGTCGCGGTCATCTTCGTGACGCATCGCCTGGACGAGCTCATCGGCTTCGCCGACCGGTTGACGGTCCTGCGGGACGGGGTCAGGCAGACCACGCGCCTGATGGCGGAGATCACCCGACGGGAGATCGTGCACCTCATGGTCGGGGCCGAGTTCGAGGAGGCGCACGCGGAGGCGCAGGCGATCGAGGGCGTCGAGCACGTGCCCCTGCTCCAGGTCAGCCGCCTCGATTCCACCCCGCTCCGCGACGTCGACCTGACCGTGGCGTCGGGGGAGATCGTGGGGATCGCCGGCCTGACCGGATCGGGCCGGGAGACGCTGTTGTCCGCGATCTTCGGCGGGGCGCCGCGGGACGCCGGCGAGGTCTCCGTGGGAGGCGACGCCCTTCCCCCGCGGCGGCCGGACCTCGCGGTGGAGCTCGGCATCGGCTACGTGCCCCCGGACCGGAAGGTGAACGGGGCGCTCATGGATCTCAGCGCGCAGGAGAACCTCGTCCTGCCCGCGCTCCGCCGGCTGTGGAGGTTCCCGGCCCTGCGCGAAAGCGTGGCCGCGCGCGAGACGGCGCACTGGTTCCGCGAACTCGACGTCCGGCCGAGTGACGGGATGCGGCGGCCCCTTTCGACGTTCAGCGGTGGCAACCAGCAGAAGGTCGTGCTGGGCAAGTGGCTCCGGGTCGGCTCGCGGGTCCTGCTGCTCGACGAGCCGACGCAGGGCGTCGACGTGGGTGCCAAGGCCGTGATCTACCACCACCTGGTCCAGACGGCGCGCGGGGGCGCCGGCATCGTCGTCGCGTCTTCGGACTCCGACGAGCTGGCGTCCATCTGCCACCGGGTCCTCATCCTGTGGAACGGCCGGGTGGCCGCCGAGCTGGTCGGGGCTGCGGTGTCGACGAGGAACATCTCGGCCGGCGTCCTCGGCGGACACAAGGGCGGGGAGACGCCCGACGCGCACGCCGCAGTCCTCAGCGCCCGCCCGTAGCGCAGAACCCCCCATCGACGCAGGCGGCTCCGCGGGGCCGTGGCCACGACACAAGGAGGTCTCGCATGGCCGTGTGGGAACGCCGCAGACTGAACTTCGGCATGGACCGCTTCAGCGGGCTGTACCTGTTCGCGCTCGTCGTCGTGATCTTCTCGCTGTGGATCCCGGACCTGTTCCTCGACATGACGACGGCCAGATCGGTGGCGTCGGCGCAGGCCATCGTGGCCATCCTCGCCATCGCCGCGACGATCTCGCTGGCGTCCGGCGCCTTCGACGTGTCGATCGGTGCCGTCGCCAACCTGTCCACAGTGGTCGCGGTGGCACTGCAGACGATCTACGGATGGGGGATGTTGGCGTCGATCGTGGTCGCGCTGGCGATCGGTGTCGTCGTCGGGACGATCAACGGCTTCGTCATCGTCGTGCTCAAGGTCGGCGCGGTCGTGGCGACGCTCGGCATGGGCGCGATCCTGCTCGCCGTGCAGGAGATCGTCTCGATGTCGTCGCAGCCCCCGCCGCCGAGCTCAGAGACGTGGTCGAACCTCACGCTGACGCCGGTACTGGGTTTCCAGATCATGGTCGTGTACATGCTGGTCATCGCGATCGTCGCGTGGTGGGTGATGGCGCACACGCCGGCCGGCCGCTACATCTACGCGGTGGGGAGCAACGCCGACGCGGCCAGGCTCTCGGGCATCAAGGTCGGCAAGTGGCAGTGGCTGGCGCTGATCAGCAGTTCGACGTTGTGCTCGCTGGCCGGTGTCATCTACGCCTCCGCCTACGGTCCGTCGCTGACCTACGGGGGCAGCCTCCTGCTCCCGGCCTTCGCCGCGGCCTTCCTCGGATCGACCCAGCTCAAGCCGGGCCGGTACAACATCTGGGGGACCCTGATCGCGGTCTACGTCCTGGCGACCGGCGTCCAGGGCCTCCAACTCGTCACCGGGGTGTCCTGGCTCAACGAGCTCTTCAGCGGCCTCGCGCTCATCGTCGCCGTCGGTCTGGCCGGCTGGCGGCATCGGCAGGCGGCCGAGGCCCGCCGGCTGGGCGCGAGTTCGAAGGGTGATGCGGACCCGCCGGGTGGCGTCGACGCCGGCCCGGTCGTCGACCCGGTGGGGGCGCGGTCGAGCTAGGACCGCAGGCCCGGCCATGGGGGCGATCCCCCGAGAACGACGTGCGCGTGACGAGGTCGGGGCGTCGTGCTGCGAAGACGTACGCATGCCAAATTGCATTCTGACTCAAAGGAGAGATCATGTCTGCGGTACACCTAGGACAGCGAGGTTCCCTCGGTCCTGACCGGCGCCCCCGCCACCGGATCGTCCTAGCGGCGGTGGTGACGGCCTCCCTGGTCGTACTGGCCGCCTGTGGCAGCAGCGCCGGCACCCAGGCCCAGACCTCGGGCGGTTCCGGTGGCGCCGGCGTCGAGGCGGCCCGCTCGGCCTTCCAGGCGCGCATGCAGCGAGTGGCGGGGCTGGGCGATCTGAACCAGCCGCTCAAGAGCAAGCCCCAGCCCGGCAAGGTGCTCGTGCAGCTGAGCGGCACCCCCTCCGTCACGGCCGGCATCTACGACACGGCCTTCGCCGAGGCGACCGCGGCGGCGGGATGGACGCTCAAGACGATCCCTTTCAAGCTGGCCGACCCCGCTACCCTCGCCGCGGCACTGGACACGGCGCTGCAGTTCAACCCGGCCGCCGTGACGGTTCCCGGCGTCGATCCGAAGCTGTACGAGGCCTCCCGTGCGAAGTACGCGGCGGCCGGCGTCGCCTTCATCGGCTTGACCGTGCCGACCCTCCCGTCCAGCACGACCCCGCCGGTCGTCAACATCCTGGGCACGAAGAACCTTCAGGCCCAGGGTGCGGCAGCCGCTGATTGGTTCATCTCCGACTCGCAGGGCACGGGGAACGCCCTCGTCCTGGGCATCCCCGCCTATCCGCTGTTCTCGATCATGGCGGACGCCTTCAAGGCCGAAGTCACCAAGAATTGCCCCGGCTGCAAGGCCACCCCCCTCGACCTCACCATCCAGTCGGTGGCCGCCCAGGCGATCCCCGCGCAGGTCGTGAGCACGCTGCGCCGCGACCCGTCCATCACCCACATCGCCACGTTGGACGGCGCCTTCCTGAACGGGCTGTCCACCCAACTGAAGGCTGCCGGGCTCGCCGAGCGGGTCAAGATCGGTGGCGCCTTCCTGCGGCCGAACAACTTCGACGAGGTCAAGAGCGGTTCCATCAGTGCCATGACTCAGCAGAGCAGCGCGGTCCAGGCCTGGGCGGCCGTGGATGCGGCCCTGCGGATCGCGGAGGGCTCGGCACTCCCCACCGATGCGTACGACGTTGCGCCGCCGTTCAGCATCGTCGACAAGTCCAACATCGGCTCCCTGGCCGATCCGATGGCCAGCCCGCAGGACTACCGCGACCAGTTCAAGAAGCTCTGGCTCGTCGGATGATCGGAGAAGGTGCGGTCGGTACCGCCCCCGCGCGTCGTCTTCCTCGCCGCCTCCGACGAGAGCTCCCTATCACCGCGCCGGAGTTCTTCGTCGACGGTGGACTCACGCGCGTCTCCTACACAGCCCAGCGGGGCTGAGGAAGGACTCCCGATGGCCTACACGCTCGACGAGCTCTCCAGCATCGCGGAAATCCGCACTCTGCAGGCACGCTACTGCCGTGGTGTGGACCGGATGGATCCCGACATCCTGCGCAGCGTGTACTGGGAGGACGCGCAGGATGATCACGGTGTCTTCCGCGGACACCGCGAGGCGTTCATCGAATGGGTCATGCCGGTACTCCGCGACAGGTTCGCGCAGATCCAGCACGTCCTCGGGCAGACCTACACCGAGCTGGACGGCGACACCGCACACAGCGAGACCTACTTCGTCCAGCACTCCCTGCGCCCCGACGGGGTCGCGTACTCGTCACCGGGCCGCTACATCGACCGTCTCGAGCGCCGCGACGGCGAATGGCGGGTGGCCGACCGCATCGCGCTGATGACGTTCTTCTACCCCACAGAGGTGGCGGACACCGAGAAGATGGCGTCCTCGGGCTTCCGCCCGGGAACGCGGGACAGGACCGATCCCGCCTACTTCGGCCGTGCCACGGTCGTCTGAGGCGGTACGAGAGCTCCTGGCCGGCGGGCCGATCGGCCGCCGGCCAGGAACGTCGTCCATTCGGGCGCGAGAACGGCTCAGAAGTGCTGCTTGCCGCCGTCGATGGAGAGGTGCTCGGCGGTGATGAACTTCGCCTCGTCGGGCATGAGGAATGCCACGGCGTCGGCGATCTGCTCGGGCTCGGCGTAGCTCGGCTCGATGAATGTCGCGCCCATGCCGGCGAGCCGGGGGACAGGTCGCGGTCGCCCGTCCGAGCGGGGGGCCGCAGTGCCTCACCGCCCATCGGTGTCGCGACCCCAACCGGGTGCACCGAGCTGACGCGGATGCCGTGCTTGCCGAGCTCTGCGGCGAAGGCGCGCGTCAGGCCGGTCGTGGAGTGCTTGCTAGCCGTGTGGGGCAGCATGAACGGCTGCGTTTCCTGCCGGCGTACAGCTGGTCAGCACGATGGCACCACCGTTGCTGCCCGCGACCATGTGCGCGGCCGGGGCAGCGGTCTCGGTGAGGTCCTCGGGGTGACGGATTGATACGGCACTCCGGGCAGCGGCGCTACGAGGTCCAGCGCGAGGATGTCGGCCCCCTCTCGGGCCATGCGGACGGCGTGCGCCCGTCCCTGCCCCCGTGCGGCGCCGATGAGGAAAGCGAATTCCGGCCAGGCGGCTTGTCACGCGCGTCGGGTCGCCACACGCGATGTGGCGACCATATTGTATGCCGCCGCGGGTAGCATCCCTTCCGATGGCACGAGAACGGGAGACAGCCATGGTTGAAGATCCGTTGGTCGAGGACCTCTACATGCTGATCCGCACCGGGGAACTCTCTCCTGGTCAGCGGGTGGATCAGCGCGTCATCTCGGAGCGGCTCGGCGTGAGCCGGACGCCGCTGCGCGAGGCCCTGCGCGCCCTCGCGGTCGACGGCATCCTGGCGCGCAAGCCCAACGCCGGCTACGCGGTGACGAAGCTCAGTGCATCCGACCTGCTCCAGTACTACTCGATGCGGGCTTACCTCGAAGACCACGTCCTGGGCACGATCGAGTGGCCCTCGAAGGAAGAACTGAAGCGGTTGCGGCGCGCGAACGACGACTGCCGCGTTGCGGCCGAGGCAGGAGCACTCGAGGACCTGATGGCAGCGAACCGCGCGTTCCACTTCACCATGTTCCGGTGGTCGACCCTCAATATCATGGTGGCCGAGATCGAGCGGGTCTGGCGGGTGTCCGACCCGTATCGCGCACTCCACCTGTCCAACCGCGATCGACGTTCGCACGTCGCTGTTGATCACGACAAGATGATCGAGGCGATCGAGGCGAAGGACTCCGCGCTGCTCATCGAGCTGCAGGACGCGCATCGCGCCTCATCGCGCAGCCTGTTGCAGGACATGCTGGGCCACGGCCTGCTGCCGTCGACGGTGGCTTCGTCTCTGCCTCAGTCGGCGGCTGAGATGGGCAGGCGGGTGTCGGCCGCCTGAGCTCGCCGGGCGGCGTTCACCACGCCGAGCGCAGAACGTCGACGACGGCGTTCCTGTCGAGCTGCTGTGCCGCTCGGCGGTAGGAGAGTTCCTGCTGGCCTCGTCGGCCAGCTCGTGGATGTCGTCGAGCTGCACCCCCCTCCCGGAGCCTGCGGCAGGCGCCGGATGGGTCAGGACCGCGCGGAGCCGGGCGCCCGCCTGCCGTGGCGCGCACCCGATGCCTTCGGCGATGTTCGCCTGCGCCGAGGGCCCAGAGGGATCCGGTCCAGGACGTGTGGCAGCAGGATCGCGCCCCGTGCAGAATGCTCGCAGCCCCGGCCGGCGGTCACCAGGGCCGAGCCGCCGCCCTCGACCGCGATCACGGAGTCCGCGCCGGATGCCTCCAGGGCGGCGGTCGCCGCTTCCACGGTCGCCTTGAGCGTGTGCGCTCGGACGCCGGCGAAGACCCCGACGACGGCGCCGCCCAGCGCGTCGACCCCGCGGGGATCGGCCTGGGCCGACGTTCGCACATCAGGCAGGGGTCGCCCCTTTCGGCGGAACTCCTGAGCGAGGTGCTCCAGCGCATCCGGTCCCGAGAACACCCGCTGTGCGCTCCGGCGGTACCCAGCGGTGCGGCGTTCGTGGCTCACGTGCCGTTCCTTGAGGGTCGCGGTTCGTCTCGGACCCGGTGTGCTGGTCGAGATCCCTGCATGCGCCCTGGCTGGTGGGTCACAGCCGAGGGCTCGTCGTTGACGTTACGCCATTTTGCATGCAAGGTGTTCGTCACAGGGTGCGGGAGTTGGTCGAGAGGACGCCATGGCGGACGTGTTGCTGCGAGAGGTCCGCGACGGGGTGGTCCTGATGACGCTGAACCGCCCCGACCAGCGCAACGCGGTCAACCAGGAGCTCAGGACGGCCTTGGCGGAAGCCATGCACGACTTCGCCATCGACGCGGAACTCCGCGTAGCGGTGATCACCGGCGCCGGGGACCGCGCCTTTTGCGCAGGGGCCGACCTCAAGGAGCTGGCGGCCAACAGGACGCACCAGCCGCCCCGGGACTACTTCGCCGAGTTCGGGCCGGACGACTTCGTCGAGAAGCCTGTGATCACCGCGGTGAACGGCGCCGCGTACGCGGGCGGCTTCCGGATGGCCCAGTTCGGCGACATGTGCCTGGCCTCCACCACGGCCAGCTTCGCCATCTCCGAGGCGAAGTGGAGCCGCGGCGCTCCGTGGGCCGCGCCGCTGACCCGCATGCTGCCGCGGCGCATCATCGCCGAGCTGCTCCTGACGGCCCAGCCGATCTCGGCCGAACGGGCCCATCAGGTCGGCCTGGTGAACGAGGTGGTCGAGCCTCACCTGCTGATCCCGCGTGCCTGGGAAGTGGCGCGGACGATCGCCGACAACGCGCCGCTGTCGCTGGCGGCGTTCAAGTGGCTGATGCGCGTCGGCGGTGAGGCCGGCGTCGCCGCCACCAGCGCGGTGGCATCCGAGCTCTTCCGCCACGTGTACGACAGCGAGGACGCAATCGAAGGACCGCTGGCCTTCCGCGAGGGTCGCAAGCCGATGTGGAGGAACCGATGAAGCGCGGAGTCCGCATCGGTGGCGGCCTGGGGTACTGGGGCGATGACACCTCGGCGCCGGGCCGCCTCGTGCGTGAGGCCGACATCGACTACCTGGTCATGGACTTCCTGGCCGAGGTGACGATGTCGATCATGCGCAAGCAGATGACGCGGGACCCGGAGGGTGGTTATGCCACCGACATCATCCCGATCCTGCGCGACTGCCTGGCCGACGCTGTGGACCGCGACGTGCGGATCGTCTGCAACGCCGGCGGCATGAACCCGCTGGGCTGCGCGCAGGCGATCCGGGCGCTCGCCGCCGAGTTCGGGCTCGGGGATGCGGTGGTGGTCGCAGCGGTGACCGGCGACGACCTCATGCCGCGCCTGGAGGAGCTCCTCGACCGTGGGGTGGAGCTGAGCAACACCGAGACCGGAGCGCCCTACTCCACCGTGGCGGGCAGTCTGGCCAGCGCGAACGCCTACGTCGGCGCTGATCCCGTGGTGGAGGCGTTGGAGCGGGGTGCCAACGTCGTCGTGACAGGTCGGCTCGCCGATCCCTCGCTCACCCTCGGCGCCCTGCGGTACGAGTACGGGTGGAAGGACGACGAGTGGGACCTGCTGGCGGCAGGGACCGTCGCCGGTCACCTGATCGAGTGCGGAGCGCACGTGACCGGGGGCAACCACCAGGCGGCCTGGCAGGACGTACCCGACATGGGGGACATCGGCTTCCCCGTCGTCGAGGTCGGTGTCGACGGACGCATCGTGCTGGGGAAGACCCCGCACAGCGGCGGACTGGTCGACGAGCAGACGACGATCGAGCAGCTCCTGTACGAGATCGGCGACCCGACCGCGTACCTGTCGCCGGACGTCACATCGGACTGGACCACGATGTCGGTGCGCGAGATCGGCAAGGATCTGGTCGAGATCACCGGCGTGACGGGTCGGCCGTGTCCGGCGACCCTGAAGGTCTCGGCCGCCTACCCCGACGGCTACTCGATGACATCGCTGTTCCTCTACTCCGCGCCCGACGCACCGGGTCGGGCCCGAAAGGCCCAGGAGATCCTCCAGTTCCGGATCGACCGGCTGGCCCTGGACATCGATGAGATGCGCTGGGACCACATCGGCCTGGGCGCGGTGCACGAGCGCCGCACTCCGCAGACATACACCGGCGAGCCCTGCGAGGTGGTGCTGCGCTTCGCGGCGCGGTCGGCGTCGCGAGCGGCCCTCAAGCGCGTCGCGGTGGAGCTGAGCACCGTCTTCCACGGCCCGCCGGGAAAGACGACGCTGTCGCCCGGTCGCGGCCGGGCGACCGAGGTCCTGAGCTACTGGCCGACGCTCGTTCCACGGGAACTCGTGCTGACGTCCGTCGAGCTGGTGTAGGAGTCGAGATGAAGGTTCCCGTGGGACGGATCGCCTACGCGCGGTCCGGAGACAAGGGCGGCATGTCGAACATCGGGGTGGCCGCCCGCGAGCCGCGCTGGTACGACGCCCTGACGCGCGAGCTCACTGCCGAGGTGGTCCAGGAGTACTTCTCCGACCGCGCCACGTCCACCGATCGCTTCGAGCTGCCGAATCTGCGCGCGTTGAACTTCCTGCTCCACGGCGTACTAGGCAAGGGGGGCACCAGCACCCTGCGCCTGGATCCGCAGGGCAAGGCCCTCGCCGACGCGATCTGCTTCCTCGAGATCGAGCTCACCGACGCGGAGGCCGCTCGGTTGCCGGTCTCCCTCAACCGAGAGGACGCCCGAGATGGCGATCAAGCCTGAGCACCTGCCGATCACGACGCTGGGCCACGACGACATCCGGGAGACCGTCCGCGCGATCAACGCGAAGTACCCGCTGGAGTACTGGGGCGAGAAGGAGGAGCGGCAGGAGTTCCCGCAGGAGTACTACGAGGACTTCGTCGCGGCCGGCTTCACCACGATGACCATCCCGGAGGAGTACGGCGGCGGCGGGGCGACCATCAGCCAGGCGGCCGCAATGCTCGAGGAGGTCGGGGCGGGAGGCGGTGCCACGGCGGCGTGCAGCACGGTGCACTCGAGTCACCTCGCGCTCGAGTCCATCATCCACTACGGCACCAAGGAACTGCAGGACAAGTACCTCGCCCGGATGGTCTCCGGCGAGCTCGCCGTGACGTTCGGGGTGACCGAGCCCGACGCCGGCACCGACACCTCCCGGATCACCACGACGGCCGTCCGGGAGGGCGACAAGTACATCGTGAACGGCCAGAAGGTCTGGAACTCCCACGCCCAGCGCGCGGAGAAGGTCCTGCTGCTGTGCCGGACGGAGGCCCGGGGGTCCGACGGCGAGACCAGGCACTCGGGCATGTCGATGCTGCTGGCCGACCTCAAGGTCCAGCAGGTGACGATCAAGAAGATCGCCAAGCTGGGCCGCAACGCTGTCGACTCCAACGAGGTGTGGTTCGACAACCTGCCCGTCGACGTCTCCGACCTCGTCGGCGAGGAGGGCAAGGGATTCCAGCAGATCCTGGGCAGCGTCAACGCCGAGCGGATCCTGCTGGCCGCCGAGTGCGTCGGGATGGGCCGCTGGTGCCTGCAGAAGGCGGTGGCCTACGCGGGCGAGCGCGTCGTGTTCGGTCGGACCATCGGCAAGAACCAAGCGATCGCGCACCCCCTCGCCGACTGCTACATGCAGCTGCAGGCCGCCGGCCTGGCCGTGCGCGAGGCGGCCGAGGCCTACGACGCCGGTGCCCGGCCCCGCGAGGTCGGGCGGCTGGCCAACACCGCCAAGTACCTCGCCTCCGAGGCCGCCGTCGCCACCTCCGACGTCGCCATGCAGACCCACGGCGGGTACTCCTTCGCCACGGAGTACCACATCGGGCGCTACTGGATCGAGCTGCGCCCGCTGCGCATCGCCCCGGTCAGCAACCAGATGGTGCTCAACTTCATGAGCGAGAAGGTCCTCGGGCTCGAGAAGAGCTATTGACCCGCGAACGCACGCTGGTCCCGGCGCGTCCGCACCGGGCCGCCCACCGACGACACAGGAGCAGTGCTGCATGGGCAGCAACTCGTTGACGCTGGCACCGCCCCCGCCGTCGGAAGCGGGCGAGAAGGTGCGCCGGGAGGTACGTGAGTTCCTGGCCGCGGAGCTCGCCGCCGGAACGTTCATCCCGCACGTGGACAACTGGCTGGCCGGGGTCGATCCGGGGTTCTCTCGCAAGCTCGGCGAGCGCGGCTGGCTGGGCATGACGTGGCCGAAGGAGTACGGCGGGCACGAGCGCTCGGCCATGGAGCGCTACGCCGTCACCGAGGAGCTGCTCGCCGCCGGCGCGCCGGTCGCGGCGCACTGGATCGCCGACCGGCAGTCGGGCCCCAACCTGCTGCGCTACGGCACGGAGGCGCAGCGCCGGGAGATCCTCCCGCGGATCGTGGCCGGCGAGTGCTACTTCGTGATCGGCATGAGCGAGCCGGACTCCGGCTCCGACCTCGCCTCGATCCGCACCCGCGCCGCCCGCAACGGCGCGGGTGACTGGGTGGTCAACGGCGCAAAGCTCTGGACCTCGAACGCGCACCACTCGCACTACGCGATCACGCTGGTGCGGACCGCGCCGCCGGACCGCGCCAACCGGCACGCGGGCATGTCGCAGTTGCTGGTGGACCTGTCGCTGCCGGGCCTCACGATCAACCCGATCCGCATCCTCGACGGCGGCCACCACTTCAACGAGGTGGTCTTCGACGACGTCGTCGTGCCCGGCGACATGCTGCTGGGTGAGGAGGGCAACGGCTGGCACCAGGTGACCGCGGAGCTGGCCTTCGAGCGGTCGGGGCCGGAGCGGTTCCTGTCGACCTACCCGCTGATCGCCGAGTTCGCCCGCCACGCCACGGCCACCGGCGACCCCGTGCAGCTGGCCACCCTCGGCAGGCTGTCGGCCCGGCTGCTGGCGCTGCGCCAGCTGTCCCTGCGGATCGCCGCCGCGCTGGACCGTGGTGAGCTGCCCGACATCGCCGCCGCATTGGTCAAGGACGTGGGGACCACGTTCGAGGCCGACGTCATCGACGAGGTGCGCCGCGTGGTGGAGGTGTCGCCGTCGCTGCAATCCCCGGATCCGCTGGTCCGTGCGCTGGCCGAGGCGCAGCTGCACCAGCCGGGCTTCACCCTGCGGGGCGGGACCAACGAGATCCTCAAGGGGATCGTGGCGCGTGGGCTGGGACTGCGCTGATGTCCGATCAGGATCTGGTGGTCGAGACCGTCCGGGACATCCTGGTCGGGCACGAGCCGTTCGCGCTCACCGCCGAGCGGCGCTGGGACGACGGGCTGTGGTCGGCACTGGCCGAGGCCGGCCTGACCGGCGTCGGGCTGCCCGAGGAAATCGGCGGGTCGGGCGGCGAGCTCGCCGACGCCGTCGCGGTGGTGCGCACGCTGGCCGCGGGTGCGGCTGCGGTCCCGGCGGCCGAGCAGCTGCTGGTGGCCGGCCCCGCGCTGGTCGCCGCCGGATTGCCGCTGCCCGACCCGGCGCAACCGATCGGGGTGGCGCTGTCTGGATCGGTCACCGCCGAACCGAGCGGAGCAGGCTGGCAGCTGCGGGGCACCGCGGTGGACGTCGCGTGGGCCGGCGTGCTCGCCCACGTCGTGGTGCTGGCCTCCGGGCCGGACGGGCCGGTGCTCGCCGTGGTACCCGGCGGTGCACGCGCCGCGTACTCCGGGAACCTGGCCGGCGAACCCCGGGGGCCCGTATTGCTCGACAGGGTCCCGGTGTTGCACGCCGGCCCCGTGGACCCGGACCAGGCCGCGCACCTGCAGGCCCGGTTCGCGCTCGCCCGCGCCGTGCAGATGAGTGCCGCCCTGGAGCAGCTGCTCGACTGGACGGTGCAGTACGCGGGGGAGCGGCGTCAGTTCGGCCGGCCGATCGGCGCGTTCCAGGCGGTCCAGATGGAGCTCGCCGTCATGGCAGGGGAAGTGACCGCGGTGACCGCGCTGACCGATGCCGCCGTCCAGGCGCTCGACCGGGGCGAGGACCCGGTGCCGGCAGCCGCGGCGGCCAAGGTGCGAGCAGGAGCCGCGGTCGAGGTCGTCGCGCGGCGTGCGCACCAGCTGCACGGTGCGATCGGGTTCACCCAGGAGCACCGGCTGCACCATCTCACCCGTCGGCTGTGGTCGTGGCGGGACGAGGCGGGCAACGAGTCCGTATGGGCCGGGGTGCTCGGGGCGGGTCTCGTCGCCGACGGTCCCGGCGATGTGTGGTCCCGACTCACTCGAGTCGTCTGAGACGAGGCAGGAGCGACATGGCGACGAGCCGGTCCGGCGAGGTCCATTTGGCGATGGAGGGCAACGTCGCGGTCGTAACGCTCGACGCCCCGGAACGGCGCAACTCGTTGACGCCCACCATGGCCGGGGACCTGATCCAGGTCTTCGAGGAGGTGGACGCCCGCCCGGACGTCGGTGCACTCGTCGTCCGCGCAGTGGGCCGGTCGTTCTGCGCGGGCGGTGACATCGCCACGCTGACCGCCGCCGGACGCGACCCGGCCGAGGCGTCCGCGTACGAGGGGATGTCGACGATCTACGACTCGTTCTTCCGGCTGGGTCAGGTGTCGGTGCCGACGGTGGCCGCCGTCCGGGGATCGGCGGTCGGGGCGGGCATGAACCTCCTGCTGGCCACCGATCTCCGCATCGTGGCCCGGGATGCCCGCCTGCTGTGCGGCTTCCTCAAGCGCGGCATGCATCCCGGTGGCGGTCACTTCGTGCTGCTGTCGCGGTTGATCGGTCGGGAGGCCGCCGCGGCCATGGCGCTGTTCGGGGAGGAGCTCGACGGCGCCCGCGCGATGGAGCTGGGCCTCGCCTGGGAGGCGGTCGACGACGCCCTCGTCGAGGATCGGGCGCTCGAGCTCGCGGAACGCGTCGCCGCTGATCCAGAACTCGCTCGCGTGGCCGCCCAGAATTTCCGGAAGGAGACGGCGACCGCCGTCAGTTGGGACATCGCCACCCAGTTC
>Ga0307513_10005751_pt1 | contig 16308 bp, 17 predicted proteins | sample 15_EM_MG_FD_202174 | JGI IMG/M metagenome (GOLD analysis project Ga0307513, IMG submission 202174) | Populus trichocarpa ectomycorrhiza microbial communities from riparian zone in the Pacific Northwest, United States - 15_EM | ecosystem: Host-associated > Plants > Roots > Unclassified | place... | reverse complement strand
GTTTGGACCGACTCCATCAAGGTCGAGAGGGTGGCGGAATCAATCTCAAAGGTTTTTGGCCTTGTGTGTTTTCCATCGGTCTGAGGTCTTCCCTCAGGCTTCGAGGAACCGTTTGGAATGACATCTTTGGCTTCTGGTTTGCCGTTAGGTTTCGAGGCCATCGTTGTAGGGATCCAAAGGGTGAAATTAGGCCACAAGTCACTGCACAGCCCCGTTTGAGTAACAAGAAATTAAGAAATAATATTGAGACAGGTATCAATGTACCGCCGAATGCCGGCCATGGGACGCCTTTATCATCAACTTGGAACCCCGCGCCAACGATGAAGGATGTGTTTTCATTTGAGCCATATCTCACAAACTTTCTACTATCAACCACACTAGAATCTGCACGCGACAAGTCATTTTCTGCCTCCGTCTGCGACCTTTTGGAGCGGTGCTGGAAGGAATGGCCGACCGCAGAATACGGAGAACTCCCAAAGAAGGTAAAGGAGCTCGATTCAGAAACCAGAGACAAGAAGGATGCAAAGAAAGAGCAGGAGGTGGGGCCCGACGTGAAAGCACTTTGGACAACTCCATACAAGCTTTGGGAACACGCTATCCATGCACACCTCCTCGCTCATCTTGTCAGTAATAGCCAATCCAGACACTCTATCACCGCCCTGACACGAACCTAGGCCACCGAGTCGGAGGCTGTCCAACAAAATGAACAAGCTTTCTTCGATTACCTCGAGAAAATATTCGAGTTCTCTCTCCACTTTGCAGATATAGGTATACCCTTTGTTGTACTCCAAGAAACTCAGCGAAGCTCATGAAAACCGCAGCTGGTGGTTTCCACCTCGAACTTCCGACTAGGATGATTCGCGAGACCCTTAACACGTTGACGATCGAACACTGCTTTAAAGTTTTCACGTGGATTGAAGGGAAAGCCCAGCGTCTGGTCCCCAAGAATAAAGACCCAGACCGAAGCAACTCGATGAGGAACCTCGCCTTACTACGTGGTCTCAACGACCTTCTCAAGCGAGTCTCAAAGTCTACCAAGAGTGGGCTTTCCGCCCGTGTACAATTCTTTATCAGTGGCCTCTTCCCTTTGAGCGAAAGGAGTGCCGTCAATCTCCGTGGATTCTACGGGGATCCTTGGTCAGGACCACTGTCTTATATGGAAGGGAAGGCAGCTCTGCTAGCTGCGGATAGCGAAGCGAGTTCTAAAAAGGAGGACGATGACAAAATGGCTTTGGATGCGGCTCCCCAGACCGCAGCAGAAAGGCGACAATGTTGGTACCATCCGGTATAATTGCCTTAGGGGCACTCCCAACTGATGCCCCTTTCCAGTTCTCTTCGATGCCTTTTGGTGGCTTCAATATCCCTTCTCTCGACCCTTCGTCTTCGCCGAATACGGATCCCTCAAAGCGTTCATGAAAGCAGTCGACATCGTGCTCCCTGTTCTTCAAGAGGCAAACAAAAAGGATCGACAAATGGCTGGCGGGAATAAGGACAATGCGACGAATGCGAAGTCGACAGCGAACACTGGAGCAAAACGAAAGCGAGCCGAAGATGAAGATGAAGAAATGGTACCAGTCGAAAAGAAGCCAAGGCTAGATGGCCTATCTCAAGCCGCGCGCAATAAACTCGACAGCCTCTACAAACGGGTCGCAGACCTCGAGTCCAATGCCGCTCAGCGACAGACCGTCAAAATGGATGACACAATTTCGAAATTAGCATCGTCTCAGATGACCTTTATCAAGTACCTTACTTCTCCCGACTTGCTCGACCTCGAGCTCTCTGATCCAAACTTCCGGCGCCAATTCCTTTTCCAACTCCTTATCACTCTGCACCACCTGAAAAGCTACACTAAAGATCAGAAGGCAGCTTGGTGTGCGGGTGCGAATAAAAGTTTGCAGATCGGAGGTGGGACCTTTACGCTCAATGAGGGAGGGGAAGAAGGTTGGGTACTAGAGAAGGAACGGAAGTGTATTATGGAGATGCGAATTACTGGAATCGCGACTTCGACTTCTAGCGCAACAAAAGGCGAAGGGGTTGGGATTGACGGGAGAGCGTTCCAAGATATGGTGGCTTTGATCTTAGGGAGGGAGCAGAACTGGGTGCGCTTTTGTTCCATCTGTTCGTGATCAAGGGAAGATTGATTCCCGGACGGTTATTAGGTAGACTGGAAGGCGAAAGGTTGCCCCGCATTCGAGAAACACCCCGCCTCTTCTAAAGTCATCAGAAACTCACGATTTAACCGTGCTGAGTTGCTCCGAAGACTCGAAAATTGGGAGCATCGTCTAGGGAGTGCACCGCTCACCACGATATGGGAGGACGGATATTATTCGCTCGACGCGTTAAGAAACCGGGCGGAGTAAGTCGACATCCACAGTATTTCTTACATATTTGCTCTGAACTAAGATTTTTCCAGACTTCCTGAAGTGGACGAGTACTTACGTCCAATAGAGCAAGTTGACGCACAGATAAAAAGCATCATTGACAAATACAAGAAGTCTGTCGCTGCAGCAGAGGCTGCTCGAGTCAAGGCCGAGTATGCACACGATGCGTCCACACCTCCCATGGAGCAGACGGCCGACCCAGAGAAAGTCTCTACACCGACGCACCGGTCATTGCCCCCGAAACCAGGTGCTACAGACACTCCCACCGACAACAAACAAGCCTTTGTCCCCACCGATACGAATGCTACGTCCTCGAACCAATTAGCGGCCGAACAACTACCACGAATACAAGCGGTGGAAAGCAAGGAACTGGTGTGTTACTTCTCTACCGAATTGCGCTCCCGTACCAGTGTATAAACGCACCTTTTCCAATAGGAGAAACAAACCTATTCGTGGCTCGCCCTTCGTGCTGCGCGAAACCAGTATCTCAACGCCTTCTCCGAGAGGAAGATCGGCATGGCAGATGTCCACTCCCTAATCAAAGAAGTGAAGAGGATAAAAGAGGACGAGAAGAAGCGTGAAGATATTCTCGCTGGTAAAATTGTGGTTGATCCAGGCGCACCGCCGCCAACTGGAGCGGCTGCTTTGAGCACGCCTGCCCCTGACACTATGAAGGCCTCGATGACTCCCGAGGCGGATAGAGTCATGCCTCAAAAGCATGAGGAACGTGATGTCAAGATGGAAGACGGAGAAGTGAATGGAGAGGCGAAGATTGTCATTGTAGAATCACAATCCGGCACTACGGCTGTCGATTCGCAGAATGTAGCTCTGAGGATGGAAGTCGATTGATCTCGTATGTCCTGCTTGATTTATCTGTCCGTGTCTTATTTATCGTCAAAAATGTTTATCATGTAGTTGTGCTCTGAAGTTCTTTGATACATATTTGGCATGTTTTCTGGATGATACATCAATGTGCGATTTGTTGTGTATCGGAAAAGCGAACTGGATAGGATCTTTCCATCGGGTCGTGTGAAGTTCCGTCTTTGTGGGGTTAACTCTTCTGCTCCTTTCTAAGCCTCGTCATGGCTTGTAATGGGTTCAGGATCAATCTCGGGAATGAACAAGGAACCTACCTGCAATGACTGCAGCGCCAACCCCGCTTCCATCCTCAGCGTGATAGGTGACAATATTTCTGATTTTCCCCCCATCAGTATAAGTGACCGCGACCTGCAGATCTGCTTACTTCGCCTTTTCTCCCAGCACATCAGTCAATCCTTCATGTAGCCTCTTGGCAAAATCAGGATAGAGCTGCACAGTTTCAGGTCAAAGTATCGCCGGAGAGATCTAAATATTTTCTCACATTGTATAAGCTACCATCCGCGCCAACTTCGCAACCCTCCGCCAGATATCCCTTCCTGCGGACGACTGCGGCGATACCACATGCACTTAGCCTGGCTGCTCGTCGCCCGATCAATCGTGATAGGGCACGAAAGAATTGGCGCTCTGCAAGGGTCGTAGATAGGGCATAGTAGTGGGTGAAGATGCCAACAATGGTTAAGAGCTCGTCGGTTGGATCCCTGGTACAGATTCAGAACCACCACAAGTGCAAGGCAATAGGACACTTACGATTCCATCATTGACAAGAAGGCAGTTTCGACCGCGTCAGTCTTTTCAAGCTTGTACGTATTCTGGCCCAGGAAAAGGGCGCCTTCGTCGATCAATTCGCAGATCACCAGTCGAAATAACTCGCCGAGATATCGGCCTGAGATCATCTGTGAAAAAATGAGATACAGATTCGACCTCGAAGGTTTGCTACTACTTACCTTCTCGAAAGCCTGTTCACCAGGTTTGTTGGAAGCTTGATCCATGATAATGTCATATTTTGTTCTTGGGAGGTGTTGGTGCATGTCAGAATCAAAGGCACCCTATTCAACATGAGGGACCGATGATGCAAGGCTGCAAGCTTGAAGCGCACCCATTCACAATTGATAGCCATTTGCTCGGAAGGGTCCAACGCAGCACCTTTAAGTTTTCCTATGCAGCTGATGTCCTCCATGTACGCGGCATTGCATCCTGTGCCGAGAATGACACCGAGTCTAGTTTGTGGTCGAACATATTGCGACGCGATGAGTGTTCCGGTAGTATCATTTATGACGGCCTCCAGTTCTATAGCAAAAATCTGGCTCAAAGAGATAAGGCATTGGTTCAGTGACTCACCAGCGGGGACCATAAGCTTCTGCAGTGAATCCTTAAGCATTTGAGCAACATCATTACCCTCCACACCTGATGTGCCAAAACCTTTAGTCCACCGGACAAGTACTCCGTGATCGATCGATTGCTGGTGGCAGGGATAGGAAAAGGTGAATCCAAGAGAAACCGGAGATTCAGCGGTGGCTTGTGGGAGCTGTGCTTCAATGAAATCTTTCACACATTGAGCACAGAAACCGAACAAGTCGTCGCCGCTGCCTTGTTTCTGTTCCTCCATGAGACGAAACTTTGACTGGGTGAGGCTAAACTTGCTGTTTCCCAAGAGCTTGACCAAGCAGACGCGAAGGTTTGTTCCACCAAGGTCCACAGAGAGATAATCACCAGTCTCGTCGCCAGTCGGTGAACCGAATACCCAGGTCGGAAACATCGGCTAACGGAATGTAGGGTTCACCAGGATGCACAACCCACGGAAGATAGGACACAACGATCAGTGGCAGCATTACAGTCGTTGTAGGAACCAATTGGTACTCACCACGCACTGGTCCCACTCACTGAGGCCCTTCTCGAGAGCCTCCTCAAACGCTTCGACGATCATCCTCATTCTCTGAGGCGTGAGCGTAAACAAGCCTTCGTACCTCCTAAGGTAGTCCGACATGACCCGTTTCGTGCTAGACGTTGGTGAGTAGGCGGTGCGATCGGAGGACGGTCCAGGAGGGGACTAACGCATGAGGAGGGGTTGCATCGCGCTCTTCTGCAGTCCTCGAATGATACGCTATGTTCTGACCCGACGAGCTAAGGAGGGTCGCCGAATCCGATCGGCTGTTGGGCGTGCTCGATCGCACATGGAGTGCAATGGCCGGTGTCTGCAGAGCTTCTGTCGCGTCCTCGATGATCGGGGCACTCGTTGCCATCGATTTCGCTGAGCTTTAGTAACGTGGATGGTATAGGGTCTAAGAGGAACTAAGAGGAAGCACCCACACCAAAGAAGATACCAAAGAAGCGGAGCTTAACTCGCTCTGGCGCAGGACCCAGCTCGTTCACAGTGCGACCAAATACAATAACGGGGACGGTACATGACGTCAGATACAGCTTCATTTTGTGCTCTCCGAGGCGATAACACTTCGATTGACAGTATGCACGACTCCAGAACCCTTTCGCGCGAAAACAAGCTGAAACCGCAATTAGCACATGCATAATAAGAGCATCCTCATCGAAAGGGGTGTTCGAGGGCTTACCAAGTATGGATTGGCGGTCGAACCCGTCGTATCCGCCAGTACTTCATCCTTCGAAACGATTGACACGTCCGAATCATTATACTTGAACCATTCATCCGGCCTATCTGGCAAGCACCGAGCATAGAAGAAATAGTGTCCAAAAGACGGCGAGGATCCGCGATGGATGAAGACTGAGGTGAGCTCGTACTCGGCCGTCTGTTCATCCTGCCAGAGCTCCTGCTGCCGCTGCTTCAATTGCGCGACCTCAATCCGATACGCTTCTAGCTCCTGCTTGACAAGTTCTGCCTCTGTGCTGAGAACATTCAGGACGTCGGTGTCGATTCCTTCAATAACATCCATGGCTGTTTGACGATCGAAGAAATCATGTGTACACATTAACGCATCGGTAATCGCAAGACCCTGTGAACACCTATTAGACCTAAATCGCTTACGATACGTCTTCGCTTACCTCGAACTGCGTCAAAGCCTGAATGCGATCGCGGCACACGGTGAGCCGAGCTTGTATTTCCTTCGCACGCGCCCTCTTTTCTGGTTTAGCATCATCTAAGAAGCGATCCATGTATAATGTCTCGCCAAATTTGATGTACGCTTGAGATTTGTACGGTTGCAGGGTTTCGCGGTTGAATTGTACACGCTGGCCTGGCCTCAGTGCCTTGCAGTATCAATATAGTTTCACTAAACACGTACCTGCAGTTGGATCTGTAGAACAGGAGGTAGTTCAACGAGTGTGACGTCCATGATCGCCTTTCTGCCCTCAAATTCCACCATATCATAAAAGTATCCACCAAGCCCATCGTATAAATCGTATCCCTCATCTGATACGTTGACGAGAAGGTGAGAGAATAGATCTTCCTTTTCATTTACGGTCGCTTTGCCTTGTGAAGATGCTTCTATCGGTAAAGCCGTGATGCGCTGATGCATCTTGCCATAAAAGAGACTTTCAAGGTGCAGTTGCTTAGCTTAATGCATATGCAGGTACATGGGACAACCTACCGTTTCACGATACTCATCTTGTTACAGTCCGTGCTTACTTGTTCATCGAACTTGAGCAGGGCAGTTTCGATTTGGAACATGCAATTGTCCATGCACTCCGAGACGTCGTGTTGTTTTCCTGTTTTCCAAACGTGAGCACTTTTCTACGTCGATCCACATCCACTCACCAAACATCATTGTGGATTCACTCGTCTTCACGGGCGTCTTACGGGGTGGTAATGGAGGAGGTACAGCTTTCTCAAGTGGTAGGGGCACATTCTCAAGCATCTCTTGCATCGGTCCCTCATCATCTATGCCCAAAATGTCAGCACGAGGTGAGAAGCCAACAGAATCTGGAGCAACTGCCTCATCCGAGGCATTATCCACATCCATCTCTGCATCTTCCTCCACGTGCTGCGATTGTACGACCATCTCGACGTCGTGTAAAGGCTCCTCCACGCGCATGGTCTTGTCGGGTGGTGGCGAACCATCACGGCGTGGAGAGCGAGGTTTTGCGGGATAAACACCTTCTGGTATTTTATCGCCCGGTTGATCGACTTCCCGTGGACGCTTTCCTAGGATGGAACTAGGTTGTGCAGGTGCAGGGACGACAGAAGAAAGCCCTGATGGTCCGCCGGGCTTGTGAAGATGTGAATTATGTGCCGTTGCAACCGCTTCTTCTACCAGTGTCGCATCCGTGCTCGCTGAAGAGCTCGAAGCCTCCGCTATGCTTGGCTTAGCGCTAGTCGACGTATTGGCGTCGTCTTCCTCCTCATCCTTGGATGTAACTAGCGCGAGTTTTGCAAGTTCCAGAGAGGGAGTAATTGCAGAATTTTCAGCGAACTGCATCTCGAAGAATAATTCTCCCAAACGGGCCAGGACTAATGAGTGGATGTCAATCAACAGTAATGAGCGACGCTTAGCACGCACACTTCTTTGACCTCTCGATTTCCCTTCTAGTGACCAGTCTCCCTCCTACGCGGTGCTTTTGAATATCTGCATCACTAAACATGACGAGGTCGGTCTCAAACGCCTTCGAGCTAGACGACTGGTCCTTGTCGGAGATCGTTGGTTTGGAGGTCTGAATAGTGTCCCGGAGGTCCTTGATCGTGTAAAAGTACTACAGGAAAATTCATTGAGCACCACGATCCGAATCAAGCCGTGCGAGAAACCAGTACCTGCAGCAATGAGTTGAGATAGCAGGTATTCCCAAGTTGGTTGAGTCCTCGTGGCCACTCGGGACGCGAGACGGTCGAGGGATCGCCAGCTGCGGGGATTGTGAAGTTATGTAAATAAGTAAAATACAGAACTCACAGTCGATGCCTGATTGTACAAAAGTCAGAAGTCGAGTACTCTTCCTTGTCTCGGCGATGACCTCCATCGCCTCTTTCATCTTCAGCAGATCAGACGGTGCATCCTGAATCTACACTCAACCGTCGCATTAGCATACCAGAACACCAGGGGACATCCAAACACCCTCGCTCACCCGCATCTGATAAACCGTCATGAGCATCTCGTCCGTCGTCTCACCAGGCACATCAAGCGTCAGATAAGCCTTATTAGGGTCCATAAAGCCGTACTCCCCAGCCTTCTTCCACAGGTCATACAGCTGCACGTCACCCAATCCCTCCGCAACAACGCGCAATGCATCCCGGAGCGACTTCCGCTTCCTCTCGTTGACAGCATCAATTGACGTAGTGTTTATCCAGCTCGCCGCATTCATAGTGTGCGCCGCGCTGTACGTGCGTGCTACGGCATCCGTGTACGCCTTGCCTACAAAATCGGGTTCGACGTCTTCGATATCGAGCTTCAGGTCGTTATCCATCCCGAACCTAAGCTCGCTACATGCTGCATCAAATTCGCTGGGGGTCCAGCGGTTCTTTGAGCGTTCGGAGGTGTACATGATTTGGAGACTGTCTGTGAGGAGACCGTCTCTGTCTGGATTCACGACGGCGGATTCGGGCTTGAGTGCAGGCAGGATCTCGTTGATGAGTGACGAAAGAGCGCCAAAGTATATGGGCGTGTGCTGCGGGTCGCATTGGATCTGGTGGTTGTATGCAAACTCGAGGAGTTCTGTGGATGCGAGCGGTTAGTATCAAGTATCAAGGAATCGAAAGGGCAGACGGTATATTACCGGGAGTGTAGCTGCCTTGCGTGAGACCCAACTGTTTGAAGGCGTCGTCGTAGTTTTGCTGCGGAACCTCAATATGACCACGGGGGACTGCAAAGAAGTGAGTAAATCATAAATATCGCACTATCGGAACTAACTTTGGTTAACATGAGCACCCATCATTTCAAGTACCTGATCACGCTCGGGACTGATCTTAACCCAGAACTTCAGACCAGGTGTGTCGCGAGCTTTGTGCTGTTGTGCTACCAGATAATAAACATCCCGCTCTTCAAGAAGTAGACACACTGCTCACGGTACCGGCGAATCCAATCCTGTGTGATGGCACTAATTTCCAACCATGCACGGAGTAAGATGCCCCTCTCTTGTTCGGTGGAAAATTCAGGAGGGCTGAGACGATTGGTTTCAGGCTCGACCTTGAACCCCAGTGTGTCGAATATTTGTCTCCTGTGACGGACGGTCCGTCAGACAAGTGACAAAGAGGACGAAGCAATAAAACAATTGTACGCTTGGGCATCCTTTCCAAAGTTTTTGACAAACCCTAGTCCATCAGGGTTAATTGACCGGCGGTCACCGTGCCAGACTACGCGTTCGATCGACCTGAAAGCGTATTTAGTCTAAAGGTGTGAGACGAGGGTCGGGAGACTTACTTTATTATTGTCTCCAACGCAAGTATGACGTACAAGTGCTGCTTCCCAACGCTCATTCGCTCTCGAATGAGGTCATCCAAGAGCCGTCGAGGAACGATGGCGGGGATCGGACTCCGAGTTGCCATGATGTTGACAGGGCACTCGCAGCACATGTAAATGTCCAACCAATCGACGTCACATCCGTGGTCCGTCGGGGGCGGGGTGACCTTAATCGATGGGTATTTCCACGCCAGAAACGTGGCACGCGGTTCCGGCAACGACTGAATATCAACCTCCTGCACCAGTGGCGGCATCGGGGCGGCCTTGTATTCCCACAACGGGCGTAGGAACGGGGGATTGAGCCTGGCTGCGGACACGACGCCGTGGTAGCGGTGGAAATGATGCGTCTGCTTCGGGCGGTGGTTCCACGTCTCATCGACGCGCTTGCTGCACTCTGGAACGCCTCCGATGAGCTCTCTGCGCCGGGGGAGCCGCACGCCGTGCGCGGGCGCGCGTCCGAGGAGTGCATCGAGCCCGCCGCGGTCGAGCTCGACGGGCGGCTGGGAGAGCTTCGAGCGCTGGATGATCATCCACCCGTTGCACTGCCGGCAGAAGTACGCGTTCTGGTGCGGGATCGCCCCACGCACCTCCTCCGCCGTGGGGGGCTTGAAATCCGCCGGCGCCACCTCTGCGGGCTCGGCGGTGCGCATATCGGGCGGCGTCACGTCAATCTTGAGCAGCTCATGGTCACTCGTATGCACCTCCTCTGCGGCAAGAACAGGCAAGAGACCCTCGCCTGGCGGCTTCCTCGCAAAGAGCTCGTTGGGGGACCACCACTTGTCGCCTTCGTCGTACGTAGGTTCGTTGAACCAGTGGTGGGCACCATGTAAGGTGTGTGTATCTGGGTCTTCGAGCGGGGGAATCCCATCGTCGTCTGTGATCGCCCAGGTCTCGTAGTTTGGAGGCGGGGACTTCTTGAACCACGCCTCATCCTCTGGTGTCATCTTCGCATCCTGGGGGTCTGGAGGGATGATGCGGATCGTGGTGTGGGATGAACCTGCCCGCATATGGCTGTCTGACCAGGAAGGCGGTTTTGCGGCACCGCTGTCGAAGTATCTCGACGTGCCCTGGTTTGGTGTATGTGGAGGCGATGGGAATGTCTTTTGCTCTTCGCCATCGTTGTGCACGGTGACCATCTTTCTGGCAGACGCCAAGCGGAGTCAGCATCAACTGGACTCTGACGTTCTCAGACGATAGCGCTGATGGACATACTCAAAATAATTTGGTTATTATACGCTGTATATTCAACAGACACCGGCGCGTACCACGGCCCCAGCGCGAGAATGGGGTTGAAGTTGCGTTCCTTTCTGTCACCACCTGGGTCCATCGCCGGTGTCCTCGGCGGTTGAGGCATCCCGGCCCTCAAACCGGCCCTCGCAACATGAATCCATGAATCCACCAGGAGCGGGACGCTTTGTGGCCACGAAAGGTCTCGATTGTAAAAAGGAACGAAAACAAGCACAACCGTTATTCATACATTTATAAGGAGACACTCATAATCTCAGATCTCAAATAATTGCTCATTCTTGTCCGTTGAACGTCGGTACAGGTTTCCTCCGAACCCGGAACGACGGTCGTCTCGATAGCTCCTCCGCGCTCTCTGGCGCGCTCTCTTGAGCGCGGGGTTCCTCTTGGAGCGTGCCCATGCTCAGAAACCGTCCCCGGCTGGGGCCCGCTTCTTGGGGTTCATTGAGTGGGTTTAAATGTATCTGGTTGGCGTAATGCTGCGCCCGCGGGGAGATGCGTCGCGCCAAGCGATCGCCGACGTCAACACCCAGGCGAGTCGGGCTAGACAGCTCCCGCTGGACGGTCGCGATGGGTGAAAAAGGGTGCTCGCGGGATTCTAGAGGGGCGGTGTGCAGCTGCACTTGTGAGTCTGAGTCGCTGACGGGGTCTGGTTCGACTTCTGGTATCATAATAACACTTCCAGGTGGGGTGATTTGGTTGCTAGGCAGAGCAGGTTGGGGTAGTGATTCAACGGAAGAAAAGGAATAAAACGACGTTTCTTGCCGATGGTGTTGGGACCTTGGGGGGGTATCCTGAATAACTTCAACGACAATTGGATTGGAACCCGCTACACTGGTTTGTGGACTCCGTTCAACGACAGTATCAAGGCGATTATTCTCGCTCGCGCTGGGGAGCGGTGGGACATCCTCTTGAGTGTTAACCTCGATTGTGGGTGACTCGTCATGCTTCCCACTTTCGATCGGGTGGAACGATAAACGCGGTTTCGATCCTGCGCTCTTCTTGCTCCCCTTGCTCCCCTTGCTCCCCTTGCTCCCCTTGCTCCCGCTCTTGCTGTTGCTGGAACTTCCTGAGCGCATCGAGATAGGGAGGAAGGACGACGGCCTGGACTGCCCGCCTTGGTCTGGCTCATTGTCACCCCCATACTCCGACACTCGTTGTTCGTGCGAAACTGAGCTCGCAAAGGCAGAGTCTCTCGCAGAATGGTGTTGCGAATGGACACACAACACGCTCTGGCGCACCGGTCGTGCAGAATCAGCGCCCTCCGGAGATATCGGCGACGATGCTGCTCGAGGGTGAGTCTCGTCCGGAGTTGTCGTAGGAGGATTCATATCGACAAAGTCAGAGGCGGTTTGGTACGTATGCGACGAGGGTTCCGACTCGTATCTCCGCGAGCTCCTGGCCTCCGTGGTTAGAAGATCGCCTCTGGAGTGCGGCGAGTGAGGATAAGGGGAGGATGTGACATCTGACCCGCCGAGGGCGATCCCGATGTTTGACACTCCCGTGTTACTAAAGTTGATCGAGTCCCCGTCATTCTGCCGCACGACAATTCCCAGATCGAGCTCCGATCCAAACTGATGGACGAATGGTGACTCGTACCGTGCAGGTGGCATGGGCGTAGTAGTCGCGGTCCGTATGTGAGTCCAAGTTGTGTGCTTACCCAAAGCTAGCTCAGCAGTGGACTGTGGCGAAGGAGGTGACAATCCCAGCGCGATGTTCAATGCTTGTAATCGTTGGTTGGCCGTCTCTTCCTCCCATTGGCGAATCTGCGCATCCTCCCCAGTTTCTGGAGCAACCTCCGATGCCAGTCCATCGAACCCAAGTAGCCTGGCAGCCTTCCCCGAGTGTCCAGTGCTCCGGAAAACTTGACTGACAATCTGTCGAGGGGTACTATGACGGCTGGCCACCGAATCGCCAAAGATGATTGGTGAGGGGATGGGTCCCTTCTGATGAGAACTACCACGGCGACTCCGAGGAAGATGAATCGAGTCTGACGATGGCGGAATTCCGAACCAACTTGCCCATGTCTCTATTATCCATCTCTGCGAGCCAAAAATACCATATATCAGAAGTCCATCAAGCGCACGAAGTATCTCCATCACTGGTTTCGTGTAGTCGACAGCATCGAAGATTGCAAGTCTGAGGGACAGCGTCAAGATATGGGTGGTCGAGAAAAGTAGAGGCAATAGCTCACGCGGCAAATAAAACGCAGTACAGTGCTAATATACCGAGTCGTATGTTGATATGACCTTTAAATGGCGGCGGAGGATTATGCAGAGAGGGTTTTCGTCTATGGAAAAGTGCGAGGACCGATATTAAGAATACCAGTGCAAGTAGGTATACTACGGCAGATAGGGTAGAGGTAGTCTTCGTTCTGGGTTCCAGATTGAGCACCGGCTTCCAAACGATGATTTAGAGACTGCTCACAAGATGCGGTCTGTGTCGTTAATGGTGCAGTAAAATGTGCTCCTTTTAACGATAGTTTGCGCCTTAACTGCGAGCTGAATGACAATTAGCTGTCATCTCTCCTATTCGCGGCATATTCTTACCGCCAATGATCCAACCACTAAGAAGGTCCATAAAAAGTAAGGAAAGATGACAAGGGGAATATTGGAGGATGTTGTCAAAGGTCTGTCTGGGTTCCGAGAAGAGATTAGAATCCACAGCTACAGTGCATACAGCTTAGTGGGTGGCGCGAGAAGAGGCGAATGGAGATCACGCACGTAGAGAACGAAAGCGAAAGTGGTGAACGAGAGTAAAGGTGACTTTGTTGATACAATGAGGGCAGCTTGGGCAATACAAAGGGAATTCGATGGCGGTGGTTCGGCGACCATGCCGGAAAACAAACTGTGGGAGTGCTTAGTTTGTTTGATCAAGGATGACCGCGCTAGGGGCGGGAACGCACAGCAAGCAGGAAAATATGACAGATATGAGTCTCGAAAAGCATAGGGAGGACAGGGTTGCCACTCGCGAACGACTGAAGAGTGGATTGCGGCCAGGAATGGCGAGTGTAACGAGGAGGAGGAGCATCGCGGCACCTCCAAGAAGGTTCAAGGCAAAGTATGCGCGGAGAATGAGGACATTAAGGACCATTTCTTGCTTGAGTTGGATGCGGCGTGCAAGGCCGTGACACGTGCGCAGGAGAAGTGCGAGAAGTGGGTGAGGAGGATTGGAGGAACCGGAGAAGCGTATGGTACGGCGTATACAGGCGTGCTTCGGGGTCAAAGGAGAGCTGGAAGGTGGCCTGTGGTTTGTGTCGTGTGGTGGACGTTGGGTGGTGAGGTTGCAACCCGTGTCTTGACGTTACAGTAGGAGTAAAAGGGTTGAGCTGATGGTTGATCGACCCAGTCGGCGTGCTGGGCATGGACTGGGCGGGATGGGGAGGAGGCGCGGGAGAGTGCGAGCAAGGAGGATTGAAAGAAAAGGGAACGCGAGCCGCCTCGGGGATATCTTACGGAAAGAAGCGAGCATGTGTTGAGCTAGTTTCAAGGCACAGAGTGATGCAAGGAGATCGGGCGACAGGTTGCAACGGCCGGCGAATATGGAGAAAGTGAGTGGAAGGGAATGATGATGACGATGATAGAGATGATTAGGCGCTTGATGTGTTCGAACCTAATCCTTCTTAGAATATAGCTTCTCAACGCACCCCAACCCGAATGATCAGGCTCAATTCTCCAAGCCTCCTCGCCTTGGGCTTCGCGGCTTCGCGGACACGGTGGGGATTGCGGTGTGCGCGGTGCAGAGCAAATGTCCCGGATTGACCGATACGCAATACACCCGATTGGAAGCGGGTGCCGTAAGCCTGACATGCCTGACATGCCTGCGTGCCAATGTCCGATCAGATACGCCACCACCTGGGCGCCCCGCTCCTTACACCGGACCCACGCACTATGCACGCGCACTTCCCAATACGGACTCGGCCATCCACCGCCGCTCAAACGAAATCGGCGCTGTGCAGCAGCCTCCCCGATGCGTGTATCAAACTTTCAGGTCGTAAAAGCGGTTAAATGAGTATGTCAGACCTCGGGTCTCGGATCGCTTATTGATTCAATAAAGGTCAGGCATTTCCATAATTTAGCCTGGGACTCTACGTCATCCCAAAAAGGAAATCTCATCACCATCCACCAGCAGGACACCCTTATTAAGATAGAGCAATAACGCCACCTGATGTCGGCTTAGGAGCATATGTATGAGTATGTTATGAGCATGCTTGATGATTTTCAAATACCCTAGCGTTATCTATAGCCGTCGGACAGCCCTAACGTATTAGGACATATGTCGCCGCTGGCTTACTTCATGGGTGAAACATGTCAGTGTGCATACATGTGTTCTCTCCAGGTACGAATACAGGTCATTGCGGGTATTGGCGTAGTGTGAAAATCTGTTTGTAGAGTGTACATGTGCTAGCCGACAGCTCGACAGTTAGCAGCGTAGAGACAGAGAAGATCCCTCTGGTTTGATTTGGGGTTCTTCTCACATCCACAGTTATTCATTATGGCAGGTGGCAGGAATGTCATAGACCACCTCATATCATATTAGATACACCTCAGCTATATTGAGAAGGCATCTGGATGCGAATAATGGTAACCTTGGGAATGCGATCCAACAAACACTCGGCCATGCTCAGAGGTAGGCTCATCGTGCACCGACATCACCTCACACAACTTCCTAAGTACACCTTTCCTAGGTCGGAATGAAGGTACCAGCCTGCGGGTAATCGTCCAGCACGTTGACGGACCTGGCTACAACTGGCGGACCTTGGAAACGGCGTTGTCGGTCACGCCACCGCGATCATTCCTTTCTTCACTCTTCTTCCTCTCCCCTCGTTCCTGCACGTCTGTTGTCTATACTGTAGGCTAGATGAGCTCCAGTCCACCTGCCAAGACGCACCCTTTGAAGCGCATCCTCAGCAAACAGGCCTTCAAGTCGCGCACCTCGCTCGATCTCGCACGCACGAAGGAGGGTGCACCCGAGGCCGAAGATCCCGCGACTCCTGGATCTGGAATTGCAAGGACCTTGATTGAGGTCGACGAAAACAGACTGCAGGAGGCAGATTCGGGGACGGCCGCAGTGCCCGAGGGCAGCGCCTCGCCGGCAGCTGCAGAGGGCAAGGGAGAGAGGAGGAGGAGGATGAGTATGGGTGGGAAGATCAAGTGGTTCGGCGGCGCGGAAAAGAAGGAGAAACCCAAGCCAGCCGCCGCACCAGCCCCTACCTCCGAGGTTGCGGGTATACCCAAGCAAGGTAACAAAGGCAGTGCAAGTGGTGTAAGTGGTGTAAGTGGTGCAATTGGTGCAATTGGGGATACCGGGCCATCACCGGAGGCAATCGTGAAGCGCATCCGTGATCTCCTCGCGGCTGCTCCTCCGTTCTACCCCACTACCAACGTATCAGTAGACCTCACAGATGGTGACCCGATCGACGAGATTCAAGGCACCAAGCTCTTCTCTTT
>Ga0307513_10005750_pt1 | contig 16310 bp, 12 predicted proteins | sample 15_EM_MG_FD_202174 | JGI IMG/M metagenome (GOLD analysis project Ga0307513, IMG submission 202174) | Populus trichocarpa ectomycorrhiza microbial communities from riparian zone in the Pacific Northwest, United States - 15_EM | ecosystem: Host-associated > Plants > Roots > Unclassified | place... | reverse complement strand
AGCGCGGCGAGGTAGACCGGCGCCTGGGTCTGCCCGGGGACCTCGAGGGCGTGGCTGAGGTCACGGGGACCGACGAACAGGACGTCGACCCCGTCGAGGGCGGCGATGTCCGCCACGGCGTCCAGGGCAGCCAGGGTCTCGATCTGTACGACGCCCGGCACGTCATTGTCAGAACGGTCGAGCGCAGCGGGATCGAGTCCGTAGCTGCACATTCGGTTGTAAGTGGCCACTCCCCGGTGGCCGGCCGGCGGGTAGCGCAGGTGCTGGATGCAAGCGGCTGCCTCGTCGGCGGTGTCCACCCGGGGGAACATGATTCCGGCCGCGCCAAGATCGAGCAGCCGTCCGGCGCGGATCCGTTCGGTGGACTCCACCCGGACGACGGTCGGCACGCCGTAGGACCCGGCGGCCGGGACGACATCCCGCACCTGCTCCTCGCCGCCGGCGCCGTGCTCGAGGTCGAGCAGGACCCAGTCGACGCCCGCCGCCGCGCACACCTCCGCCGTCACCGCCGTGGCCGCACCGATGAACGTGCCGTAGGTGACCTCCCCCGCAGCGAGCCGCCGGCGCAGGTCGCCGCGGTCCAGGGCGTAGCGGTTGTGGGTCATCCGAGCCACCGCTGCGTGGCCAGGCCGGTCTCGTACTCCGCGCGGGCTGCCTGGACGGTGTCGGACTCGGAGACCTCGGCGGGGGCGACGTCCCACCAGCAGCCGGCCGATGGCAGGTCGGCGTGCGGGATGACGGGGACGACAATGACCACCGGCCCGGCCTCGCCGCGGGTCTCCTGCAGCGCCGCACGGATCTCGTCCGCGGTCGTGGCGCGGATGGCTCGGGCGCCCAGGCCGGCAGCGACCTGGACGAGGTCCAGGCGCAGGTAGTCGCCGGTCAGGCCGACGCCCTTGCCCGGCTCAAGGGTCAAAGCGTCTGGCCGGTACCGGAATTCGTTGCCGAACTCGCGGCCCATGGTGAACATCTGGAGGCGGTGGATGACCTGGTAGCCGTGGTTCTCCGGGATGACCACGGTGACCGCCATACCTTCCTGTGCGGCGGTGACGAGCTCGGTGGGTGCCATCAGGAAGGTGCCATCGCCGATGAACGCGGTGACCCGGTGCGTGGGGTCGGGGTCGGCGAGCCGGGCCCCCATCGCGGCCGGGATCTCGTAACCCATGCAGGAGAAGCCGAACTCCAGATGGCAGCCACGCCCGTCGGTGGCGTCCCAGACCTTGAGCAGGTCACCGGGAGGGCCTCCGGCGGCAGCCACGATCGTGTCCCCCGCCCGGGCGTGCTCCTGGAGCAGCCCGATGAGCTGGCCCTGGGTCAGGACGGCATCGGTGTCCGGGATGACGTCGGTGGACCCGGACCGCAAGGCCGCCAGGTCAGCGGGGGTATCGGCGTCGAGGGCGGCCGCACGCACCGGTACCCAGCCGGCCTTCGCCGTCGTCACCGTGTCCCGCCACGCCTGGGTTGTCGTCACACCGTCCGCCACCAGTGCGTCGGTGAGGGCGGCGAGGGCAAGGCGGGCGTCCCCGAGAATCGAGGAGGCACCGAGCCGGTCCCCGTCCCGGGGATCCACGTTGATGCTCGCGAACCGCACTGCGGGGTCGGCGAACAGCGAGTGTGAACCGGTGGCGAAGTCGGTCAGCCGCGACCCGACCGTCACGACAAGGTCTGCGCCGCGGGCGATCTCGTTGGTCGCCGGGTTGCCCTCCAGGCCGATGCCACCGAGCTGCCACCAGGTGTCAACGCCAACGGCACCCTTGCCCGCGAAGGTCTCCGCAACCGGAATCCCGATAGTCTCGGCGAGCCGCTCGAGCTCGGCGCTCGCGTCGGAGTACAGAACACCACCGCCGGCGATGATCAGCGGTCGGGACGACGACCTGATCAGCTCGGCGACTGCGGCGATCTCGTCCAAGGCCGGAAGCGGCCGGCGCAGGGACCAGTCCCGCTCGGCGAAGAACTCGACCGGGAAATCGTAGGCGTGTGACTGAATGTCCTGCGGCAGCGACAGCACAGCGGCACCGGTGTTGACCGGGTCGACGAGCACCCGCATCGCGGCCGGGAGCGCGGTGAGCAGTTGTTCGGGACGGGTGATCCGGTCGAAGAATCGGGACACCGGCCGGAACGCGTCGTTGACGCTGGCGTCGGCTTCGATCGGGTGCTGCAACTGCTGCAGCACCGGCCCCTGGCGACGGGTCGCGTAGGTGTCGCCGGGCAGCAGCAGCACGGGAACCCGGTTCACCGTCGCCAGCGCCGCGCCGGTCACCATGTTCAGTGCGCCCGGACCGATGGACGCCGTCACGGCCAGCGCTGCGCGGCGCTTGGAGGCCTTGGCGAAGCCGGTGGCGATGTGGACCAGGTTCTGCTCGTTGCGACCCTGGACGAATGGCAGGACGTCGGCGTACTGGTCCAGCGCCTGCCCGAGTCCGGCGACGTTGCCGTGGCCGAAGATCCCCATCGCCGCCGGGATCAGGCGCCGTCGCTCGCCGTCCGCGACGCTGTACTGCTTGGAGAGGTACAGCACCAGGGCCTGGGCCGTCGTCAGGCGCAGCGTGCGGTCGGTCGTCATGGCTTTCTCCTTGGGCTGCAACGAAATCTGCGAACGAATGGGGGCGAGCGGCGGGGCTGGGTCACCAGGGCCGGCCGTGAATGATGACGGTCTTCTCCTCGGTCATCTCCGACACGGCGGTGCGGAACCCTTCCTTACCGATGCCGGAAGCCTTGAGGCCGCCATAGGGCATCAGGTCGGCACGCCACAGCGGGGTCCAGTTGATGTGAATAACGCCGGCGTCGATCTGGCGAATCGCCCGCACGGCCGCGGAGATGTCCTGCGTGAACACCCCGGCGCCCAACCCGTACGCGGTCGAGTTCGCGTACGCGATGGCGGTTGTCCAATCCTCGGCCATCGACACGGCGACCGCGGGGCCGAACAGCTCGTCCTGGTTCAGCGGCGCGTCCGGGGCGACGTCGTTGACGATGGCCGGGGTGAGGACCGCGCCGTCCCGCTGCCCTCCGGTGAGCAGTTTCGCGCCGCCGTCGACCGCGGCCCGCAGCGCGGCCTCGACCCTGCGCGCCTCGACCTCGCTGATCAGCGCCCCCAGCCGGGTGGACTCCGACGCCGGGTCGCCGAGCGGGATCGCCTCGACCTTGGGGATCAGGGCGTCGAGGAGGTCACCATGGACCGCAGGGTGCACGATCACCCGCTGGACGGAGATGCAGACCTGCCCGGCGTTGATGTACCCACCGGCGGCGATCGCGTCCGCGGCGGCCTCGATGTCCGCGTCCGGCAGGACCACGACCGGGCAGGAGGCACCCAGCTCGAGAGACAGCTTCTTCACGCCGGCGGTCCGGGCGATGTGCTCGCCGACCGCGGTGGAGCCCGTGAAGGACACCTTCCGCACCCGCGGGTCGCTGACGAGCGCGTCGCCGAGCCGACCTCCGGCGCCGGTCAGAACGTTGAGCACGCCCGGCGGCAGCCCCGCGTCGCTGAACGCCCGGGCCAGGGCCAGCGCCGTCAGCGGCGTCGTACGGGCGGGCTTGAGAACCACTGCGTTGCCGGCCGCGAGGGCGGGGGCCACCTTGTGCAGCACCAGCAGCGATGGGTAGTTGAACGGGGTGATCGCGACGACGATTCCGCAGGGCTGACGCAGGGTGAAACCCAGCTTGTCCAATCCCGTACCCCGGTGCGCGTCGAGGGGAAGGGTGTCCCCGTAGAGCTGGGTGCCCTCGTACCCGGCGAGCCGGATCATGTCGCCGGCGCGGGCGACTTCACCCCGCGCTTCCGTGATCGTCTTGCCGTTCTCGGCGGACAGCAGCGCGGCGATCTCCTCGACCCGTTCGTCGACCAGGGCGGCCGCCCGGATCAGGACGTCGAGCCGGGCGTACGCGGGCGTCTCGCGCCACACGGCAGCGCCCCGTTCGGCTGCTGCGAGCGCACTTTCGACGTCGGAGACGTTGGCCACCGCGACCTGCCCGACGATGTGGCCATCGTACGGAGAACGGACGTCCTCGATGTCCCCACCAGCACTGGGGACCCACTCGCCGGCGATGAAGAGCTGAGCGTCGGTCATCGTTGTGGCCTTTCTGCTCAAGGGGTGACCCAGCGCTTCTCGGCATCTGAGCGAAGCGTGGCGTCGACAAGGCGGGCGGCGGTGACCATCTCGGCGATGGTGGCGCCCTCGGGCTTGCCGGTGAGGATCGAGGTGAGCAACCGCTTGGCCTCGATCACCTTGAGATCGTCGAAACTGAGCGGGATCGCGGTGTCGGGCTGGAACGCAGCCGCCTCACCGTCGCGCGGACCCACCCGATGGAGGGTCCAGGACGCGCCCTGGTAGTCCTGGTCGAGGCACACCTGCAGTTCACCCATCCGCCGGAAGTCCCAGGCGAGCGAGCCCGTGCTGCCGTGAATCTCGAACCCGTAGGAGTTCTGCTCGCCGACCGAGGCACGGCTGGCCTCCAGGACGCCACGCCCACCGTTCTGGAATCGAAGCAGGGTCAGGACGTGGTCCTCGTTCTCGACCGGGAGCAGCGGCCCGTCTCCGCCGCGGGCGAAGTGCGAGGAGGCGCCGACGGCCGCCGGTCGCTCGGAGATGAACGTGGACGTCTCCGCGAGCAACGCCTCGATCGGCCCGACGACGTACTGGGCCAGGTCAAGCCCGTGTGAGGCGAGATCGCCGACCACCCCGCTGCCCGCGAGGTCGCGCACGAAGCGCCAGGTCAGGGCACCCTCGGGATGTGCGCAGTAGTCGCCGAGCATCTGGATCCGGACGTGCCGGACGTCACCGATCCGCCCGGATGCCACCAGCTCGCGGGCCAGCTCCACGGCAGGGGCGTTGCGGTAGTTGAACCCGACGGCGGAGGCGACTCCGGCGGCCGCGATCGCGTCGGCGATCTCCTGAGTCTCGGCGAGATTGCGCCCAGCCGGCTTCTCGATCCAGAGGTGCTTGCCGGCACCGGCCGCGGCGACGGCGACGTCGCGGTGGGTGAAGTTGGGGCCCGCGACACAGACGAGGTCGACGTCGTCGCGGACGACGAGCTCCTTCCAGTCCGCGGTGGTCCAGCCGACGCCGAAGACGTCGCGGGCGTAGTCCAGCCGGCCATCGTTGGCCGGGTCTGCGACAGCGACCAGGCGCGGCGTGGCTCCAAGGTCGCGGTAGTGCTGCAGGACGCGGGTCAGGGCTCTGGCGTGTACCTGCCCCATCCAGCCGAAGCCGACGATGCCGACATTGATGTTCTGAGTCATCGGATGCCTGAGGCGACGAATGCCGCCAACCTTTCTGGTCGTTAGAGGAGCTCGTCGATGCGCACCGGGCGGTGCTCACGCCAGGAGCGGGTCGCGGCCTCGGCGATGAGTGAGGCCTGGACACCGTCGTGCAGTGTGCAGGGTGAGGGCCGAGTCCCGGCCACGACTTCGGTGAAGGCGGTCAGCTCGTTCCGGAAGGCGACGGCGAAGCGATCCATGAAGAAGGTCCACGGCGTTCCGGCCGGGAACGAGACGCCCGGGTCGGCCGATCGGAGGGGCAGCCGGTCGTCCAGACCCGCCGCAACGGAGTCCTTGCTGCCCAGGAGCTCCAGCCGGACGTCATGGCCGCGGCCATTGGACCGACTGTTGGAAACCACCGCAAGCGTGCCCCCGCTGAGGGTGAGGATCGAGGTCACGGACTCGGCGTCACCCGCGGCCTCGATGTAGGGGACGCCCTGGTTCGTGCCCGCGGCATACACCTCCACGACCTCCTGACCGGTGACGTAGCGGACCGAGTCGAAGTCGTGGATGGCGCAGTCGTTGAAGATGCCGCCCGAACCCCGGATGTACGCCTCCGGCGGCGGTGCCGGGTCGAGCGTCGTCGAGCGCACGGTGTGGACGTATCCGAGGACACCGGCCGCCACCTCGTCCCGCGCTGCCATGTAGCCGGGATCGAACCGGCGCGGGAAGCCGATCTGGATCGGGGTGTCGATACCCTCAAGCTCGTCGCGCAGGGCGACGGCCTGCCTCGACAGGGCGGCGACCGGCTTCTCGCAGAAGGTCGGGATTCCGGCCCGCGCGCAGGCGCGGATCAAGTCCGGGTGCGTCGCGGTCGATGACGCAATGATGATCCCGTCCACGCCTGCGGCCAGGAGATCGGCCGGCTCGTGGACCACCGTGGCATCGAAGCGTTCGCCGACCTGCTTGGCGAGTTCGGGGACGGCGTCGGTCACGATGAGTTCGTCGACCACCGCCAGGTCGGTCAGGGTCTGGGCGTGGAACGCACCGATGCGTCCCACGCCGATGAGGCCAATGCGCATAACGACATCTCTCCTGTCGGGTCGGCGGTGGTCATGCACGCGTGCGCGCGCAAAACGTGAGGGGACTATTCGTGGGCGCCGGGGATCATCTGATCCCAGTCGATGACGGATCCGGTGACGACGCCGCTGCGGTCGGACAGCAGGAACACGACGAAGTCGGCGATCTCGTCGACCTGTCCGAGCTTGCCCATCGGCAGACCGGCCGCAGCCTCCTCGAGCCAGCCGTCCGTGGCGCCGTGGAAGCGCCGCTGGGTGGCGTCCTCACCATCGGTCTCGGTCCAACCGATGTTCACGCCGTTGATCCGGACCCGGTCCCAGCGGTGGGCGAAGGCCGCGTTGCGGGTGAGCCCCACGAGGGCGGCTTTCGAGGTGACGTACGGCGCCAGATACGGCTGACCGCCATGGGCAGACATCGTGATGATGTTGACGATCGCTCCACCCTGCCCGCGCGCCACCATGTTTGCGACCGCGGCCTGCATCAGGAAGAACGGCCCACGGACGTTGATGGCGATGTGCTCGTCGAACAGCTCCGGCGTGGTGTCCAGGAGCGTGCCGCGCGTGGTCAGGCCGGCACAGTTGACCAGGCAGTCGATCTGCCCGAAGCGCTGCACCGTCTCGGCCACCGCAGCCCGACCCTCGTCAACATCCGCGGCGTCTGCCCGGACGAAGACCACCCTGCGCCCGGACGTCGCCGCCAGGTCGGCCGCGAAGTGCTCTCCGACATCCTTGCGTCGGCCCGTAACCGCCACGTCGGCACCGTTGCGCGCCGCTGCGGCGGCTACCGCCGCACCCAGACCCTGGGTCCCGCCGTTGACCAGGACCGCCTTGCCCGCCAGCAGATCGTCAGTCAAGTGAGGCATCGTTGCTCCCTACGGGCGGTGGGCATGATCACGGCAGCTTGCAGAACGCAGATGCCGAGGCTGCTGTGACTCCCGACACACCCACAGTAAGTCGAGGACGGGGCCGTCGCAGAGACTGCAATGACTCAAGAACGCCTCAGCGAGCCAACGCAAACCGGGATGCCGAGGGATGCGCTCTCAAGGGCACAGACGGTGCGGCCATGGCGCGTGATCGCCCGGCAGAGGCCCAACCTTCGGTGATCAGCCGGGCGCAGGCGAGGGTGGGGTATTCGGCTACTGAGCAAACCCCCGTTGCTCCGAAACCGTTTATCCGTTCAACCTTACGAGCCTGCGCGGCATATTTGGTGGTCTGCGGCGTACGGGCGGGAAGTCGTTGGCCCGGGCGTTGCAGTAGTGGGTTGATGTTCGGGACGGTGATCGAGGCCCCGACGACGGCATATCCTGTCCGACCTGATCCGCAACGGCGCACCGGTCGCTGCTACTGCTTGAGAGCGCGCAAGTACCTTGTGCGGCAACGGCTTTATTGCCCGACCGACCAGTAAACAAGAGAGGACGGAGCAGGTCATCCCACTCACCCGACCGGCAGAGCCGCCAACAGCACAGGCAGATCACACCGCATCGGCACCGGCACCGGCACCGGCGCCGGCGAGTATTCGACAGTTCTTCGCCCGGTCAGGGCTGCCTGGCACGGTGGCCATAGCGAGTACCGCCACATTTCTGGCGAGCTTCGCCTTGGCCGCTTGGCGCCCGGCTAATGGTTTTAATATCACGGATGAATCTTTCTATCTTCTTGCTGTTGACCCCGGCCATCACGGCGATGCCTTCAATGGTCTTTGGGGCTTCTATGCACGACTGATGTGGCAAGTCGCTGGATGGAACGTTGGTTCGGTCAGACTCCTCGGCCTCGCAATATTGGTATTGACGGCATGCGCCTTAGGGTATCGCCTGGCGCCGGCCATCGCGTTTCCCCGCATCACCACGATCGCGGTGTGCGCGAGCGGAGCTGTCGCTTATTATTCTCTAGGGCTTCGCACCCCATCCTATAATTGGCTGGCCGTCGAAGGGGTGGCAATTGCGGCCACCGCACTGCTGCCGAATGGCTACGTCTTTAGAAAACGTGATGCCGCGCTTGCTGCTGCCGGGGTCTTTGTGGCAGGAATGGGAAAGCCGACAACAGGAATCATTTGCCTCGTCGTGGTCGCAAGTCTCTCCCTGGGGCCCTGGGTGACCATCAGGCGGCTGCCGATTGCCATAGCCTTTGGTTCAACAATGGTCGGACTGCTGGCGACGCACTTTGTCGCCATTCTCTCTCCCCAAGAAACGTTCACGGTTCTTACGAAGTCTGCCGCAACCATGACTTCTGTTGACCCTGAGCACTACTCACTCGGCGGGTCGATCGCCTTCATGGCCGGCAATACCGTTGACCTGCTGAAGACGCATGCCACAGCGGGTGGCGCCCTCATCGGCTTCCTGCCAATTCTCGCTTTCCTGGCCAAGTCACGTAGACGGGAGTGGTTCACAGCGTGGGGAGGTATCGCCATCCTGAGTGCGACCATCTACTCCATCGAGCGGGGCTCCTGGGGTGGCGGGGGGCCCGGATGGGGAGGAGAAACCGGTGGGATAGCTATCCTGGCCACCACGATGTGCCTGGTGATCGCCAGTGCTGCCGCTCTTCGAATCGTTGAAGCACCCGGTCAGATTGTGCGCCTCGGGGTCCTGTTTGGCGGTGCCACGCTCGCCACGGCGTGGGGGTCGAACACCGGTCTTGGATTCGTTTTGAACTTCGCCTCACTCCTTGTCATAGGGCTGACGCTGGTTCTTTCAAGCTCTTTCGAGCCGCCGACCGCGCGCACATTGAAGCAAGTCCTGTCGGTCGCGAGCTGTTGCGCCATCCTGGTCATGTCCATCCAAGGCGTCCGCAAACCTTTCTTTATGGAAGGACGTTCCGACTCGACGCACCCGATTTCATTCGGGCGTATCGTTGTCTATCTTGGCCCAGATACTGTGGAGAGACTTGAGGTTCTCTCAAAGGAGGCCCGAAAAGCCGGGTGGATGGATGGGACGAAACTCGTTGATACCACGTTTACGCCGGGTATCGGCCTCGCCTTGAATTCCGAAGTACCGCATTCGCTCCTTCCCGCCTTCCCGGGATATCCGCTTTCATCAATTTGCACGACTTTGCAACCGCTGGCGAGTTGGCAAGATTCATGGATTCTCGTTCGTCGAGACATGAATCTTCAGGATCGCGAATTCTTGGCAGCGGTTCTTGGCCGTCAATACCCTGAAGGATATGCGCGCGCCAGCCAATGGAGTATGGCTCGACGGGACGCTGAGTTATGGAAACCTGTGGGCGCCGCTGTTGAATCTCCTTCGACCGCCTGCGCTGGCATTGGGTAGCTTCGAGCGGAACGCCGGTCGTTCAGGACCGGTCGGCCCGACCTGTGATGGAAGGAAGGGACTATCAGCAGAGAGGAAGCTGGTCGTTGATTTCGTCTCGCCCGGAGCCCGAAGTGACCCTATCGTCCCTGCAGAGAGGCCTTATCCACCGGAAGGATTCACCGTGAGCACCAACGACCCATTTGCGCGCCTCCCCGAGGTGCCCCGCTTCACGGTCACCAGCACCACGGTGTCCGACGGGGATGCCTGGCCCGCCGAGCAGATGTCCGGCCTGTTCGGCGTCCCGGCCGGCAAAGACATCTCCCCGCAACTGTCGTGGCGCGGCGCCCCCGAAGGTACGAAGAGCTACGCGGTGACGGTATACGACCCGGACGCCCCGACCGGGTCCGGCTTCTGGCACTGGGCGGTGGCGGACATCCCCGCCACGGTCACCCAACTGTCCGAGGGCGCCGGTGACGAGACCGGCTCGGGCCTTCCCGAGGGTGCCTATCAACTGCCCAACGACGCCCGCTCAGCGCGCTACATCGGCGCTGCCCCGCCGGCCGGGCACGGTCGACACCGTTACGTCATCGTCGTGCACGCCCTTGACGTCGAGCAGATCGGCGTGCCCGCCGAGGCCGCCCCGGCCTACCTCGGCTTCACCATGGCCAGCCACATTCTCGGCCGCGCGGTCCTGACCGTCACCGCTGAGATCCCCGCCTGACGGCGCCCACACCGGCGACTGTGGCGGCAGGTCGAGCGGGCATCGCCTTGATTCCGCTCGCCGGCCGAAATCGTGGATGGTTCAGGCAGTCAGCTCGCCGACCAGGTCTTCCTGCATCAGCCGGCGCACCTCGTCGGGATTGTGACGGTCGGTGAGGACCATGAGTTTGGTCAGGGCGGCCTCGAAGGTCATGTCGCCCCCTGAGACGGCACCAGTGGCGAGCAGCGCAGCACCGGTGGCGTAGCGGCCACCCGCCACGCTGCCTGCGCGGCATTGCGTGGTGACGACGACGGTGACGCCGCGATCGACGGCGGCGCGCAATGGGTCGAGGAACCAGCTGTCGGTCGGGCCGTTCCCGGCTCCGTACGCCTCGAGCACGACACCTCGCAGGCTTGATCGGGCCAGCACGGCATCGAGGGCGTATCCGTTGATCCCGGGATGGAGTCGGATCCCCGTCACGGCGGCGTTCATGCCTCCGCTGCGCCGGATCGGGCCGGCCCCCGGCGTGCGGATCAAGGTCGGCTCGAAGTCGATCGAGGCGCCTATGGTCGCCAGCGGCGGATAGTTTGGCGACGCGAAACCGCGGTAACTGTCGGCGTGGACCTTCACCGCTCGGTTGCCGCGGAGGAGGAGGTCGGAGAACGCGATGCTCACTTCTGGCACGAGCGGAGCGCCACGCAGGTGTCCGGCAGCGATCGCGAGGGCGGTCACCAGGTTCTCGCGACCGTCCGATCGCAGCTCAGTGACGGGCCGTTGCGAACCGGTGAGCACGATGGGGATGCCGATGCCCTCGAGCAAGAAGCTGAGAGCCGACGCCGTGTAGGCCATCGTGTCGGTGCCGTGGAGAACCACCACCCCAGCGTGCCCCGGCGCATGGGCGACGATCGCGTCGGCAATGTCGAGCCAGTCGGTGGGGCGCATGGCCGACGAGTCGATGGGGTCGACGAACGTCGCCACGGTCAGGGCGAGAGGCAACCGACGAAGGAACGGCAGATGGGCTCCGAGCTCACGCAGGTCGAGCGGAATGAGCGAGCCATCGGCGTCCGGACCCATGCCGATGGTTCCGCCGGTGTACAGCACGAAGAGGGCCGGACCGTCTGGTCCGATCTGACCGAGAACCTCGACCTCGCTCATGCCCTGGGCGTGCGCATGGGACAACCCAGCCCGATGCCCCCAGAGCGGAAACCCAGGAGGATCGCCAGGACCACGACCACGCCCCGGAGCAGGATCCCTGTCGCTTCCATTCAGCCTCCCTTGTCGAGAGGACTGTCCCAGTCAGCTCCGGCGTTCAGGACCATCCTTTGAGGATGAGTTCTGCCAGGTCGTACGGCGGTGTAAACCTTGACGCGCAGGGAGCCGCTCAGACACCCCTATGGTTGCCGACCGTGGGGAACGGCCTTGACGACATTGACTGGTCGCAGCTGCGGCACAACTACGGCTCGGCCGAGGACATCCCGGGCCTGTTGAGAGCCAGCGCCGCCGGCGACGGCGATGCCGTCGGCGAGCTGGACAACACGCTCTTCCACCAGGGCGGTTGGGTGGGCTCGGCGGCCACGGCCGCGCTGCCGTTCCTGGTCCGCCTGGCCACGGACGCGCAGGTGCGGCCCCGAGCGGGAATCGTCGATGTCATCGCCGCTCTGGCCGCGGTGGCGAACACGGCTGACGCCCGGTTCATCGACGAGGGCTGGGAGGCGGCCTTGGGTCACGAAATGCCCCGGCTGCTGGCCGTGCTCACGGACGAAGACGCGGCGGTCCGGCGGGCGGGGGCCGCCCTCGCCCGGGAACTGCCCGCCGAGCAGGCCATCGCGGCCATCCTGGCCCGTTCGCGGCAGGAGCCGGACCGGGTCACCCGCTGGGACCTCGTCCTGGCCATCGGTGACCTCGTCACCCGGACCGCGGATACCGGCGAGGCGATCGCCTTCCTCACCGATCAGCTCGCCAGTGATGACGAGCAGTTGGCGCTGGCCGCGGTCCATGCCCTCGCCGCTGCGGGCGCGATCAACGCCGGCGACCAGCTCGACCTCCTGCTGCGCGCCGTCTCCGGTGACATTTCCGGCTGGAGTCAGTCGGCTTTGGCCACCCCCGCCGTCGTCAGCTGGACCGGCCGGCTGCTGCTGGGCGACCCCCTCGCCGCCAGCGCCTACCAGCTGCAGCTCACCGAAGGCCCGGCCGATCCGGACCGGCGGATCGACGTGGCCCGGGCCATGGGTGAGCTCCTCGACGAATGGCGGTCGCCATCCAGCGCCATGCTTCCGGTGCTGGCCTCGTGGCTGTCGGACCCGTTGCCGGAACTGCGATTTCGCGCCGCGTTCCTGCTGGGCGGGCTAGGAGCTGAGGCCGCACCGTACGCGGACGCGCTCGCCCGGGCATCCGAGGACCCCACACCGCCGGCCCCTCGTCCGGGAGGACAACCGTGGGGCAGGCGGCACTCTGGGCGCTCAGCCGCATCGGGGACCGTCGCTGCCTACCCGGTCTGCGCCGGCAACTGGGCGAGTACACCGGCGGGATCGACTCGGCCGTCCACTTTCCCCGCGACACCCACCTGCCGCAGGTCCTGGCGCTGCACGAACAGCTGATCCCCCTGTCGCACTACAGCGCCGACCTCCTACCCGCGGTGCGCGAATGCCTGCGCCAGGTTGCCCGGACCGCCTCGTCGCCCGGCGGCTGGTCCTGGACCAGGGTTGCCGCGGCCTGGGGCGAAGCGGCCACCGACGCCGTGCCCGAACTCGTCGCGCTGCTGCGCCACGAGAGCACTTGGAGGTGGGCCGCACAAGCGCTCGCCGAGCTCGGCCCGGCCGGATCGGCGGCCACCAAAGCGCTCCACCGGCGAGCGAACCGGTCCCGCGACGCCGCGTGGGCCTATTGGCGAGTCAGCGGGGACGCCGCGGCCCTGATTGCCGCCTGCGATCGGGACCTGCGCCCCAATGCCCCCCACCTCGCCTTCCGCCAGGCCGCAGATCTCGGACCGCTCGCCGGGCGCCACCGTGACCTCTTCCGCCAGACCGCCGCGTCCGGCTCCGCGTGGTCGCGAGTGGAGGCCGCCCGGGCCTGCTGGACCACCGAAGGCGACGCCACCACGGCCCTCAGCACGCTCAGCGAGGTCATCCAGCCGTTGACCGCCGGCACGTACGACCCGATATCCCTGACCGCCCTGCGCTACCTGACCGCGCTCGGTCCGGCCGCCGCCCCGGCCGTCCCCATCGCTGAAGCGGTGCTGGCCAGCCCGCACCGGTACGCCCACTTCGGCGGCTGGCGGATCTACATCGAGGACGAGACGCTCCGGACGGCGGCCCGGGAGCTGCTCCACGCGGCTGGATAGCCGGTGTCAGCGACGTCGCTACGTTCGATGCTGCGCCGCCGGCTGGGACGTGCAGCCCCTGAGCCACCGATTGCTGGGGAAGACCCGGTCCAAATGTTGAACCGGATCATCCCCGATCCGGGTTCACCACAGGCGCATCGAGACGCTTTCCACGTCAGGCAGGTCGGAGACCGCCTGCCGCCGAGGCTGTTGAGGTTAACGTCGGCCCGTTTGAGCCAAAACCCGAGGCCAGGTCCGAATTAAGCGGCTTGGCTTGAAGGGAACGGCGGGGCGGATCGACGAAGTTTATCGCGCACCCGAATCGCGGGCTCTGTGAGAATGACATTGCGATTGGACTCGGGGGCTCCACGTCCAATTTTGCTGGAATTATCAACAACTATCTTTGCGCTGCTTGAAGGGATCTCCCCCCATCGGACCACGGTCGCGCGCAAACCGGCTGCGTTGTCCAACGCCCTGGCTACGCGGTTGAACTGAACCTCGTCGGCGTGCACTCGGTCGGGAACTCGCCCCCCACGCCCAGCGGTCCAGTTTCCGCAACCATGGGATCACCTCACTACCCGACTAAGCCTTTCAGGTTACTCAGGGTTGCGCTTGCAAACGGCGTACCGGAAATAAGTGCTCCAGCCGCACAGGAGGGGGTGACACTAAATCAGCGCTTGGAGATTTCGGTGGCTGTTACCCAAAGGTTAGGCGAATTCTTGCTATTATGGGCCATTGGTGACTTTCAACTTCCACAAGGGGTTGGGTCGATGTTATGCGCCCCATCCGAGTTGCGATCAGGTCCGACCGCCGCCTGTTCCGTGATGCCTTGACGGCGTCCTTGCTGGACGGATCCAGATTCACCGTGGTCGGGCACGTCGCCGGCACTGGTGACCTGCTCGCGCTGTGCCGGTTGTGCCGTCTCGACGTCGTGCTGTTCGACCTCGGCAGCCATCCGCACGACGGCGGCCTGCGCGCATTGGAGGCCCTGAGGCACCAGCAGCCGGGCACCCAGCTCATCGCCATCCATGACGACCTGTCGCCAGCTGCGCTGGCGGAGGTGTGGAACTGCGGCCCACAGGCCGTCGTGCCCGAGTCTCACGGCCTTGACGCACTCATGGTGGTGCTGCAGGAGCGCCTGGCGTCAGTCGGGGAACGCCCCCGGGAGGATGGTCTCGACGACACCCTCACCGATCGGGAACGAGAGATCATCAGGCTTGTCGGCGCCGGCCTCACCGCCGGCGAGATCTCCGCGCTGCTCGATCTGAACGTGAGCACGGTGGGCAACGCCAAGCGGCGGATCTACCACAAGCTCGGCGTCGCCTGCCAGAGCCAGGCCATCGCGCGGGCCGCGATGCTGGGGCTGACCGGGTTGCCCGGCGGGGAATGTCCGACGGCGGGCCTACCCGTGGCCGTCCTGCGGGGGCCTCTGGTTCCGCTCCGATACCAGGTTATCGAGACGCTTCGTTGCCGCGGAATCGTGACGGTGACGGCTAGGCCGGCCAGCGGGTCGCCGTTGGCCTGGCCGGACACGGCGGCGGAGCGTGCGCGCGAGTGCGGTCGAGTCGTCGTGCTGGTGGAGCCGGAGGCCGCCGACTGGCCGGGTGCCGAAGGGTTCGGCGGCCCCGCTGTCCTCGTACACAATCCCGGGATGCAGCGGGCTGACGCGTTAGCGGCTTTCGGCCGTGGCGTCACGGCGACCGTTCCGAGCGACCACCTGGATCGTGATCTGGTGCCGTTGCTCATGTTTGCACTTCGTGGGTGTGCGACCGTTCATCCGGCCGAGGGCGACGGTCCGGCCGAGGGCGACGGCCCGAACGGGCTGCCCGCGCATCACGGCCGCTCTCCCGCTCGGCCGTCGCTCACCAGTCGCGAGGCCGACATCCTGCGTTCCATCGCGGTCGGGCACAGCGTGCGCGAGACCGCTCGGTGGTTGGGCATCGCGGTGAAGACGGTGGAGAACACCCAGGCACGGCTGTTCCGCAAGCTGGACGCCCGAAACCGTGCCGGGGCGCTCGCATCGGCACACGCTCTCGGCCTCATCGAGTCGCTACACGACCCGATCGCCCCCACGTCCCGATCTCCAGGAGATCGCAGCCACCCGGGTTGCACGAGGTGATGGGGGCGGCCGATCGGCCGCCCCCATCACCTCGTGCTGACCAACAGTTGCAGGTGCTGACTAGCGGATGAAGCGCTGCCACGGGTTGCCGGTGCAGTCCCAGATCTGCAGCACGGCGCCGTCGCCGTTGCCCGTTTCGCGGCGCACGTCCAGGCATCTGCCGGACCCAGCGTTGACGATGCTGCCGTTGGCGTTGAACGTCCACTGCTGGTTGGGATTGCCCGTGCAGTCCCAGATTTGGACTGGGCTGCCGTTGGCGGTGCCTCGGTCGCGGACGTCAAGGCACTTGCTGCCGAATACCTGAATGGCGCGGTTGGCCAGCTGGGTCCAGCCCTGGGCGTCGGTTTCGTTGCAGCTGAAGACCTGCACCTGGACGCCGTTGGTCTGCGATGCACCCGGAACGTCGATGCAACGCTGGGAGTCGATGCCGAGGATCCGGCCCGGCGCCAGCGGTGTGCCCGCGGGTACGCGGAACACGTTGGCGGGCAGTTCGGCCGCCGGGATATCGGTGTTGGCGGCAATGACCTGGGCCAGCGTCCGCCGGTAGTCGATACCCAGCGTCTGGGCGATCTGGTTCAGTCGCGCCGTGTCGTTGCCGTAGAAGAACCGGTCCCCGTCACGGAGCGCCTGGAACTGCCTCGTCCAGATTGCCAGTTG
>Ga0307513_10005748_pt1 | contig 16317 bp, 15 predicted proteins | sample 15_EM_MG_FD_202174 | JGI IMG/M metagenome (GOLD analysis project Ga0307513, IMG submission 202174) | Populus trichocarpa ectomycorrhiza microbial communities from riparian zone in the Pacific Northwest, United States - 15_EM | ecosystem: Host-associated > Plants > Roots > Unclassified | place... | reverse complement strand
AGGCCTGATCGTACTGGCTCATGCCGGCGGTGAAGGTGGCGCCGACCGTATAGGTCTTCTGCAGCGGCGTGCCGCCGAAGGCCGTGGCGCCGCCGGAGGGCGAGATCAAGGTGATCGGATCGCCCGCCTTGACGCCGATGGCCTCGGCCAGCCGCTCGCCGACAACGACGATGTCGCCGCCGTAGTCGCCCGCTCCGAAACCCTTGATCGTGCCGTGGGTGATGTTGCCCGAGACGATCCTGGTGGAGGCAAGGTCTTCCGGATTGAGACCGCGAACCATGGCGCCGGTGATCTGGTTGGGACCCATGGCGATGGCCTGCGCCTCGATCACGGGCGCCACCTGGACCACTTCGGGCAGCCGGCGGATCCGTTGGACCGCCGAGTCGCGCTCGGGTTCGTCCAGCACGCCGCCGGATACATAGATGTGGCCGTTGAAGCCCAGGATGCGGCTGAGCAGTTCCACCCGGAAGCCGTTCATCACCGACATCACGATGATCAACACCGCAACCGCCAGGGCGATGCCGATGAACGAGATCGCCGAGATCAGGGCGACGCCGCCCTGGCTCCGCTTGGCGCGCAGGTAGCGGGAGGCGAGCATGCGCTCCCAAAGGCCGAACGGCCGTGCGCGTCCACCGACCCCCGCCTGGGCTTTGCTCACTCGGCGATCACCTTCAAGGCGGCGTCCAGCGGCAAGGTCTGGCGCTCGCTGGTGGCGCGGCGCTTGATCTCCACCACACCGTCGGCGACGCCCTTGGGGCCGACGATCAGCTGCCATGGGATGCCCACCAGGTCGAGCGAGGCGAACTTCGCGCCCGGACGGTCGTCGCGGTCATCCAGCAGCGGTTCTTTACCGAGCTCGGTCAATGTCTTGTAGGCCTGTTCTGCCACGGCGTCGACGTCCGCCGCACCGGGGCGCAGGTTCACGACGGCGACGCCGAAGGGCGCGACGCTGTCGGGCCAGATGATGCCCGCGTCGTCGTGACTGGCCTCGATGATGCCGGCGACCAGCCGCGAGACCCCGACGCCGTAGGAACCGCCATGGACCGGCCGATCCTGACCATCGGGGCCGGTGACCAGCGCCTTCATCGGCTTGGAGTACTTCTCGCCGAAATAGAAGATGTGGCCGACCTCGATGCCGCGGGCCGTCATCCGTTTGTCCTCGGGGGCTTCAGCTTCGAAGCGGGCCTGGTCGTGCATCTCGTCGCTCGCCGCGTAGAGGCGGGTCCGCTGCTCGACCATGGGCTGCAGGTCGCCGTCCCAGTCGATGTCCGGCCCGGGGGCGCCCATCTCCACGAGATCGCGGTGCGCGAAGACCTCGCTCTCGCCGGTGTCGGCGAGGATGATGAACTCGTGCGAGAGATCGCCGCCGATCGGGCCGGGATCGGCCTTCACCGGGATCGCCTTCAGCCCCAGCCGCGCATAGACGTTGAGATAGGCCAGGAACATGCGGTTGTAGGACTTGCGGGCCGCGGCCTCGTCGACGTCGAAGGAATAGGCGTCCTTCATGAGGAATTCGCGGCCGCGCATAACCCCGAAACGGGGGCGCCGTTCGTCGCGGAACTTCCACTGGATGTTGTAAAGATTCTTCGGCAGGTCTTTGTATGATTTTATGTAACTGCGGAAGATGTCGGTGATGACCTCTTCTGCCGTGGGCCCGTACAGCAGGTCGCGGTCATGGCGATCCTTGATGCGCAGCATCTCGTCGCCGTAGTCGTCATAGCGGCCGCTCTCGCGCCACAGGTCGGCGAGCTGCAGGGTGGGCATCAGCACCTCGATAGCGCCGGCGCGGTCCATCTCCTCACGGACCACCTGCTCGATCTTCTTCAGCACCTTCAGGCCCAACGGCAGCCAGGCGTAGATGCCCGCCGCTTCCTGCCGGATCATCCCGGCGCGGAGCATCAGTTGGTGCGAAACGACCTGCGCGTCGGAGGGCGCATCGCGAAGGGTGGGCATGAAATAGCGCGACAGGCGCATGAGACTTGGACTTCCGTCAGAGAGAGCGAAGGGCGAACGCCCTGATAGCCTTGGCGCCGGAACCTTGGCAACGCGCGGGGCCGAATTGAGGCGCGCCCTATTCGATGTGGCCCGGGAAGCTTGGCAGACGCAAAAGGTGGAAGTGGATCGTCAGCCAGAGCATCACGAACAGGACCGTGGCGATCCAGGTCGTCGTGAGGAACTTCTTCTTCAGCTTCGGATCGACCGGCGCGCCCGGATCGCCGCCGTCGCCGGGATCGATGCCGGCCTCGGCGTGGCTGGTCACGCCCAGCGGGAGGACGACGAACAGCACAGTCCACCAGATGGTCAGATAGATCGCGACGGCGGTGAACGGGGTCATCAGTGCTGGCCTTTCGGCGTTTCCATGAGTTCGACGAGGACGCCGCCCATGTCCTTGGGATGGACGAAGATCACCGGCACCCCATGCGCGCCGATGCGCGGCTCACCGGTTCCGAGCACCGTCGCGCCCTTGGCCCGCATGTCATCGCGCGCCGCCAGGATGTTCTCGACCTCGAAACAGACGTGGTGCTGGCCGCCCTTGGGATTCTTCGCCAGGAAGGCCGTAATCGGAGACGCATCCCCATAGGGCTCAATGAGCTCGATCTGGCTGTTGGGCAGGTTGACGAAACAGACCCAAACCCCCTGCTCCGGCAGCGAGAACTTCTCGCCGATGTCGGTGACGCCGAGCACGTCGCGATACAGTCGGACCGAGTCCTCGATGGAGGGCGTGGCGACGCCCACGTGGTTCAATTTGCCAATCATGCGGTTGCGTATACGCCGAGCGCTATTGCACCGCCAGCGCCCCGCCGCCGTCGCCCGCCCTGGCGGATTTGGCCAGCGTCGGCGGGGCGTGGGCGGGCTCGAAGACTGCGCCGGTCGCCATCAGGGCGGCGATGCGGTCGGCCGGCAGGCCCAGTCCCGCCAGCAGCGCCGTCGAGTGCTCGCCAAGGTCGGGCGTCGGATGCGGGAACCCGGAAGGCGTGCGCGAGAAATCAGCGTAGCTGCGCACTCCGATCAGCTCCCCGAGCCTCGGATGCTCCCAGACCTCCAGTGTCTGGTTCTCCCAGAGCCAGTCGCTTTCCAGCGCCTCGCCCGCGCGCAGCGCCGGGGCGGCCGGCACGCCGGCATTCAGGAGGTCCATCGCCGCCGCGTCACGTGCCCACGCGGCAAGGGCCGACGAGATCACATCGGAGAGCGGACCATCGCGGGCGGCGCTCAGGGCGTCATCGCCAATGTCGATCCCCAGCACGCGCCCGAGGGCAGAGGCTTCTTCGCGGGTCTCGCAGACCAGCCCGAGCCAGCCGTCGGCGCATTCGTAGAACCGGTGCAGCGCGCGCGGGCCCAGGCAGTCGCGGCCGCCGACGTCGTTGGCCGGGCGGCCCTCGTAGGCCACCACCTCGGCCAGTTGGAAGGTCAGGCTCTGGGCCATCAGGCTGGTGATGATCTCCTGGCCCCCGCCGGTGCGTTGGCGCGCGTTGAGCGCGGCGATGACGGCGCAGGAGACGATCGCGGAGGTCGCCACGTCGTTGACCGGGATCGTGTGGAGGATCGGCTCGTCTTCGCCGCCTTGAGCCTGCATCATCCCGCCTTCCGCCTGCAGCAGCGGGTCGAAGCCGGGAAGCGTGACCCGGGGACCCTTATCGCCATAGGCGTTGATCGAGCAGGAAATGACTCGCGGATTGATTGCCTTCAGCGTCGCGTAGTCGATGCCCAGGCGGGCGCGGACGCCATAGCGGTAGTTGTCGAGCACCACGTCGGCCTGCCGGACCAGGTCGTAGAAGAGCTCGCGGCCCGCGGGCTGCTTGAGGTCAATGCCAAGCCCCTGCTTGCCGCGGTTGTAGGCCTGGAAGCCGCCGTTATCGCTGCGGAACGGATCGCCCTCGACCGGCTCGATCTTGATGACATCGGCGCCGAGATTGGCCAGCACGCCGCCCGCATGGGCGCCGGCGATCACCGTGCCGAGATCAAGCACACGGACGCCGGAAAGGGGCTGACCGCCCTCGCTGCTCCCCGAACCCGCCATGGCGCGCGGCGCCCAGGTCGGCGGCTCGTCGATCGGCCGGGCCAGGCCGCGGATCGAGGCCGGCGTGTCGCTCAGCCTGGCCGCGGGGGCCGGTAGAGCGATCTCTCCAAGCAGGGGATGGTGGAACACCTGCCTCAATTCACCCTCGGCCACCGCGTCCCCGGCGAACCAATCCTCCCGCGAGCCCACGGGCGCGCAGGGCACGCCGTTGTCCTGCAGCCGTTGCAGCCAGTCCGTGCGCGGACGCGATGCGAAGATCAGCGTCAGGACTTCTCGCGCCGCGAGCGGGTCCATCACCAGGGTGTCCCAGTGCTGGGCGATGCCCAGCGCCTCGAAGGCCTTGCGGTAGAAGTTGGCGAAGAGGGTGCCCAGGAAGAACCACTGACCGTCGCCGCACTGGTAGAGCCGGTAGCTGGGTGTTGCGCCGAGCGGCTGGCCGCGCGGCAACGGGGGCGCCGCCAGGACCCGCACGGGACCGGAGACCTCAGAAACGCCGTGCAGGCCGCTGACGGTGACCGCCTGACCCCGGCCGCTGTGGCCGCGCTCCAGGAGCGCCGCACCGATCGCCGCGGCGCCCAGCACGCCCTGGCCGTACCAGAGCAGCGGCAGGACCAGATGCACCGGCTGGTCCGAGTAGCAGCCCTGGCGGAACGCGACACCGCTCATCGCCGAGAGCAGGCTGTGGTGCGGCGGGATCCCGCTCCAGAAGCCCCGCGTCCCGTAGGGCGGCATCCAGGCGTGGATCAGCGTGGGATGCGCGGCGGTCAGCGTGGCGCCGTCCAGGCCCAGCGCCTCCAGGCGACCGGGCGGATCGCTGAACAGCGCAACGTCGGCTCCGGCGATCAAGGTCCTGGCGGCGGCCAGCCCTTCGGCCGCGTCGAGGTCGAGCGTCAGGACCTGCTTATTGCGATTGAAGGCGTGGTAGCCGGGATGATCCTTGGCGCGGTCGCCGCCGGGCGGCTCGATCTTGACGATCTCGGCTTCGAAATCGCCCAGCAGCATGGCCGCCATCGGCCCCGCTAGGCCCTGGCTGAAGTCGGCGATGCGCACACCCCGGTAGGCGGACACTGGCGGCGGATCTCCCCTGCCATCGGCGGCGCCGTTCCCGCGTCTCGCCCGCCTGCATGAAAGCCGGGGTTGAGCCCGCCTGCAAGCGCTGCTGACTACTGGCCCTTGCGAACGAAGTCGCCGATCAGGTCGGCGACCTCCGCTGGGTGCTCAAGCTGCATCAGGTGGCCGCTGTCCCGAACAACCACACGCTTCGAACCCGGGATCAGGACCTGGGCGACGCCGGCCATGGCATGGACGTCAGGAATGTCGTGGTCGCCGACCAGGATCAGCGTCGGGAGCTTCAACTCCGGCATCCGCGGCAGGTCGGAGGGCCACGACTTCAAGGGGTCGCGCATCTGGTGGCGGAAATTCTGCGGGCTGGCCTTGCTAAGCGCGATCGCCTTGGCCAGCGCCGTATCGTGCCCCGGCGCCAGCAGATAGGGATCCTTGGCGGCATTGGCGATCACGCCGTCGAAATTGCCGACAATCATCGGCAGGCCGATGCGCATGTTGCGATCCGCGAAATGCTTGGAAACCGCAAAGCCGTTGATCGAGGCCCCGGACATGATCAGCCGGTCCACCTGTTCCGGATGCTGGATCGCATAGGACAGGGCCAGGCCGCCGCCGAACGAGAAGCCGACCAGGCTGACACGATCCAGTTTCGCCGCCGCCATTACCGCGACGAGATCGTCCTGGGCCGAGTAGGCCGCCTTGGCCGCCGGTGACTTGCCGTAGCCGCGCCGGTCGTAGCGGACGACCCGGAAGTCCTTGCAGAGCACCGCCCACATGTCGTCGAAGCTGGCGGAGTCGACGACGCCGTCGTGCAGCAGAACGATGGTCCGCGCGCCCTTCCCGCATGTCTCGTAGTAGATTTGGCCGCCGTCGACGTCGGCCATCTCGGCGCGCGCCGCGCCTCCCGTCAGCGCCAAGCTCAAGGCAAGCGCCGTCAATCGCCCAATCATCGGTCGTTCTCCCTGCTAGGTTATGGGTCGGTCGTCAGCTCGCCAGGCGCAGCGCCTCGGCGCCTTCGTCGGGTACGAATTCCAGGAGATCGCCAGGCTGGCAGTCCAGCACCTTGCAGATCGCCTCGAGGGTGGAGAAGCGGATCCCCTTTACCTTGCCGGATTTCAGCAGGGAAAGGTTCGCCTCGGTGATGCCGATGGCGCGGGCCAGCACGTTCGAGCGCACCTTGCGCCGGGCCATCATCAGGTCGAGCCGCACGACGATGGCCATCAGACAAACCCCTCGCGATCCTGCTCGATCTCCCGCCCCACCAGCATCACCTGGGCGATCACCAGAACCAGACCGCCCAGCAGGAGCTCCTGGACGCTGGTCAAGTGGGCCCAGTTCCGGTCGATCTCGTAGCCGCTGGCGCTGAGCGCGAGATGGCAGAGGAACGGCAGCGCGGCGTCGGCCAGCAGGGCGACCCCCACCCACTGCAGATGCTGGGCGTTGCGCACCGCGAAGACTTGCCCACGGGCATAGAGCCGGAAGAGCCCCTGCAAATTCCAGAACAGCAGGATCATCGGCGCCGAGCGGACGATCCAGACCAGGGCATAGACCAGTTGGTGCGTCAGGCTGAGCGAGGCGAAGGTGACATAGCCCGGCGGCGGATGGCCGTCCGTGCTGATCATGCCGCCGGGCGCGCCCAGCGAGATAACGCCCCCGCGATAGAAAAGCACGACCCAGACGCCGAAGGCCATCAGCCCCGCGAACGCCCAGAGCAGTCCGCCGAACAGGACCGCGAAGGCGCGGCTGCCGGCGCGCACCCGGCGATAGGCGGGGTGCTCCGCGACGCTTGGCGAGAATTCAAGAACATCGGCCACGGCCGGACTCCCTCTCAGGACATCCGCACCGTCTCGCGCTAATATCTTTCTGTCAAACGATAAATCTGACGCTCAGCGTTAGTCGATCCGCATCACCGTCGTTTCGACGACTGGTCGGCGGCCCCAGATGCGCTGGCTGGCCTTCTTCACCGCCCGCGACATGGCGGCCTCGACGTTGTCGTCGTCGCTGCGGTCGTCGCCCTTCAGGCGCTCCAGCGCCCGCTCGGCTTCGTCCGCTAGGTCGTCGAGCAGATCGTCCAGGGCGTCGATGTCGACGCTGGGCAGGCCAATGGCGCGCACCTGCGGACCCGAGACGATCTTGTTCTTCCCATCCATGGCGACCGAGACGACGATGATGCCGTTGAAGGCGGCGTGGCGGCGCTCGCGCAGAGCGTCGCCGTTCTCCGGCGTCACCACGCCGGCGTCGACGTAGAGTCGGCCGGCGGGCACCTCGTCGATGATCTCAGCGCGGCCGGGGGCCAGGCGGACCATGTCGCCGTTGCGCGGCGTCACCTGCTGCGGCACCTGCAGATCGCGAGCGAAGGCGGCGTGCTCCAGGAGATGGCGGCGCTCGCCGTGGGTCGGGACCGAAATTTCCGGCCGCGCCCAGCGATACATCTCCGCCAGTTCGTCGCGGCAGGGGTGGCCGGAGACATGGATCCCCGGGTGGTCGCGCTCTGTGTAAAGGCGCACGCCGCGGTTCGAGAGCTTCTCCTGCAGATTGCGGATCGGGATCTCGTTGCCCGGGATCACCCGGCTGGAGAAGACGCAGGCGTCGTTGGCGCCCAGGTTTACATGCGGATGGGTGCCGTCCGCGATCCGCGAAAGCGCCGCCCGCTGCTCGCCCTGGCTGCCGGTGCAGAGGTAAAGCACCTTGTCGGCCGGGAATTTCTTGGCCTCGTTGTCGTCGATGAAGGCCGGCAAGTCCTCCATCAGCCCCACCGACTTGGCCGCCGACGACATCCGGTGCATCGAGCGGCCGACCAGGCAGACGCGGCGTCCGTTGGCCTGGGCCGCGCGGCAGATCGAGTCCATGCGCGCGACGTTGGAGGCGAAACAGGCGACCGCCACCTTGCCCTTCAGACTGGCGATCAGCGGCACCAGCGCGTCACGGACTTCAGACTCTGACCCGGCGTGGCCCGCCACGAAGACGTTCGTGGAATCGCAGACCATGGCCAGCACGCCCTCGTCGCCGAGCTTGCGGATGGCGTCCTGGTCGGTGGGCGCGCCCAGCAGCGGATCCGGGTCGATCTTCCAGTCGCCGGTGTGCAGGATCGTGCCGAGCGGCGTCTTGATCGCCATGCCGTTGGGCTCGGGGATCGAGTGGGTCAGCGTGATCAGCTCGATGCTGAAGGGGCCAAGCTCCACCGTCCCGCCCAGCGGCACGATGGTGATCTGCGCCTCGTCCAGCAGCCCGGCCTCGCGCAGCTTCTCGCGCAGGATGAAAGCGGTGAACGGCGTGGCGTAGATCGGCGCCTTGAACCGGGGCCAGAGCCAGGCGACCGCGCCAATGTGGTCCTCATGGGCGTGGGTCAGCACGATGCCCAACAGGCGATCGGCGTTTTCCTCCATGAAGGTCGGGTCGGGCAGGATCACCTCGACGCCGGGCGTCGTCTGGTCGCCGAAGGTGATGCCCAGGTCGACGACGATCCACTTGCGATCGTGCGGCGGGCCGTAGCCGTAGAGGTTGAAGTTCATGCCGATCTCGTTCGACCCGCCGAGCGGCAGGAACACGAGTTCGTCGTTGGGTTTGGCCTTGGACATTTACGCCTTCGCCGTGTTGCGGCGGTAGATCTCGAGCATGCCCCGGATCGTGAGGTCGGGGTCGAAGTGGTCGATGGCCGTGGTCGCGCCGTGGAAGAGCGAGGCGACGCCGCCGGTTCCGATCACCGTCATCGGCTTGCCCCACTCGGCCTTGATGCGCGCGCAGAGGCCTTCGATGAGGGCGATATAGCCCCAGAAGACGCCCGACTGCATGGCGGCGACCGTGTCCTTGCCGATGGCGGTGTTGCCGCGCGGCCGCTGGATCGCCACCCGCGGCAGCTTGGCCGCGGCCTGGTGCAGGGCCTCCATCGAAAGGTTGATGCCCGGCGCGATGGCGCAACCCTCCATGGCCCCATCCGCGGCGATGACGTCGAAGGTGGTGGCGGTGCCGCTGTCGATGACGATCAGGTCGCCCGGATAGACGATGTGCGCGCCGATGGCGTTGACCAGCCGGTCGGCCCCGGCCTCGGACGGCTTCTCGATCCTGACCTCGATGCCCAGGTCGACGTTCTCGCCGATCACCATGGGCTCCACATGCAGATAGCGGCGGGCGAGATTCCGCAGGTTGAAGATCGACTGCGGGACCACGCTGGAAATGATGCAGCCATTGAAGACGCCGAGCTGCAGCCCGGCCATGCCGAGGAGCTGCGAGAGCCAGACGGCGTATTCGTCGGCCGTACGGCTGGCGTGGGTGGCGGCGCGCCACTGGGCGGTCCACTTCTCCCCGTCGTGCACGGCGAAGAGCGTGTTGGTGTTGCCCTGTTCGATGGCCAGCAACATGGATCAGGAGCCTCCGAAAAAGACGTCGCCCGCCGTTATGCGCTCAAGCATTCCGTCTTGCAGCCGCAGCCTGAGCGCCCCGTCGGGGTCCAGGCCCTCGGCGACGCCGGACACGGTGCGGTTGGGAAGCCGGGCCTCGCAGGCCTCGCCCAGGCCGTGGGCGCGCGACGTCCAGCCGTCGGCGATCGGCGAGAAGCCCTGGGTCGCCCAGAGCTTGCGCCAGGACTCAAACCGCGTGGCGAGCACCTCCAGCGCGTCGAGCGGCTTGGGCGGCCGTCCGGCCATGTGCTCGGCGAAGGCCGTCGCCGGACGATCCACGTCGGTTGGCGCGTGGGCCAGGTTGATCCCGATGCCAACCGCGAGCCACAGCCGCCCATCGGCCCGCGCGCCGGACTCCACCAGGATCCCCACCGCCTTCTTGCCGAACACCAGGACGTCATTGGGCCACTTCAGCCGCGCCGCGCCGGCGCCCAGGCAGGTGTCGGCCAGGTCGGCGGCGGCCAGGGCCGCGACGAAGGAAAGCTGGGCGGCCTCGGCCGGCGGCGCGTCGGTCGTGGTCAAGAGGGTCGCAGCGAGGTTGCCGGTCTCGGTCGACCAGACGCGGCCGCGGCGCCCCCGGCCGGCGGTCTGGCGAGCGGCGGTGATCCAGATGGGACCGCCCTCGCCGGTTTCCGCCCGACGGCGAGCCTCGGCGTTGGTCGAGTCGAGCTCGTCATGAGCCTCGATCGGCGGGTGGTCCGCCAACCTAGGCGAGGCCGAAGGCGTGGGCGGCGCGGCCCGCGGCCGGATAGATCCAGACCAGCGCGCCAAGCACGACCGGGAACGAGAACAGCGCCAGCGCCAGAGCGATGAACTTGGCCTCGAGCGGCGGCTTGTCGGTCGCGCCGACGGCGCCGTCGAACCACATCACCTTGATCAGCCGCAGATAGTAGAAGGCGGCCACGACCGAGCCCACCAGACCCAGCACCGCCGGTACGGTGAGGCCTGCGCCCAGGGCGGCCTTGAACACGAAGACCTTGGCCCAGAAGCCGGAGAACGGTGGCAAGCCCAGCGCCGACAGCGAGAAGGCGGTCATGGCCAGCGCGATACCCGGCTGCTCCTTGAAGAGCCCGGCCATGTCGTCGATCGTTTCCATGGCCTTGCCCTTGCGCGAGAGCGCCGCCAGGCAGGCGAAGAAGCCGGTCACGTCAACCATGTAGAGGACCATGAAGGTCAACATGGACTGTACGCCCTCGGCGTTGCCGGCGGCGAGACCCAGGATGGCGTAGCCGACGTTGGCGATCGAGGAGTAGGCCCAGAGACGCTTGAGGTTCTGCTGCGCCAGGCCCGCGAAGGCACCGACGCCGATGGAGATCAGGGCCAGCGCCATCAACACCTGTTGCCACTGCGGGATCGCGGCCGCGAAGCCCTCGGCGAGCAGACGGGCGAACAACACCATGGCGGCAAGCTTCGGGGCGGCGGCGAAGAAGGCCACGACCGGGGTCGGCGCGCCCTCGTAGACATCCGGCGTCCACATGTGGAACGGCGCCGCGGAGACCTTGAACGCCAGGCCGCAGATCAGGAACACCAGGCCGAAGAGCACGCCGGTATGGACGCCGGTGGTCTGGATCGTCGTGGCGATCTCGCTGAACACCGTCGAGCCGGCGAAGCCGTAGACCAGGCTCGCGCCGTAAAGCAGCAGGCCGGAGGAGAGCGCGCCCAGCACGAAGTACTTCAGGCCGGCTTCGGAGGCCTTGGCGTTGTCGCGGTGCATGGCGGCCAGCACGTAGAGCGCCAGGGAATGCAGCTCGACGCCGACGTAGAGCGAGATCAGGTCGCCGGCCGAGGCCATCATCCCCATGCCGAGCGCTGCCAGCAGGATCAGCACCGGGAACTCGAAATTGTTCACGCCGCGCCGTTCGAACCAGCGCTGGCCGAGCGGCACGCAGATCGCGCTCGCCGCATAGATCGCCACCTTGGCGAAGGCCGATGCGTCGTCAGAGATCATGCCGCCGGCGAAGCCTCGGCCCAGCGGGCCGGTGGCGGCGGCCACGGCGGCGACGATCAGGACGCCGACGGCGGCGGCCCCGACCGCGAAGGTCATCTTCGGCGCAAAGGCGCCCCAGACCAGCAACGCAAGCGCCGCGATCGCCAGGATCAGTTCCGGCAGGGCCAGGCCGAGATCAGTCGAAAAAGTCATCCGGTCCTAGCCCCCGAGCGCCGCCTGGTAGACCGAAACGAGGTGGTCGACCGAGGTCTGGGTCAGGTTGAAAATCGATTGAGGATAGACGCCCAGCACCAGGGTCGATGCGATCAGCGGCGCGAAGATCGCCACTTCGCGCCAGTCGAGGTCCGCGATGGCTTCGAGTTTCGGATTGGTCACGGTCCCGAAGATCACCGCCCGGTAGAGGTTGAGCGCATAGACCGCGGAGAGGATCACCCCGGTGGTGGCGATCAGGGCGGTCCACGTAGAGACTCCGTAGGTCCCGGTCATGGTCATGATCTCGCCGACGAAGCCGCTCGTCCCCGGCAGGCCGACGTTGCCCATGGTGAAGAGCATGAAGGTCGCCGCGTACCAGGGCATGCGGTTCACCAGCCCGCCATAGAAGGCGATCTCGCGGGTGTGCATGCGGTCGTAGACCACGCCGACGCAGAGGAAGAGCGCGCCGGAGATCACCCCGTGGCTCAGCATCTGGAAGAGCGCGCCCTGCTCGCCCACCGCATTGCCGGAGAAGATGCCCATGGTCACGAAGCCCATGTGGGCCACCGAGGAGTAGGCGATCAGCTTCTTGATGTCGGTCTGCCGGAACGCGACCAGCGAGGTGTAGACGATGGCGACCACGCTGAGCGCGAAGATCAGCGGCGTGAACAGTTCCGAGGCCTGCGGGAACATCGGCAGGGAAAAGCGCATGAAGCCATAGCCGCCGAGCTTCAGGAGGATGCCGGCCAGGATCACTGAGCCCGCGGTTGGCGCCTCGACGTGGGCGTCGGGCAGCCAGGTGTGGACCGGCCACATCGGCATCTTCACCGCGAACGACGCGAAGAAGGCGAGCCACAGCCAGGTCTGAACGGCGGGGTCGAACTTGTAGACCATCAGTTCGGGGATCGAACTGGTGTGGCTGATCCCGATCATCGCCAGGATTGCCGCCAGCATCAGGACCGAACCCAGCAGGGTGTAGAGGAAGAATTTGTAGGCTGCGTAGACCCGCCGCGCCCCGCCCCAGATGCCGATGATCAGGAACATCGGCACCAGGCTGAACTCGAAGAAGATGTAGAACAGCACGATGTCGAGGGCGCAGAAGACGCCGATGACCAGCGTCTCCAGGATCAGGAACGCGATCATGTACTCGAGCACGCGCTTGGTGATCGAGGTCCACGACGCCGCGATGCAGAGCGGCATGAGGAAAGCCGTCAGCAGGACGAACAGCACCGAGATGCCGTCCACGCCCATCCGATAGAAGAGCCCGGCGAACCAGGTCTTCTCCTCGAGGAACTGGAAGCCGTCGTCGGCCGGGTTGAACTGCACGACCAGCAAGACCGAGAGCGCGAGCGTCGCCAGCGTGGTGATCAGGGCGATCCACTTGGCGGACTCGACGGTCCGCGCGTCATCGGGCTTGCCGAACAGGCGTAGCGCCAGGATCGCCACAACGCCGACCAGCGGTGCGTAGGTGATGAGGGAGAGAATGGGCATGGTCCGTCGCTCCCTTACGCGTTCCAGGCCCAGAGGGCGTAGGAGAGAATGGCCCCGACGCCCAGCAGCATCACGAAGGCGTAGTGGTAGAGGAAGCCGGTCTGTAGCCGCCCTGCCCCCTTGCCGATCTGGTAGGACACCGCCGAGACGCCGTCGGGACCCAGGCCGTCGATCAGCTTCTGGTCGCCGCCCTTCCAGAAGAGGTCGCCCAGGAACTTCGCCGCGCGGACGAAGGTCGCCTGGTAGAGCTCGTCGAAGAACCACTTGTTGTAGAAGAACAGGTAGAGTGGCCCGCGCTGCGCGGCGAGCTTCGCGCCCAGGCCCTCGCGCAGGATGTAGACGTAGTAGGCCGCCAGCAGGCCCAGCACCGAAACGATCAGCGGCGCCTGCTCGATGAGCAGCGGAACCGCATGCTCGGCGAGCACGTGGTTGTTCACCGCGGTGAAGATCGCGCCCTTCCAGAACTCGATCTGCTCCGCGCCGATGAACTTCTCGTGGAACAGGAAGCCCGAGGCGATCGCGCCGATCGACAGCAGGAGCAGCGGCAGGCGCATGGACCAGGGGCTCTCGTGCGGAACCGCCGGACCGGCGTGGTGGTCATGGCCGTGGCCGTCCCCCGGCTCGCTGTGAGTTTCGATCTGGGCGGCGCTGGCGTGGTCGTCATGCGCGTGGTCGCGATTGTGCCAATGCTGCTCAAGGTCCTCGCTGGTCCAACGGGCATGACCGTTGAACGTGAAGAACGCGAGGCGCCAGGAATAGAAGGCGGTCAGGCCCGCGACGAACACGCCCATGACGAAGCCGAAGTAGCCCATCGGGTCGCCCGCCTGCCCGGCCGCATAGGCCGCGTGGATGATCGAGTCCTTGGAGTAGAAGCCCGCGAAGCCCAGCTCGAGACCGGGAATGCCGAGGCCGGTGATGGCGATGGTCCCGATGGTCATGACGCCGAAGGTCACCGGCAGGTATTTCGCCAGCCCGCCGTAGCGGCGCATGTCCTGCTCGTGGGCCATGGCGTTGATCACCGCCCCCGCCCCCAGGAACAGCAGCGCCTTGAAGAAAGCGTGGGTGAAGAGGTGGAACATCGAGGACTGATAGGCGCCGACGCCGGCGGCCATGAACATGTAGCCAAGCTGCGAGCAGGTCGAATAGGCGATCACCCGCTTGATGTCGTTCTGCACCAGGCCGACCGTCGCGGCGAAGAGCGCGGTGATCGCCCCGATCACCAGGACCACATGCTTGGCGAACGGCGCGTACTCGAACATCGGCGAGAGCAGGCAGACCATGTAGACGCCGGCCGTCACCATGGTCGCCGCGTGGATCAGGGCGGAGACCGGAGTCGGGCCTTCCATGGCGTCCGGCAGCCAGGTGTGCAGGAAGAACTGCGCCGACTTGCCCATGGCGCCCACGAACAGCAGCGTGCAGGCAAGGTCCATCAGCCGGAAGTCGTGGCCGACGAAGCTCCAGACGTCGCCGGCGTGCGCCGCGACAAGCGGGAAGATGTTGGCGAACTGGATCGATCCCAGCGACCAGAAGACCGTCATGATGCCAAGCGCGAAGCCGAAGTCGCCGACCCGGTTGACCACGAAGGCCTTGATCGCCGCGGCGTTGGCTGTGGGCTTGTGATACCAGAAGCCGATCAGGAGGTAGCTCGCCAGGCCCACGCCTTCCCAGCCGAAGAAGAGCTGCATGAAGTCCGCGGCGCTGATCAGCGCCAGCATGGCGAAGGTGAAGAGCGACAGGTAGGCGAAGAACCGGGGCTTGCTCCCATCCTCGGCCATGTAGCCCCACGAATAGACGTGGACGAGCGAGGAGACCGTGGTCACCACCACCAGCATCACTGCCGAGAGGCCATCCAGCCGGAACGACCAGTTGGAGATGAAATTGCCGACGTGGACAAACGGCGCGTAGGTCAGGGTGAAGGGCGCGAGCCCACCCCAGGTCCACTGCGAGAAGACGATCCACGACAGGACCGCCGACAGCAGCAGGAAGCCGGTGGTCAACGACATCGAAATGGTGTCGCCGAGCTTGCGGCCGAACAGGCCCGCCAAGGCCGCGCCGATGAGCGGCCCGAACAGGATGACCGTGACGAGGAGCTTGGGGTCCATTCCTCAGCCCTTCATCATCGAAGCGTCGTCCACGGCGATGTCGCCGCGGTTACGGAAGAAGGTCACCAGGATCGCGAGACCGACGGCGGCCTCCGCGGCGGCGACGGTCAGTACGAACATCGCGAAGATCTGCCCCGTGACGTTCCCCAGATAGACCGAGAAGGCCACCAGGTTGATGTTCACGGCGAGCAGGATCAGCTCGATCGACATCAGGATGACGATGATATTCTTGCGGTTCACGAAGATGCCGAAGACCCCGATGGTGAACAGGATCGCGGCGACCGCCAGATAATGGGCAAGGCCGATGGCCATCATGCGTCGATCCCTTCGCCGGGCTTGGGGGAAACCATGCGCATGCCGGTCGCGGGCGTCCGCAGCACTTGGTCCATGATGACCTGGCGGCGCACGCCGGGCTTGTGGCGAAGGGTCAGCACAATGGCCCCGATCATCGCCACCAGCAGCACCATGCCGGCCGCCTGGAAGAAGTAGACGTAGTTCGTGTAGAGCACCTGGCCGATCGCCTGGGCGTTGGTGACATTGGCCGCGGCGCCCGTCCCCTGGGGCATCGGGGTCTCGTTCAGCCGCGCCGCGCCGCGACTGGCGACGGTGTAGGAGACCACGATCATCTCGATGGCCAGGCCGCCGGCGATCAGCCCGCCGATCGGCATGTAACGGGCGAAGCCCTGGCGCAGCTGGGCGAAGTCGACGTCCAGCATCATCACCACGAAAAGGAACAGCACCGCGACCGCGCCGACGTAGACGACGACCAGCAGCATCGCCAGGAACTCGGCGCCGAGCAGCACGAAGAGCCCCGCCGCTGAGAAGAACGCGGCGATCAGGAAGAGCACCGAGTGCACGGGATTCTTCGCCGAAACCACGGCTATCCCCGACGCGAGCGTCACCGCCGCCATCAGGTAGAATGCGATCGCCTGCAGGGCCATCCGGCTCTTCTCAACCCCTCGAAATCTTCAGTTTCGCCGCGCGGCCCGAAGACCCCGATGACGTCCGTTTTTGCAGTGCTTGGAATCGCGCCCGTCTCTTAGCGATAGGGGGCGTCGAGTTCCAGATTCTTCGCGATCTCCCGCTCCCAGCGGTCGCCGTTATCGA
>Ga0307513_10005747_pt1 | contig 16318 bp, 14 predicted proteins | sample 15_EM_MG_FD_202174 | JGI IMG/M metagenome (GOLD analysis project Ga0307513, IMG submission 202174) | Populus trichocarpa ectomycorrhiza microbial communities from riparian zone in the Pacific Northwest, United States - 15_EM | ecosystem: Host-associated > Plants > Roots > Unclassified | place... | reverse complement strand
ATCAGCCGCCGCAGTCGCCTGTCTGACCATGGCATGCGGGAGGTATCACGGATACCCGCGGCCATCGTGTCCGCGGCTGGTGACGTTCGAGCCGGGCGAGGGATTGTTCGAGGCTGACCCGTCGAGGATTGCGCCGCCAGACGCCATTGAGCAGGTCGGTTATGCCCAGCGGGGCGCAGATCTCGAGCACGCCGTCGACGCCGAGGCGGACCGCCACCGCGGTGGCGGTTTCGGGCCAGCTGCCCACCGCGTCGTTGATCGAGGTCAGGGGTTCGACGTCGGCGCCGCCGAACTTGCCCGAGTACCAGGTGTGCACCGCCGCCTGGTTCTTCGCTTCCCACGGCACGTCAGGTAATCGCCGCTGGAGTCGTTCGGTGACCCGCTCGTCGTTGGCCCGGCTGAGATCATGCGGGTCGAAGAAGGCCACATCCACGTCGCGGACCTGCTCGGGCGAGAAGCCAGCTCCGTAGCGCTCGCCCCAGACCAGGTCACGAAGAACGCCGGCACCGGTCCAGGCGTCGGCGATCCGCTCATCACGCACCGCCTCGAGAACCCGCATCATCCACGTACTCGACCGAATCAACTCGATCAGCACTTCCTGCATGGGACTCTCCCTCCTTCACCGGCGAACTTCTCAGGTGGCCGCCAATCGCCTATGCGGGCGGGATACTTCGACGCCCACGACACCTGGTTCCAGTTCGGCCTCCTGCGATGATTCTTCGCATGCGACCGCTGCCTCATGGCTACACCCATGACACCCGCACCGACGGCTCCACTGTGGAGAAGCGATATCAGGGGCCGTACGCGGATATTCGCAGATCCACGGAGCGGCTCGTGTTGTCACGGCTGGCACATGGCGTCGTCCCGCTGCCTCGACTGCTCGGCGAGCCTGCCGGTGCTTTGCGCATGCAACACGTCGCCGGGGTCCACGGCCAGGACCTGATTGACGCCGGCCACGCGGCAGCCGTCCTGCGCTCCTGCGGGCAGACGTTGCGCCAGCTCCAGTCCGTCGAGGCCGCGGACGTCTTTGACGATGTACCAGCCGCGCCACCGGCTGTCCTCGTTCACGGCGATTATGGCCCGAACAATATGCTTTTCGATCCGGTCACCTTCGCCACCGCCGCGGTTCTCGACTGGGAGTGGGCCCACGCCGGCGGCCCGGTGGCGGACCTCGCCTGGTGTGAATGGATCGTTCGCATGCACCATCCCGCGGCCGTCGACGACCTGGCGCACCTGTTCGACGGATACGGCGGCCGGCCCGACTGGAACGCACGGCAGGCCGCCATGCTGGCCAAGTGCCGCTCGATGCTCGCGTTGCCCCGGCCGGCCGGGACCGCCTCCTCAGGCGCCCACCGATGGCGGCGGTTCCTCGAGATCACCGGCTCGTGGACTGAATGAAACGCCCTGCTCGGCACTGCGATGGATAGCGATCAGCTCGTCGCGGTACGAATGATCGGCTGTCTCGATTTCATCGGCGACCTGAGCGCCGTTCTCCCACCATTGCGTCAGCCCGCGGCCCATCTCCTGACCGGCCTTGGTGTGCACGCACAAAGCATAATCCGGAACGCTGACCACGAGCTCGCCACTCTCCACTTTGGTGGTGACCAGGTCGGCGTGCTCGGAGCTGGTCCGGTCCTTCTTGGCGAGAGCGAGTAGGCGGACGGCGTGCACGGCCATCATGGTGTCCCCGCCCGCAACGGCGCGGAAGTTCTGGTGCAGGCACTCCAGCAGGAGCGGAGCCAGCGGTGCACCCATGCCCACGTCTTCCACTGCGATCAGCTTCAGCCTTCGCCACAGGTGCTCGGCAACCTCGGCAGAGGTCGACAGCATTTCGTACGCGGCCAGGACGGCGTTGTCGACGTTGCTCCGACGAATTTCCTTCTGCAGGACGGACACCAGCTGATCGACTGGGATGCCTCGCGGCGAGGTGAGCCTGGTGTACGGGTCTTCTTGATGCGGAGGAGGGCCGAAATGCCGCTGAGTCATGGTCATGCCTTCCAAGTCGCGGTGACGGCGCGTCCGAATCGGAAGGGGCCAGACTGAGAAGAAGCAAAACACACCACAGCCACATCGCGCAAGCGACCTGCCGACGTGCGGGTGTTCGGAGCTGTCCGTCAGAGGAGAGTCGAAGTCAGGGGAAGGTCGGCGTCGACGGATGAGGGAGACGAGGATGGGTCAGACAATCGGTGCACTGCTCTGTTGCAGTCTCATCGCCGTTGTCGCACTGTGGGGCCGTTCCAGGATTCTCGTTGGTGAGCGAAGTCGATCGTTCGCCCGGACCGCTCCCGCTCGGCAGCCATCGGTCATTCTGGACCGCCACCAGTTGGCGAGTCTGGATCGGGAGCTGGCCAACCGCACGGCCCAGGCGGGGCCGCGTCCGCTGCGGAGGAAGCCATCCGTGCGGTGATCTGACTGCCGGCGTCAACGCAGCCACTGCTGGGCAAGGGCCTGTGTTCGTTGCCGAACCCGCTCGATCCCGGCCGGCGTGTTGTATGCGGCGAACGGCGGCCACAGGAAGACGAAGACGGCCAGTTCCTCCGCGCGCAGTGCGAGTTCCACCGTACGCCGCTCACCAGGACGACCGTCGAGATAGGAGTTGAGCAGCGCCCGCGGAACGGTCACCCCGGCCGGGATCGCGCGGACGTTCAGGAAGGCCAGGTCGGATCCGGGCCGGCCGATGCCCGCGCCCTGCCAGTCGAGGAACACCAGCGATTCTCCGGAGAGCGCGATGTTATCGGTATGGCAATCGCCGTGGACGAACACCGGTGCCAGCGCGTCCATCTGCCGTTGCAGCTCGGCCCGCCGAGCGAGGATCTCGGCGAGCCCCGGGAGCGTCGGGCCCCAGAACTCGTCGATCGCCGGCAGCTCGGGATCGGCGAGGGCCTGCCGGAGCGCATCCGGCCTGCTCCAGCCGGGGCCTGCTGGACGAGGCATGTTGTGCAAGGCGGCCAGGTCTCGGCCAAGCTCCGCCCACATGGCTGCCGTCCATGATCGGACCTGCCGAGGCGCACCGGCCGCCGCGAGGAGCAGGGCCACACCACCGTCGGAGTCCGCCCAGTTGAGCAGCCTCGGGGTGTGCACCGGGGCGGTCGGTGCGAGATCGCGGTAGAAGCGCAACTCCCGTCGCGCTGCCGCGAGCGCGTCCGTTCCGAGGGTGGCGGGGGTCAGTTTGAGATACGCGTCGAACCCGTCTGCCGTCCGCGCGGCGTGGACCCCGGCGCCCGACCGGGATTCGAGACGTGCTCCGGACTCCCCCGCGACGACTCCGAACCTTCTCAGCACCGTTCCCAGGAAAGTCAATCGCCCTGGTCGATAGATGCGCTGGCGAGGATCGGGGCGAGGCGGTTGTCGACCGTCTCGCGCACCGCGTCGATCGCGTTGCGCACCGCGGTGACGATCTGGCTCGGCAGCCACTGCGGATCCTCTACGGCCAGCGCCTCCGGGGCGATGCGCATCGCCTGCATCTCGCCGGCCCCGTTGAAGACCGCCACCACGAGCCCGCCGGCCGCGGTGCCCTCGATCGTCATCGCCGCCAACTCGTTCTCGACCGCTTGGAGAGCCTCCTGCATGCCCTGCGCGGCCTGCAGCAACTCCCGCATGACGGCCAACCCCGTTCCGTCCATCTCAACACCCTAGTCCGGTCACGACCCGGCTCAACCCGACCACCTTGAATAGACGGTCGTGTCATTACCGTCCGATCTGGATTCATCGATACATATGAGTATGCTGAATCTCACCGTACCTCCTCTTCCGGCCTGCCGTAGGGAGCCGCGTGAAATCCATGTCGTCAGCCCGCCGTTCGCTCAGCTTCGCCATGGCCGCGGCGCTGAGCATCGCCATCGCACCCACCGTCGCATCGGCCGCCCCCGGCGGCGACGCGACCGCCGTCCGCGACCGCCACCAGGCCGCGCGGCCGAAATTCTTCGACGCCCGCCGCGGCTCCGCACCGTCCGGCCGCTCCGGCCTGCGCGCCGCGCCACAGCCGGCCGCCGTCACGCAGCTGCGCGAGTCGCTCGGCCTGCAAGGCATCGTCGACATCGATCCGGCCACCCACACCGCGCGCCGCGTCGCCCGCCTCGACGGGTTCCTGACCGGCCCGAGCGGCAAGCCGGCGGCCACCATCGCCACCGCCTACATCGCCGCGCATCCCGAGGTGTTCGGGCTCTCCGCGAGCCAGGTGGCCGCGCTGCGGCTGCGCCAGGACTATGTGGACATCGACGGCTCCCATCACCTGAGCTTCCAGCAGGTCGTCGCCGGCGTCGTGGTGTTCGGCAACGGGATCAAGGCCGATGTCACCCGGGACGGCCGGTTGATCCAGGTCACCGGCTCGCCGACGGCCGACCCGCCGGCCAGTCTGGGCGCCCCCACGCTGTCCGGCGCGCAGGCCCGCGACGCCGCCGTCCGGGATGCGCGCGGTGGTTCCCGCACGACGGTCGCCTCGATCGGCACCGGGCCGGAGCGGCTGACCACGTTCGCCTCGGGCGACCGGGCCAAGCTGGTCGCCTTCGCCGCACCCGGTGGCCTGCGGCTCGGCTGGCAGACGCTGACCCTCGACGAGGGCTATCTGCACGTGCTGGACGCCGTGACCGGCCGGGTCCTCTACCGCCAGGATCTGCGGGTCGAGGACAACGGCCCGTCGGCCCAGGTGTGGACCAACTATCCGGGCGCCGAGGCCGGCGGCCGGCAGCACGTACGCTCGCTTGCGAGGTGGATCGCGCCCGATGCCACGACCCTGTCCGGCGTCTCCTCGCACGTGTTCCTCGACCTCAACGACAACGACGCCGCCGATGCGGGCGAGGAGGTCGCTCCGAACGCTGCGGGCGACTGGCGTTTCCCGTTCCGGGACTTCTCCGCCGAGGTCGGTGCGCCCTGTACGCCGAGCCTGCAATGCTCGTGGAACCCGTCGGTCGCATACTCCTGGCAAGCCAACGCCAAGCAGAACGCGGCCCAGCTGTTCTGGTACACGAGCAACTTCCACGATCATCTGGCCGCGGCACCGATCGGCTTCACCCGCGCGGCCGGCAGCTTCGACGCGATCGACGGCGACGCGCTCGAGGTCAACGCGCTCGACGGGGCGAACACGGCGGACGGCTTCCCCGACTTCTTCCACACCGACAACGCGAACATGCTGCCCACCCCGGACGGCATCCCGCCGCGCATGCAGATGTATCTGTTCCGCGACCCGTCCTGGCCCGACGATCCGTTCCTGCCCAGCAACTCCGGCGACGAGGCCGACGTGGTCTACCACGAATACACCCACGGCCTGTCCAACCGGCTCGTCATCGACGCGGACGGCAACTCGACGCTGACCGGCGCGCAGGGCTACGCGATGGGCGAGGCGTGGAGCGACTGGTACGCCTTCGACTACCTCACCGCCCAGGGGGTGCAGAAGGACACCAGCGCGTCCGGCGAGGTGCTCGTCGGCCGCTACGTGGGGCAGAACCAGAACTTGATCCGTACGCAGCCGCTGGACTGCGCGATCGGCGCCGACGCCGCGGTCTGCCCCGGTACACCCGGTGCGGGCTCCGGCGGCTACACCTACGGCGACTACGGCAAGGTGTTCGGCTTCCCCGAGCCGCACGCCGACGGGGAGATCTGGGGCGAGACCCTCTGGGACCTGCGCGGCACCGTCGGCTCGAAGCTGGCCGAGTCGCTGGTCACCCGCGCGATGGAGTTGTCACCGGCCAACCCGTCGTTCCTCGACATGCGCAACTCGATCCTCGTCGCCGACCAGGTCGTCAACCACGGGCGCAACCAGGCGAAGATCTGGAAGGTGTTCGCCGCCCGCGGCATGGGCTGGTTCGCGGCCACCGCCGACGGCAGCGACGTCACGCCGATCGAGGACTTCGCCCTGCCGCCGGCCCCGAACGCGCCGCTGGCCACGGTCAAGGGGACGGTCAGCGACACCGGCACCGGTGCGCCGCTGGCCGGGGCGACGGTCACGTTCCCGGGCCACGACTCCGGCTTCGGCGGCTCGTACACGGCGGTCTCGGACAGCGCGGGTCACTACACGATCCGCAACGTCCTGCCGGGCACCTACCCGGAGGTCAACGCGTCGGCGCCCGGCTACGAGCCGCAGATCCGGAATCTGCCGGTCCGCCGCGGCCCCAACGACGTCGACTGGGGCCTGCGCCGCGACTGGGCCGCCAGTAGCGGCGGTGGCAAGGTCACGGAGTTCAACGGCGACGACTGGGGCTTCATCGGGTGCGGCCCGGGCGCGGCCATCGACACCTCGCAGGACACGGGCTGGAGCACCGACGCCATTTTCGCCGGCACCGGCATCGAGCCGCGGTACATGATCGTGCAGCTGCCGGCCGCGGTGAACGTGTCGACCATCGCGATCAACCCGACCGGCAACTGCGGCGACGACCCCAGCGCGTCGACCGGCGACTACCGGCTCGAGACCTCGACGGACGGCACGACCTGGACGACCGCGTCCGAGGGCCACTTCGGCGTGGCGAACCGCGACAAGATGAACGACCTGACCCTGGCCGGCGGCAGCAGCACCGGCGTGCGGTATCTGCGTTACACCATGCTCGGCAACCAAGTGGCCGAGGAGGGCGTCACCTGCCCGGACAACTATGCCGGTTGCTACTACGTGGACACCGTCGAAATCGGCGTCTACGGCAGCGCCGGCTGACCAGCGGCAACACCCCACGGCGGCGACCAGGCCGCCGTGGGCCCGTTGCCACCCGCCCGAGCGGGGCGCCGGTTCAGTGCCGCGACTTGCCCAGCGTGTTGAGCAGGTCTTCGTGCAGTTGGAACCAGACCGCGTGATACGACTCCATGCCGTCGGTCACCTGGTCCAGCGCACCGGAGCGGGCGCGGGCCAGCGCCGCGGTGAGCCGGAGCCGATACCGCCGGAACCGGGGCATCGCCGCGGACAGGTTGGCGCAGACGACATCGGCCCGGGCGTCGAAGTCGGTGAACCGGCCCAGGACCCGGGCGTCGTAGAGGCGGTCGGTGTGATCGTTCGGGGTCGCCACGCCATCGACCGAGCGCATCTGCCAGACCGTGCAGAGGTCGAGCAGCTCCGGGTTGAGCACGAGGAAATCGTCGTACGCGGCGGTCACCGCGGCGCGGGCGCCGGCGGCGTCCAGCTCGGCGGAGATCCGGGACGTGTCCGCGGCCCGGCCGGCCGGCGTGAGACCCCACCCGCCGAAGTCGCCCGGCACCCGGGTGACCAGGCCGGCCACGGCGAGATCGATCAGCTCGCTCTCCACCTCCGGTGCGGGAATCCCGATCACCTCGGACACCCGGGCCAGCTCGGCGAAGCCGATGCAGCGAAGCGTGTGCAGCACCAACAGGTCGGCACTGGTCGAATGGGGTGGGTTCGGCACGTCGCTAGGCTACCCGGATGACCTGGATCCACCCGATCTCGGCAACGGTCGAGGCGAGCGCCGACGTCCTCGGCGGCAAGGGACACGGCCTGGTCGTGCTGCGCCGGCTCGGCCTGCCCGGGCCGCCGGGCTTCGTCATCGGCACCGGGGCCTGCCGCGCCTTCCGCCGGGACGGGCGGTTCCCGGACGGCCTCGCCGGCGAGCTGGCGGCCGCCGTCCGCGATCTCGAAGCCGCCACCGGACGGCGCCTCGGCGCGGCCGACCGGCCGCTCGTGGTGGCGGTCCGCTCGGGCGGCAGCGTGTCCATGCCCGGGATGATGAACACGATCCTCAACCTCGGCCTCACCACCGAGGCCACCGCCGCGCTGGCGGCCGAGACGGGCGACCGGCGGTTCGCGCTCGACTCGCGCCTGCGGTTCCTGTCCAGCTTCGCCGCCGCGGTCCACGGCTTGGCGCCGGAAAGCCTGGCCGCCGAGGAACGCGAGGCCGGCACCGAGCAGGATCGGCTCGCCGCCGCCGTTCACGATGTCGAGAAGTTCCTGCGGAACCGCGGCGGCGATCTGCCGGACGACGCGGCGCGGCAGTTGGAGCTGGCCGTCGGGGCCGTGTTCGCGTCCTGGGACACGCCCCGCGCCAAGACCTACCGCGCGGTCCACGACATCCCGGACGACCTCGGCACCGCCGTCACCGTGCAGGCCATGGTGTTCGGCAATCGCGACGAGCACAGCGGCACCGGCGTCGCCTTCAGCCGCGACCCCAACACCGGCGCGCGGGAGCCGTTCGGCGACGTCGTGTTCGGCGGCCAGGGCGAGGACGTCGTCTCCGGCCGGTCGACGACCCGGCCCCTGCCCGAACTGGCCGGCCGGGAACCGGCGGTGTGGGCCGGCCTCCGGGCGGCGCTGGAACGGATCGAGCAGCACTACCGCGACGCCTGCTACGTGGAGTTCACCTTCGAGGCGGGCGAGCTGTTCCTCCTGCAGGTGCGCTCCGGCGGCCTGGTCGGGCGCGCCGCGATCCGGGTCGCGGTCGAGCTGGCCGACGAGGGAGTCATCGACCGCCGCGAGGCCGTGCGGCGGATCTCGCCGGGGCAGCTCGGCTCCGCGCGTACGCCGCGGATGGAGACCACCGGCGCGACCGACATCCTCACCCGGGGGCTGGGCGCCGGCCCGGGCGTCGCGGCCGGCCGGGTGGCGACCAGCACCGAGCAGGCCGTCCGGATGGCGGCCGGCGGCCCGGTGATCCTCGTCCGGCCGTACACATCGCCGCTCGACATGCGCGGGCTGGCCGCCGCGGCCGGTGTCGTCACCGCCCGCGGCGGGCCGGCCAGCCATGCCGCCGTCGTGGCGCGCGCGATGGGCAAACCCGCGGTCGTGGGGGCCGCGGACCTCACGGTCGACGTCGACGCCGGCTGCGTGCGCGCCGGTGGCCGCACCATCGGCGAGGGCACCCTGATCACCATCGACGGGAGCAGCGGCGAGGTCGCCGTCGGCAGCCCCCGCACGGTCACGGCCGCGGCCGACCCGCATCTGGAACGCCTGCTCGAGTGGGCGAAGGAAAAGTGACCGAAGTGGTGGAAGTCGACTTCGCCGATCCGGCGTTCCTGCGGGATCCGTATCCCGAACTGGGCCGGTTGCGCGAGCGGGCGGCGGTGAGCTGGCACGCCGGGACCGGCCGGTGGCTGGCGGCCAGCCACGCCGCGGCCGACGCCGTGCTGCGCGACCGGCGGCTCGGCCGGCTCTGGCGGGACCGGGAGCCGGCCGCGGTCTACGAGCCGTTCAACCTGCTGCACCGCAACCAGATGATGGAGAACGAGCCGCCCGACCACACCCGGCTGCGCTCGCTGGTCGCCAAGGCCTTCGCCCGCGGGCACGTCGAGCGGCTGCGCCCCGCTGTCACCGCCGAGGCCGCCGCGCTGCTGGCCGCCGCCGGGCCCGAGTTCGACCTGCTCGCGGAGGTCGCCGAGCCGCTCGCCGTCACGGTCATCGCCGAGTTGCTCGGTGTTCCCGGCGCCGACCGGCACCGGCTGCGCCCCTGGTCGGCGGCGATCGTGCGGATGTACGAGGTGTCGCCCACCCCCGAGGCCGAGGCGGCCGCGCTGACCGCCAGCCGGGAGTTCGCCGACTACCTGCGCGACCTGGCCGCCCGCCGCCGGGCCGAGCCGCGGGACGACCTCATCTCGCACCTGGTCGCGGTCCGCGACGGCACCGACCGGCTCACCGCCGACGAGTTGGTCGCCTCGGCGATCCTGCTGCTCAACGCCGGCCACGAGGCCTCGGTCAATGCGTTCGCCGGCGGCGTGGCGGCCCTGCTGCGGCATCCCGCCCAGCTGGCCCGGCTGCGCGCCGACCGTGGGCTGGTCCCGACCGCGGCCGAGGAGATGATCCGCTACGACCCGCCGCTGCACCTGTTCGTCCGGACCGCCGCCGCACCGGTCCAGCTGGCCGGGGTGAGCATCCCGGCCGGCGCCGAGGTGGCCGCGCTGCTCGGCGCCGCCAACCGGGACCCGGCCGTCTTCGCCGACCCGGACGCGTTCGACGTCGGCCGCGACCCCAACCCACACGTCGGCTTCGGCGCCGGCCTGCACTTCTGCCTCGGCGCCCCGCTGGCCCGGATCGAACTCCAGGCGGCGCTGGCCGCCCTCCTCGACCACGCGCCCGCACTGGCCCTGGCGGCCGAGCCGGTGCACCGGGCGACCTTCGTGCTGCGCGGCTATACCGCCGTTCAGCTCACCACCCGGCCCTCCTGAACGGTCAGAAGGCCGTGTAGCCGCCGTCGATGACCAGCACCGATCCGGTCATGAACGCCGACGCTTCGCTGGCCAGGTAGAGCAGGCTCGGCGCGATCTCCTGCGGGGTCGCGTAGCGCTGCATCGGCGCGTCCTCGATCCAGTGCCGGCGGAACTCGGGGCGGTCGACCGGCGCCATCTCCGTCTTGACGTAGCCGGGCGCGAGCGCGTTGACCCGGATCCCCAGCGGCGCCCATTCGGCGGCCAACGACTTGGTGAGCTGGTGCACGGCGGCCTTCGAGGCGTTGTACGCCGGTTGCCACTGTGGACGGTTGACGATCAGCGCGGAGATCGAGCCCACGTTCACGATGCTCCCGCCGCCGTGCCCGGCCATCCAGGCGCCGAACGCCTGGCAGCAGTTCCACACCCCGGTGACGTTGACGTCGAACACCTCCTGGAATTGCGCGGCCGTGACCTCCAGGGCCGGCGCGTGTATGCAGGTGCCGGCGTTGTTCACCAGGACGTGCACCGCGCCGAACTCCGCGACGACCTCCTCGACCACCCGGTCGACCTCCGCGCGCCGGGTGACGTCGGCCAAAAAGCCCCGTGCCCGGATGCCCCGGCCGGTCAGGTCTTCGATCGCCTGCTCCGTCCGGACGGCGTCGCGGGCGACCACGGCGACGCCGGCGCCCGCCTCGCCCAGGGCGATCGCGAAGGCTTTGCCGAGGCCGCGATTGCCACCGGTTACCACGGCGACGCGCCCGGCCAGTCCAAAGGCATCCAGTACGGACATTTTGCCCCCCGATCGACAGCGCGACGAGTCTGAGCGTCGCAGAAAACATCAGGCCAGCGCCACCGTGAGCAGCAGCAGCCACTGCGGGTCGCGGAGGCGGTCGCCGTACAACTCGCGCAACCGGGTCATCCGGTAGCGCACCGTCTGCGGATGCACGAAGAGCGCCGCGGCGATCTCATCACGCCGGCCGTGGTGCAGCAGCCAGCTGCGCAGCGTCTCCTCGAGTTTGGCGGCCGTGGCGTCGCGTTCCCCGGCGAGCGGCGCCAGCGCCTTCGTCCGCAAGTCGGCCAGGGCTTCGGGGTCCGCGGTCCGGACCAGCGCGACCAGATGATCCTCGGTGTCGACCGGTGCTCCCCCGGCGCTCGACGCGAACCGGGAGGTGCGGACCGCCCGCTCGAGCGAGTCGCGGGCCTGCAGCCAGGGCCGGGCCGGGCCGACCACCGCGCCCCGGCCGGCCAGCAGGCGCATCAGATGGGCCCGCGACGGACCCTGCACGTCCGGGACGAGCAGCACCGACTTCTCCTCCGGGCCGCCCTCGGCCACCTGCAGGGTACGGGCGTCGAGCAGGTCGAGCACCGGCCGCGCGGCGGGCTCGGGCACCAGCAGCGCCGTGAGTGTCTGCGGCGGCACCCACTCCGCGCGGTCGGCGGCGGCCATGATCACGTGCGCCGGCTCGCCGGCCAGCAGTGCCTGGGCGAGCTGCTCGAGGTGCCGGCGGCGGGCCCGGCCGGAGGTCGCCAGCTCGTCCGCGTGCCCGGCCACGCTGGCCGCGGAAAGCTCGTCGATATACGCGAAGACCAGCTCGGCGAAGTGCGCGATGGTGCCGGAGTCCTGGCCGGCCCGGACGCTGATCCCGGCCAGTTCACGCCAGGCCACCCGGGCACCCAGCCGGTACGCCGAGAGCAGCGCGTCCAGGCTGCGCCCGTTGCGCGCCTCGCCCCGGCCGAGCTCATAGGCCGCCTCGAGCGCGGGCGCCAGCGGGGAGTCGGCGTGCGTACCGGCCGAGCGGGACACCAGGCCCAGGAAGGTGCCCAGCGCCGCCCGGACCGCCGTCTCGATCCGCGGGCGCAGCTCACCGGCGAAGGCTTCCGCGTACGCGGGCACGCCCTCGGTGATCGCCTCGACCGCCTGCGCGGCGACCTCGGGCAGCGCCTGTTTCAAGGGTGCGACCGCCGCCGCGGACAGCCGGAAGTCCTGCGAATCGGTCACAACGGCCTCCCTTTGTTCGCTCCGAACAATAACTCCGCTTCGATTCCACGTGCTCAGGTCAGGCATTCGGCCGGGACCCGAAGCAGGCTTGTCTCATGGCGGTTACCGAGACCCTGCGATCGGGTGCGTGGCGTGTGGTGGAGCTGATCACGACGCCCCTGGTGCCGGCCGACTATCTGGATGTGGTCGCGCCGCTGCGCAACCCCGGCGTGCTGCGCGCCAAGATCGAGGCGGTCCAGCCCGAGACCCGCGACAGCGTCACCCTGGTGCTGCGGCCCGGCCGCGGCTGGCGCCCGCACGAGCCCGGCCAGTACGTCCGGCTCGGCGTGGACGTCGATGGCGTCCGGCTGTGGCGGGCCTATTCGGTGACCAGCGTGCCCGGCGGCCTGTCGGTCACCGTCAACGCGGTGCCGGACGGCGCGGTCAGCAACCACCTGGTCCGCAACGCGCGGCGCGGCATGCTGGTGCATCTGGAGCTGCCGGCCGGCGACTTCACCCTGCCGTCGCCCCGCCCGGCGAAGGTCCTGTTCGTGACCGCCGGCAGCGGCATCACCCCGGTCATGGGCATCCTGCGCAGCCACTTGAGCGAGCTGAGTGACGTGGTCGTCGTGCATTCCGCTCCGGTACGCGAGGCCGTCGTCTTCGGGCCGGAGCTGCGTGCCCTGGCGGCCGACGGCCGGATCCGGCTGATCGAGCGGCACACCCGCGCCGACGACCGGCTCACCCCCGCGCAGCTGGCCGAGCTGGTTCCCGACCTGGCCGACCGGCACACCTGGGCCTGCGGGCCGAACGGGCTGCTGGACGCCCTGCACGAGCACTGGAGCGAGGCGGGCCTCGCCGACCGGCTGCACGTCGAGCGGTTCCGGCCGACGGTGATCGCGACCGGCAGCGGCGGCCCGGTCACCTTCGCCCGCTCCGGCACGGTGGTCGAGGCCGACGGCGGCGTGCCGCTGCTGGAGGCGGGCGAGGCCGCCGGGGTGCTGATGCCGTCCGGCTGCCGGATGGGCATCTGCTTCAGCTGCGTGCTGCCGCTGACCGAGGGCGCCGTCCGCGACCTGCGCGACGGGCAGCTCACCACCGCCGTCGAGGGCGACAACGTCCTCGTGCAGACCTGTGTCTCCGCCGCCGCCGGCCCGTGCCGGCTGGACGCCTGAACTCTCCCCCGCCCCCTGAGAAACAGAGGACTATCCGTGACGACGATGCAGCGCAAGAGCACGAACCCGATCGCCCACCTGTCCGCGGACGACATCGAGGCCATCGGGCGCGAGTTGGACGCCATCCGCGACGAGGTGGTGGCGAGCCGCGGCGCGAGCGACGCCGCGTACATCCGGCGGGTGATCCGCGTGCAACGGCGCCTCGAGCTCGGCAGCCGCGTGGTCCTGCTGTTCTCGCTGTTTCCGCCGGCCTGGCTGGTCGGCACGGCCGGCCTGTCGATCGCCAAGATCCTCGAGAACATGGAGATCGGGCACAACGTCATGCACGGCCAGTGGGACTGGATGCGGGACCCGAAGATCCACTCGACCACCTGGGAGTGGGACAACGCCTCCCCGGCCGAGCAGTGGAAGCACTCGCACAACGAGCTGCACCACACGTACACGAACGTGATCGGCCGGGACAACGACCTCGGGTACGGGATCATGCGCGTCGACGAGGGCCAGCGCTGGCACCCGATGCACCTGGGCCAGCCGCTCTGGAACTTCCTCAACGCCTGCTTCTTCGAGTACGGCATCGCCGCCTACGACCTCGACCTCGGCCGCAACCTCAAGACCAAGCGCCGGCGCCAGGCACCGCAGTTCCGGGCCGGAGTCAGGCAGGTCGGCCGCAAGATCGGCAAGCAGTTCCTGAAGGACTACATCCTGCACCCGGCGCTGTCCGGACCGTCCTTTTTGCACACCATCGCGGCCAACGCCACCGCCAACCTGATCCGCAACCTCTGGACCCATTCGGTGATCATGTGCGGCCACTTCCCGGAGGGGGTCGAGACCTTCGAGCGCAACTCCATCGAGGGCGAGACCCGCGGCGAGTGGTACCTGCGGCAGATGCTCGGCTCGGCCAACATCGACGGCAACCGGCTGATGCACATCATGACCGGCAACCTGTCGTACCAGATCGAGCACCACCTCTTCCCCGACCTGCCGAGCAACCGCTACCAGGAGATCGCGCCGAAGATCCGCGACCTGTTCCAGCGGTACGGCCTGAGCTACGTCAGCGGCCCGCTGCCCAAGCAGGTCGGCTCCGCCTGGGCGAAGGTCTTCCGGCTGTCCCTGCCGAACCGCGGCGCGGCCAAGCTCGCCGCCGACGCGCCGCGGCCGCCCGCGGTCCAGCGCGACCCGGCGAAGCGCTGGCAGCGCGCCGACGAAGCGACCCCGGTGCCGGCCAACTCCTGAGCCGGCGTCGCGCCCTGAAATGAACCGCTAACAGGGTTTATGTCAGAGCGACGGTAAGCTATGCTCGCCGGGTGATCGAACGGGACCATGCCCAGCTGCGCATCGCCGTGGACCTCGCCATCCTGACCGTGCGGGAGGGCAGCCTGCAGGTGCTGATCATCGCGCGGGGCAACAAGCCGTTCGCGGGCCGCCCGGCGCTGCCCGGCGGTTTCGTGCGCACCGGCGAAGACCTCGGCGACGCCGCCGTCCGCGAGCTCGGCGAGGAGACCCGCTTGGACGGCGGCGAGCTGCATCTTGAGCAGTTCGCCGTCTATGGCGAGCCCGACCGGGATCCGCGCGGCCGGGTGGTCAGCGTGGCCTATCTGGCGATCATGCCGGACCTGCCGATCCCGACCGCGGGTTCGGACGCCCGCAGCGCGTCCTGGCGGCCGGTGGACGAGGTGCGCGGCACCCTCGCCTTCGACCACGACCGGATCCTCGACGACGCGGTCGAGCGGGCCCGCCGGCGCCTCGAGCTGACCACGCTCGCCACGGCGTTCTGCCCGCCGGCCTTCACCATCGGCGACCTGCGCAACGTCTACGAGGTGGTCTGGGGCGAGCAGCTGGATCCCCGCAACTTCAGCCGCAAGGTGATCCACACCGACGGCTTCGTCGAGCCGACCGGCGAGAAACGGATGCCGGAGATCGGCCGCCCGGCCGCCCTCTACCGCCGGGGCAAGGCGACCTCGTTGAACCCGCCCATCCTGCGCAGCACGTCCGCCGGTTGATTTAGATCCGGTCTTCCGGGGGCACGGCCAGGGATGCGTACGTCTGCTCGACCCACGCCCGGCAGGCCTGCGCCGCCTCGGTGTCGCCGCGCCCCTCGTGCGCCCGCGCCAGCGCCACCTGCGCGCGGATCTCGAGGTAGGTCGCGCCGCATCCGGCGAAGCACTGGGCCGCCGCCCGCAGGAAGCCGACCTGCTGATCCGGTTGCCGGCGCGCCTCGGCCAGGGCGGCCAGCGAGAGCAGCACCCGCCCTTCCAGACCCGCGTCGGCGCCGTCGTGCGCGAGCTCGCGGGCGGCGGTCAGCCGGCGGTCGGCCGCCGCCAGGTCACCGGTACGCCGTGCGACGTCGCCGACCCCGTGCAGCGCGTACGCGTGCCCGATGCCGTCCGCCTCGGGGTACGCCGCCAGCACCGCCGCGAAGTCCTCCCGGGCACCGTCCACATCGTCGGCGGCCAGCCGGGCCATTCCGAGCCAATAACGCGCCTGCGCAACCAGCCTTGCTTCGCCGAGCTGCACGGCCGTGACCCAGACATCGTGCAGCTGGCCGACGGCCGTGGCGGCGTCCCCCCGGTCGAGGTGGGTCTGGCCGATGAAGCGCCGGGTCTGCCACTGGCCCACCTCGTCGCCGGCGGCGGTGTAGTGGTCGAGCGCGGCGCGGAACCACTGCAGCGGCTCGGCGAGCCGGGCCCGCCGGCGCAGGGCGTTGCCGAGGGTGCGCTCGGCGATGGCCAGTCCGTGTTCGTCGCCGCGGCCGGCCAGCAGATCGACGGCGCGGCGCAGCTCGGCGACTCCGGAGAGCCCGCTGACCCGGCCGCTGGCGACCAGGGCGGGCTGCCCGAGCGAGGCCAGGATGACGCCCTCGCCGCGCCGGTCGCCGGCCGCGACGCAGGCACGCAGCGCCACGGTGTGGGTGGCGTACCAGTCGTCGAACTGCTCGTGCCGGGTGTAGAACTCGTGCGCCGACACGGCCAGGTCCCAGCACAGGTCGGCGCGGCCCAGCTCGGCGCAGTGCTCGACCGCGGCCCGGATGCCGCGGCGTTCCTTCTCGAACCACTCCCCCGGCGACGAGTCGACCTCGGCCAGGGCCGAGGCGGGGGCG
>Ga0307513_10005746_pt1 | contig 16320 bp, 7 predicted proteins | sample 15_EM_MG_FD_202174 | JGI IMG/M metagenome (GOLD analysis project Ga0307513, IMG submission 202174) | Populus trichocarpa ectomycorrhiza microbial communities from riparian zone in the Pacific Northwest, United States - 15_EM | ecosystem: Host-associated > Plants > Roots > Unclassified | place... | reverse complement strand
TCAACCCCATCCTCCTTCCTTTGATATATTATGCTATTGCGGATTGGTGGCCAAGGACTATATCCTTGTGTCTATTTAGGTTTTTTATAGTATTGTATTTTGGTGTTGCCTTTGTAGGCTTGTCTTCCTGTTGGTGCAGTCATAGTTCTGCCTGTTGCTGTGCTGTTTTGGATTGCTGGTTTGGGTTGCAGGCTGTTGCTGCCCATTCTACTGGATGTTTTCTTGCCTGCTGCGTTGATGGCTGGGGCCTGTTGGTAGGCTTGTATCTTGCTCTATGTTTGCTGTAGGAGTCTATTCCCTCAGCTCTGGTTGCTTTGTTTTGGGAAGCCTGTCCTCTCCTGGGAGCCCTTCTTGGGTCTGTGGCTGTGATAGCTTTGTTGGTCTGCTGCTTGCGGTTCCTGCTGCCTGGCCTGTCTTCCTGTTGCTGTTTTGGATTGCTGGTTTGGGTTGCAGGCTCATTCTGCTGGATGTTTTCTTGCCTACTGCGTTGATGGCTGGGGCCTGTTGGTAGGCTTGTTTCTTGCTCTATATTTGCTGTAGGAGTCTATTCCCTCATCTCTGGTTGCTTTGTTTTGGGAAGCTTGTCCTCTCCTGGGAGCCCTTCTTGGGTCTGTGGCTTAGATAGCTTTGTTGGTCTGCTGCTTGCGGTTCCTGCTGCCTGGTGAGATTATTTGCTTGCTAGGCTTATTGTTGCTGGCTTCTAGCTCTCTTGGGCTGGTTGCTAGCTGGCTGCCTTCTGTAGTTGTTGTCTTCAGCTGCAGGTTGCTGTTGGGTTGCTGGTCTGCTTCTGGGTCCTGCTGGTTGTTGCAGGTCATGAAGAATGGTCGGTGGCTTGGTTGCCTTCTTGCAAGGGCTTGATGCTGTTGTGAACCTGGGTGAGGCTCTCTCCCCACATGCTTAGGCTGTTGGTTCGCTACTGCTACTATGTTGCTGCTAATGCAGGGCTGGTCTGCTGGTGTGGATGGCCGGTTGATGAGGTTTTTCTCCACTGCTGCTCTCCCTCTTTCGGGAGTAGGGGCAGCTACTGGTTGGATCATGGTTGGAGGTTCTACCTGTGCTACCACTCTGCTTGGTTGGAAGGAATTCTGCCTCCTGTTTGCAGGCAGATGTTTCTTTGTGATGCTACTTTGAGGGAGCCTGTTCCCGTTGATTAGGTTATTCAAGGGAATCTATTCCCTTTATTTTCTGTTTTGCAAGCTTGTCTTGCTTTGGTTTGTTCAAGGGAGCCTGTTCCCTTTGCTTGGATTTGTATGTCCTTTTTGTATTGCTGGTTTCCAGCTTGTACTGCAAGCTTGTCTTGCTCTTTTTGATCTATACAATACTTACATTTGATCAAAAAAAAAGTATAGTAAAAACTTAACATGGACTTTAATGTTGATGCTAACATGTTTTGTATTTGTTATCTTGTTCACTTTTAATACTTTGCTTGTTGAATGGTTAATCTAGATTTATGTTGTATAACCCTTGGTACAAAAAATACTTGGCACTTTCATAGCCCAACCGTATGGTATAACCGACACCTGTGTTATGAAAAAAACTTGATTTGTTGTTAACATAAGTTATAATCATGAATACCTGACAACATTTACAAGTATTAGCATTATTTGAATAAGATAACTAATGTAATCATGTTAACAATTTATAATCTGATTGGAACCTCCTTTGTGTGTGGTTTCCAGTTGAGTAATAAAAAGATTTTATGTTATACTTATTTGAAATATCATTAGTGGATCCTCTAACCTTGACAACTGATAACTGTTTTTATCATTGTTTAATCTTCACATTAATCTTACATCTCAAAGTCCTCTTTAACTCATCATCACCATCATCATCATCATCGTTGTTATTGTTGTTGTTGTTGTTGTTGTTGTTGTTATTTATAATTTATATATTAACCTCCATGTGGTTCGACCCCGATCTTGCCAGGTTATTTATTACTTCGACACCCCTACACTTGGGAGAAGACATCAACTCTTTGGTCGTGTCACCCATACCAAAATGACTGGGTCGGGTTCGGCCTAGGCTGGAAAAAAAAACATTTTTGGGCTAAACTTGGCCTAATTTCCTTTTGAGCCGAGCTCGACCCAAAAAGGGTGGGCTTAGCCCACAGGATTGGGCAAGGCCCAAACCCAATAAATTATCATATATAATATTATTATATAATATTATATATTAAAAAAATAAAAAATCCTTTCTAAAAATTTGTGGTTCTCTTGAGTATTTTTATACCATTTTGATTAATATTGGTTTGTATTTTTATACTATAAAGATATAAATATGGTATTAAAATACCTGGTTTTCTCCAAAATGTTGAAAAAAAATGCCTTGTTTTCATGCATACAACCAAGTCTCCTAAGATTAAAAAAAAACTCATACTGTATTTTCAAACAACAAAATTAAAAAATATATATTTTAGCATTCATTTTGGACTTTAATAACTAGTTTATTAAAGTCATAAGAACTAGACTAATATTTTAAAAATACAAAAAAAAAATTATTTTGTTTTCTTTTAATATCTAGGATTACAAACTTATACGCAAGAGATATTCCTGGTATTAAAAATGTAGTTCTTCTTTTTGTCGACATTAGAACGGTTAGATTTTACTCGATAAGATAAGGATTTCTTTACTGAGGAGGATTTGTCTTCAACCTTAGACAGACCAACAATTAGAAAGCACAACAATACCTTAGCCTTTGTCAGACAATTAAACAATGCAACTTACCTTAGGTAAGACATATTTGGGGTGCTAATACCTTCTTTTTATGCAAACAGTCCTCGTACCCGATCTCTAAGACTAGTTACGGTTTTTAATGACCAAAATACTAGGTGGTGACTCTTATTCCATCTTTCCACTGATAAAAGACAAGAAATCCTTATCTTCCCCATTTTCCCGATACCATACCAAGAGTGGACACATATTGTCATGACACCACACACGTGCGAAAAAGACAATAGTGGAATCAACAGTAAAGATGAGAAATGGCTCAAAGAAAAGAGACATAGACTAGGGGGCAGAAAATATTGATGATCAGTCCTATATGCTTAATAATGTATTTCATTATCATCCAAACAAAGCAGTGAAGATGAGTGTTGTAAATGATCAGGTCACAGTTAAAAGACACAACAAATGCCTAAAGTCATCACCAGAAAAAAAAATATTGAGCTACCAACATGAATTTTATTTTCTATGATAAAGCCTCTGATGTCTTCAAAAGTTTAGATTGGTTATTCATCAAAGGAGATGTAAGCACCGATTGAAATTTTGGCAGAAAAGCAATCTAAGTGCTTATAGAATGGATTTAACGGAGGTACCAAATAAGCATTAGAATGAACAAAAAAAAGAGAAATCTTGGAAATGTAAATTGACCTGATTGATTAGGGGAAATGGTCACGGAAAAACACAAGAGGGCATAAAGAGTTAAAACAAAACTAGCCAAACAAGACCTAGGATAATTAAGGGGGGGTATAAATAGATTAGGAGATAAGAAAAGTGACTTTTCATATCCCTTTTACATTCACTTCCAACCGGCTTTAACAGGAGAAAAAAAAAACCTCCCTTAAAAAAATTCCTTTGCATGTCACCATTACAAGATAATAACCATCTTCTCCATTCTCTCCTGACTAACCCAAAACCGACTGGACAGCCACTCCCATCTCCACCGCCGCTTCAGCGACCATAGACCCACGATCTCCTCATCAGCCGCAGCAACGCCATCCTCATCGGCGATCTAGCAGCCCACAGATCCCCGCCATTTCCTTCACCGTTAGCCACAACAACATCGTCCTCACAGGAGATCCAGCAACCTAGAGACCCCCATCTCTTCCCTTACTGTTGACCACAACAACGGACAAGCCACACATTGTCCCTTTTCCCTAGCAGCGATGTCCCTCTCCTTGTGCAACAGTGTCTCCTTCCCCATCACAGCAACACCGCCTCCCTCCTCCCAGTGTGGGTTCCTCCACGACAGATCTGCCACTTGAAAAAGAAGCAAAGAAAAAAAAACTGAGAAACAGACCCAAAGGAACCAGATTTGAGAAGGAGAAAAGAAAACTAAAATCGACTGCTTGTTGCGATTTTGGGTGTTTTGCAGGTCATCGCCGGTAAGGAAGGGAAGAAGGGTAGTGAGCCTATACACCGCTAGTGGCAGTGGCACATGGAGCAAATGCGCCGCCACTGTTCCCGTGCCTGGAAACCTTCCAATAGTGTTCCCGAGTCCATTTTGTATTTTCTTTTAGAAGTTGAAATGCGTATTTAAATTATTGTCAGCATTTTATATATTTTTTTTACATTATGAACTTGTAATTATGGGTGAATGAGTAAAAATAGTGAAAATGGTGTGTGGGTGTTTGTACATTTTTTATGTGTTTTTTGAATGATAAAAGTAAAAGAACAAAATTTAAAAAGACAAAAGAAGAATTTAATGTTTTGATTTGCTCACGATTAAGTATTACGAACTTATATGTAAGATATATGTCTGATATCAGATGAAAAGACAAAACATTTAAAACTTCTATAACATATTAAAATCAAGAAGGAGCTTACCTCAGGTAGGGTGTGCTAGGGGTGGTAATACCTTCCCTAGCCACAACCAGTCCTTTACCCTCGAATCTCAAACAAAGACCAATAAGTTTGAGTTTCCTAGTAACCCTTAATTAACTACTAGGTGGTGACTCCCAAATCATCAATCAACAGATGATGAAAATCGCCATCGACGCCGCGCGGGGATGTGCAATAGAATGGCGACTCCACTGGGGATGGTACTGTTTCTGACATTATTGGACTAAGCTTTATGTTTTTGATGTGTTTAAGTTTTTGTGTTGTCTTATTTTATTTCTTTTTCATTCATGCACTGCATTGTATATAATTATCTCATGCATCGCGTTTTAATTTTTGAATGCACATATGAAAATTTTAGGTTAGGTGGGGGACTAGCAGCTTAACTTATGACTTTTAGTCAAGGTTTAAGTTTGTGTAAACCCCAGCTTTTCATTGAGTGCTTAGACTGGTAATGATTGGTACACGTGCCATTTCATTGCCTACCGAGCTCATATATTGCCTTCAAGAGGGTGATCACTAGGACAACGAGAGACCCTTTTTAGAGACCAAGTAGTAAACCTACCCTCTATTTCACATGAAAAGATTAGAACATATCTTTAGGATGAATGCTCCATACATATTGTTTTGCATCTGAGCAAGCCCTTCTTGAAGCATCTTGAATTCAGGACTTACGGGTGACATAATGGCTATCACTCAAGAAATTTATGTTATAGAGTTTGAGCAAAAATGAAAATTATTGTTTCATCATACAAGAGTTATGACCATATATCACCCCTTGAAGGGTGAGTTTATCACATAGTAACATCCTCTTACATTTATCATACATGCTCCATAGTTGAACCATAAGCTCCCCCCATCTGATGTCTATTGCACTAGACTGTGAAAGAAGATGGATAGTGAAGAAAGGGGTCAAAGAGGCTCATTGTCAAAAGGAAGTTGAGAGCAGAAAAGGAAGTAGTTAGACTCATAAATCTGCTTGAACAAGTGTTGAGTTTCAAGAATGGAAAGGGAACGTATGCACAGTCTCTTATTAGAAATATTGCAATCCAAGTCCCACACACAAAAAACAAATAGCTCTTCTCCTCATCACTTCACCAGCAGCAGCCATAACACTAAAGCTGCACCATATCTCTTTCATTTTCAGTCATGAACATCGACAACAATGCCTTCAGTCATCAACAAATGACAACCTCTGTTCTTGTTCAGCTACATTGTTAATTGTTCACCGCCTCCACATCTTCCAATGGCACCCAATAACTGCCAGCCTTTTGCACCATGAGCATTGGCCTTCTTTCCAGCCACCTCTACCATGAACTCCATTTTAGCCTAGCAGCATAGGATGTTGGTATGAAAAACACAAGTATACATTGAACTTCAACGTAGCAGAACTCTCTCTACAGAAATTCATTTGTGGCTCTACAAGTGGGGAATACAATAGGGGATCTAGTAGTTTCATATGCTATAAACTTTCTCCCACCAGTAATAGTACCAAAACACAGTAGTAGGGAGAAGTGACAGACCTGGTAGGAAAAACAAGAGTAGCATCGAACTTCAACAGAGCAAAACTCCATCTGCAGAGATCTGTTTGTGGATCTGCTAGTGGGGAATCAAAGAAGAGGTTTAGTAGTGTTAGATAATTTATGATTGTCTCCCACTAATGTCAACATCAAAACACATAAGTAGGGAGAAGACACAAACCTGGGTTGAAAAATAGAAAGAAGACTGAAACTTCAATAGAGTAGAACTCCCTCTACAAGTGTCTGTTTGTTGCACTATCAGTGAGGAATCAAAGATGAGATAGAGGAGTTTTAGATTCATCAGGTTGTCCTCTAGTAGAGACAACACGTGATTCCACATGTTGGCAGTGGTAGTGCTGTGCGATTCCATACGCTCTCAAGATTAGCTAACGGCCTCAAAAGGCTCCCAACAGTTCTCATGCGACCACAACAACCTTGGAAGATTGACATAAAATTGTGAGGGTTGTCAAAAGAGTTGAACAAGCTATCACAATGGGAAGGATTAAAGGTTCTACCATGGATTCCAGAACTGTGATGAGGGATGAATCAGAAGATGGCTCTCAGGTGGGAGACTTTAGTTGTGTGTCAAGTCTCATTGTAGCATCAACTGCTCAAATGTATTTATCAAGATTGACATCCCTCTGCCACTCGAGTTTATCGACCAGCATTTATTAGATTCCAAACTTGTTGCCTCGACTCCGACAAATCTCATGCAACCATCGTTTCCTAGGTGGTATAATTCAAACAAGAGATGTGAATATCATTGTGGGGTCCTTGGCCATTTTAGTTGAACATATGCAAGAATTTCAAGAATCAAGTTGATTTTGTGAAATATGATGTCATCGACCATTTTGTAGCCAGAACATCCTCGAAATAACAAGTGATCGAAAATACTTGGCAAAACACAAAGATAGTAGGCTATCCACTTTTGAATTGGTAATGTCGTAGTCTTTCTGTTGAATTCTGAATCAGCAATGATTAAGTTTTTGGCTGCCAATTTCTGAATCGGCAGCTACGCGGTTTGGCTGCCAATTTCTGAATTGGAAGCGGCAAAGTTTTTGGCTGCCTATTTTTGAATCGGCAGCTGCATAGTTGGCTGCCAATTTCTAAATCGGCAGTGCAACAGTCTTTCTGTCAGTTTCTGAATCGGCTGCGGTAAAATTTTTGACTGCCAATTTCTGATTTGGCAGCGACTGTGTTTTTTGTTGCTGATTTCTGAATCGGCTGCGGCATAGTTGGCTGCTAATTTCTGAATCGGCAGCGGCATAGTTTTTATTGTCAATTTCTGAATCGGCAACGACAGTGTATAACCTAACAAAAATTAGAGTTGGATCGGCCTATCCTAAGGGAGAATGGGAATAGAAACCATCCAAAGATAACCCAAAAAAGGGATGGGAACAACCTTATCCAGTCCTCCCAACACCCCTTTACATTTAATAGGGGTATAAATGCAGCAAGGGGAGAGAAAGGGGGCACTTTTTTCCAAAACAGGTTGCATGCTCTTGCCTTCTTCCTCTCCCAAGATCCAGTTGTAACTCTATTAGGCAACAACCATGACTGCAGCACACACATCCCTCCTCCAAGCAGAAAACCGAGACTTGAGGGAAGAACCATACCACCAAGACCTGCTCAAAAACTATCTAAAAACATAAGGTAAGACCAATATCCTTCTCTTGGCTGGTTGTTACCCTAAATTTTAGACAAAAGGGAAAGGGAATAAAACTAAAAAATGGAAGGGGTGGTGTTCTTGCACCTTAACTCAAGGAATCTTGACTAAATGGATAGACCTATGTAGATTCAAAGATGAATGAACACATGCACAAACCTTTACTCAAGAAACATGAACGATTTTGAATGCATGAACCTAGGGGAGGGCTGGCCATGGTGAGGGCTGGACAGAATATGAATTAGAGTGACAAAATGCATGGATGATGATCCTGTGAGACTTCTAGGAACATGTTTTAATCAAAAACAGAATCATACTTGTGTTGATGATGTAAATTCTGCATATTTGATTGATGAAATTATATGGAAAGGTGGTGGAATGATATTAAGTGCAAATTGTGTTATTAATGAATCTCGAAAGCATGGTGCAGTTGAAACACGAACCACACCATATAATGCTTTGGTTTTGTTTGTTTGATAAACGAACATGTGTAATTTTGAATCAAAAGAATGAATTGTGAATTGTGATTGTGATTATACTAGTGTGAAATATGATGACTTGCATGTGTAGCTAAGTGTATTGGGCAGCAATGTCCAGCCATAAGGATTGAGGGAACAATAAGCGAATTTGTCATGATGGACACCTTAATGGAATTAAGTCGGTGACAAAAAATGAACACTTGTGAATTATGAAATTTAGTGGTGGTGTTGATGTATTACAATAATGTAAGTGAAAACATGGAATGAATGAATTCAGAAAACCTTGCTAAATGAACTTATGTTGTCTGCAGTGAACTAGTGTTCGTCGCCGCAAACTGTGTTGTCTGCAGTGAATCAGGTTTTCGCTGTCGAATTGTGTTGTCTGCAGCGATGCAGGTGTTTGCTGCTGAATTTGTGTTGTCTGTAGCGAATATGCATTTGCTGCCGAAAGTGTGTTGTTTGCAGCGAACTGGTGTTGCTGAAAGTGTGATGTCTGCAGCGAATCTGTATTTGCTGCCGAAATTGTGTTGATCGCAACGAATCAACATTCGCTGCTGAAATTTTGTGTTGTCTGCAGCAAATTAGCATGCGTGCTGAAAGTGTGATGTCTGCAGCGAATCCTCATTCGCTGCCCAAATTGTGTTGTTCGCAGCGAATCAACATTCGCTGTTGAAATTTCATGTTGTTTGCAGTGAATCAGCATTCACTGTTGAAATTGTGTTGTTCGCAGTGAATCGACATTTGCTGCTGAAATTGTGTTGTCTACAGTGAATTGATGTTCGCTGTCGAAAGTGTGTTGTCTGCAGCGAATCCGCGTTCACTGCCAAAATTGTGTTGTCTGCAGCGAGCTAATGTTCGCTGTCGAAATTGTGTTGTCTGCAGTTGATCAGCTTTTGCTGTTGAAATTGTGTTGTCTGAAGCGAATCTGCGTTCGCTGCTGAAATTGTGTTGTCTGCAGCAAATCAGTATTCGCTACCGAAATTGTGTTGGTCGCAGCGAATCAACATTCACTGCCGAAATTGTGTTGTCTACAGCAATCCTAGTTCGCTGCCAAAATTGTGTTATGTGCAGCAAACTAAGGTTTGCGGCCAAAAGTCTGTTGTCTACAGCGAATCAGCATTCGCTGTTGAAATTGTGTTATTCGCAGCGAATCAACATTTGTTGTTGAAATTGTGTAGTCTGCAGTGAATCCGTGTTCATTGCCAAAATTATGTTGTCTGCAGCGAACTGGTGTTCCCTGCTGAAAGTGTGTTGTCTGCAGCGAATCCACGTTCAATGCTGAAATTGTGTTGTCTGCAGCGAACTGGTATTCACTTCTGAAAGTGTGTTGTCTCCGGCAAATTTGTGATTCGCTGCCAGATTTGAGTTGTCTGCAGCAAATTAGCATTCACTGCTGAAAGTGTGTTGGCTGCAGCGAGTTGGCATTCGCTGCTGAAAGTTTGTTGTCTACAGCGAATTTGTGATTCACTGCCGAAACTGAGTTGTCTGCAGCAAATCAGCATTCGCTACCGAGTGTGTGTGTTCTGAAGCAAATTTGTGATTCGCTGCCAAAATTGAGTTATCTGCAGCAAATTAGCATTTGCTGCCGAAAGTGTGTTGGCTACGGCAAAGTAGCATTCACTGTCAAAATTGAGGTGCCTACTGTGAAACAGTTTTCGCTGCCGAATTGTGTGGCCAACAACAAACCAGTTTTTGCTGCCGATTTTCTACAATAGACTCCCCGATCAGAAATGACTTAGATGTTTGTAACAATTTCATTGTATGATGGTGTGAAATGGGGAACACTTGAACATGAACATGAACATATGGATTCTTGAAATAAGCATGGTGATGATTGTGATTTAAGGATGCAAATATACTGATTTGTGGTCATTAATGTGTTAGGTGGTGTGCGGCCGGGATCGGACCATCGTCAGGACATGGACAACCCGGAGGTAGAACAGGTAGGTGGTTTCCACCTTTTTCTCGTATGAAGTTATGTTTTGAAATGATTTACTTATGATGATATTTTATTAAATCCTTATTGAATGATGAAACGATGATGAAGTATTTGATTAAATTTTTGCTGATTGTCGAGATGACTATGCAATGTCGATCGAGTTCTTAATGGATGTTGAAACAATGATGAAAATGTTAATGTTCTAAGATAACCTATTTGAGGTGGATATATTATTGTGTTGCGATGAATGATAAACCAACTATGAGATGTTTATTCGGCTATTATGAATTTGGGCTGATGATAAATGGTTGTATGAGTATTACGAAGGATCTACTATTGTATTTTATTGTATGTAATGGTGACAGATGGTTGTATAAGAATTACGAAGGATCTATCATTTTATTATATTGAATGTAATTGTGACGAATGGTTGTATGAGTATTACGAAAGATCTACCATTGTATTATACTGAATGTTAATTATCACGAATGGTTGTATGCGTGTTACGAGAGATCTATTGTTGTATTGTATTGAACATTAACTGTCATGAATGGTTGGATGAGTAATACAAGGGGTGTACTCTTGTGTTTTACTGAATGTTAAACTACTACGGAACGTATGTACAAGTATCACGAAGGGTCTACTATTATGTTGCAGCAAATGTCAAATTGTTATGAATCGTTTGAATGAGCAATTTTAAGGATATTGCCATGTTAAAGTAATTTCATAAACCACCTTTGGAATGTTTGATTGGTTGATGATTTAGCTTCGGCTAATGTCATCCTAAGCGGATGACCGGGATGAACAAATGATTGGCTTCGGCTAATGGTATCTAAATGGATGACCGGGACAAATGAATGATTAGCTTCGGCTAATGGCATCTGAATGGATGACCGGGATAAATCATTGATTAGCTTCCGCTAATGGCATCCAAAGGGATGAACAGGACAAATGATTGATTAGCTTCGGCTAATGGCATCTAAATGGATGACCGGGACAAATGATTGATTAGCTTCGGCTAATGGCATCCGAATGGATGACCGGGATAAATCATTGATTAGCTTCGGCTAATGGCATCTAAAGGGATGACCAGGACAAATGATTTATTAGCTTCGGCTAATGGCATCCGAATGGAGTGGATGACGGAGATGAATAAATGATTAGCTTCGGCTAATGGCATCCTAAATGGATGACCGGGATGAATAAATGATTGGTTTCGGCTAATGGCATCCTAAATGGATTGCCGGGATGAATAAACGATTGGTTTCGGCTAATGGCATCCTAAGAGGATAGCCAGTTTTGAGATTTATGAGTTAGATTCTAGAATTGATGCGTTCATACATACTGTCGCACCCTCGCGGCGGAGCGCGGCGTCGCGGCGATCCTCAATTTGGTTTCGGGGTCGTTTTCTATTTTTGTGAATAAAGGAGTCGCCACATAGAATTATGGTCACTAGGAAACCTAACTGGTTTTTCAGAGATTCTAAGGCAAGGGACTGGTTGCATAAAGGGAAGGTATTAGCACCCCTAGTACGCTCTACCTAAGGTAAGCTACTTGGTGTTTGGTTTGCCTTATAATTGCTATGGTGTTGTTTTTTTTTAATCTCATCTGTTTTTCTAGGTTTGATTCAAACTAAATTGATTAAGATAGAAATCCAAGGAGATTCCATGTGCTTCAAAAGCTCATTTTTCCCTTAGTATTTCAAGAGTTTGCGACTCGTAAATCGCAAGGAGGAGGGATAAAAATTTAGAAATCTAGGGCGCTTTGAAAGCCTATTTTTGCCTTAGTGTTTTAACAAGCCTAACAATTCCAATATTTTTTGGAATATTGGCCAATACCCTTAGGAGTTTTACAAACATGTTGTAAAATCCAGAAATGCAAGAAAACAATTTTTTTTGTGTTTAAGAAATCCATGTGAAAACACATTTTCAAAACTTCCAATATTTTTTGTATAAAAAAAAGGCATTCAAAACATTTTAGGGTATTGGTCGTATGCAACACATAAGAAAAACAAATTTTGATATATATGTATATTTGCCGTAGTTGCGTCGAAAACCGGATATTCCAAATACGAGATTGGTATATATTTTTTTTACAACATAAAAAAAAATTCAGACTTTAAAATAAATATTCCAGAAAATAAATCTCTTTCTCTTTCTTTATTTTTTCAAAAAAAAAAGTAAGGAAGTCCGGCCGGGTCACTTGCCCAAGCAAGTGACCCGGCTAGACACAAAAAAAGGGGGGCGCAGGTAAAGTTCAAAGAAAGCTGGCGAGCACTGTTCAAGTGAACTAATTCACTTGAACAGTTCAAACACAAAACAGAAAACATGCATGCTGCGAGGTGAAGAGAAAAAAAAAAAAAACCTGGGAACGGAAGCGAAGAAGCTGCAGCGACGTTGAAAGCGTGATGGTTGAACCGGTGTTCGTCTGTTTCAAATATTTTCCTCCTGCTCTGTAATTACGTCTGCTTCTCTGCGTCAAAGCATTCAGAACTGCAGGTCTCACTGGTTTTTTCTTCTATTTTCTGCGTTTTCTTTTTACTCTGCCTCTCTTGCATTTTTTCTTATCTTTCTCTTTGCTATTTTTTTCTGCTCCTTTCTCTCCAGTTTTCTCCTCTTTTTTATGCTCTTTCTTTTTGCTTTTTTCCACCCTTTTTTTATGCTCTTTCTTTTTGTGTTTTCCGCCTCCTCTCCTAGGTCATTAGAGGGGCTTATATATAGTCTAACATATCTCTATTTAGGAAACATTTAATGCATTAATTCTAGGATGCAAATCCCTACTGATTTGCAGTAAAAAAACGCAAAAAGAAAACTGTCATATTCTGATTTTGATGTCTGATTTCTTTCCAGTTTTTTAGAGGATGGTGTGGCTTCTTTCTATCCTTCCATAGGGCCAGCTGCTCCCTTTGAAATGAGGTAATAAAAACGTGGTTGCAGCTCCAAAAATCAGGCGTGATGATAAAGGAAAAACAGCAGGAATTTGCAGAGAAAAAAGGAAAGAAATCAGATGGAGGGTGCAGCTGCAAAGTCTTATTTTCCTTATTCGATGTGGTAAAAATCCTGTCATTTATGATGATCCAGCCCCCCTCTCCAGCTTTCAATGTCCTTCTTCAATTCAATCCCTCAATTTGGCACTTTTCGATTCAGTCCTTGGTCCAAAAAAAATCCTTCGAATGAGTCCCGCGAACTTGGGCAAAAACCCTTCTCGCAGCCAGGAATCCCTGCTTTCAACACTAGATATTCAAACGGGAATATCTTGAGCTTTTGATATTGAAATCAAGCGATTCAAAAGCCCAAATTCATCTTGCATGTCTCGGACTACAACTTTGATGAAGGATTCAAAGTGAGATAAATTCGTTTTGAATAACAGAATTGCAACCAAACTCGGCTGGAAACCTTCTCGCGGCAGGATTCTATGTTTTCACGCTAGATTTCAAACAGGAATATCTTGAGCTTCTGATATAAAAATCAATCAATTCAAAAGCTCAAATTCATCTACGTGTCCCAGACTACAACTTTGATGAAGGATTTGAAGTGAGATAAAATTGTTTTGGATAACAGAATCTGGCAGGAATCTAGTTGGTCAAAAAGGATCTCCGGGTCTAATTTAGAAACTGACAATGCCGAGAATCTTGATATGACCAAGAGTATGATCTAAGAACAAATCAACAAAATTTGTGACAGAAATAGAGTTTTTAGTGCAAAACTCGGGTCAGGATCCTTCGCACGGTAGAATTCTCTACCTTCACGTTAGATATTCAAACGGGAATATCTTGAGCTTCTGATATCGAAATCAAGCGATTCAAAAGCCCAAATTTATCTACGCATCTAGGACTACAATTTTGATGAGGGAGTCGAAGTGAGACAAAATCGTTTAAGAGAACAGAATCTTGCAGTAATCTAGTTGGTCAAAAAGGTTCTTGATCTGACAATGCTAAGCATTCAAATCTGACTGAGAATCTGCCCTAGGAACAATGATCCCTAGGACCTAATAAAGGTGTAGGTCAATTTTTCAACATGTCATGAGTGACAGAATATAGCTAGGATGGTCAGATATCGTACGAAACCAAGTCAGAATCAGAGCCTAAATTAGAACAAAAAATTACGACAGTAGCAGAACCATTTTTTTTAACGCAAATTCTGAGGGATTTATCCAACCTTAAAAACAAGATAACGAAGGAATGAATTTATCATTATGAAGACCCCTAGTCAATCTAAGAAACCTGATGATTTTGGCAGCAAAGGGGAAGGATAAAGAGAGTAGAAAACAGCTCAAACAGGGTTTCGAAAAAAAATATTTATTTTTCTGCTTTTGTCGATCTTCCAGCAAACATGAGTTAAACTCCTACACTCAGTTCAAAAGAGGTATACAACGTCTCCATCATGTAGGGTCCAAAAATAAGTAACAACACATACTATGTTTTGTATATAGTAAGTATATGAAAGAACTACTATTATTATGCTTTAAATAGAGAATGACGTTAGGTCGGCTAACGGTATTCGAGATGAATGATTGGGTTTGAGTATTGTAATTAGCTTCGGTAATTGACGAATTATTAACGGTGGTATTTACATAAGTAAGGAGAAATGAAAGAATTACGCTCTTTTGGTCCATGAATGAAATGTAACGTTCATATTATTTTTGTTATGTTTTTAAATTGCCTATTATGTTTGAAATTATCTTCTGTTGTAACAAGGACAACGTACAAACATGGTGCGTAAGGAAATCCATTTCGCGGCTCACACATTTTGAAAAGTACTACATATTCACATGTTATGGGTAATATGAGTTTTGTATGAACAGGCGTGTTAATCACTCAATTAGTCATCCGACCCCTTTTGTAAAGACTAGTAATGAAAAAATTAAAATGGAGCACGGATGTGAATGTGCGAACATGTGGGTATGATGTGTATGTATATACTTATGAGGTATTCATCTTATGAGGATGTCATGTTGTGAAATTACATGAGGTCGGGATAACAAAATTACTAGTTGTGTAACTTGTTGTTCGGCACTCTTGTATGAACTGGTGATGAGAGACTAGAACAGGAATATGAATTTATGAGTATGTCAATATGATGTAATGTAAACCTATGAGTATGGAAATATAATATTATGGATGATTTACGTTATCCTACATAGATTGTGCCTTGTTAATGATTAGAATGCAATGATAAACATGAAGAAGGATATGTTGAAAAAGATCCAAAAACCAAACAATTCCATCGATTTTGGCCTTGAAAAAGTCGGGTCATTACATGAGGTGATGAAAGAAGCCCATGAATCTCGATTTGCAACATATCCCGGGAGTACCAAGATGTATTGAGACTTAAAGAATACTAATGGTGGCCAAACATGAAAAAGAACATAGTAGAGTTTGTATTGAATCGTGGGATCTGCCAACAAGTGAAGATAGAACACTAAAGGTCTATAGGGAGATTGCAACCACTACCAATTCCATAATGGAAATGAGAGGACAATAGCAATGGGGTCAAAATGTAATTAAGAAAAGATGGGACTATAAATACCCCATTTCTTCTCCTTCACAAAAACCAGCAGCAAACACACCAAAAGGAGGGGAGATTTTTAGATTTTTCCAATCAAATTTGGAAGAGAAAACATCAAGGTTTAACAAGTTTGCAAGTCTTAGACAAGTCTATATGAGAAATGCATCATTTAACAAGAGAAATTACAAGAAACAAGTGTGGAAATTGTGAAGAAATAAGGGGTGAGTGGCCGGCTACATGCAAGGAGAAGGGAGCCAAGATTTTCCAAATTATTGAGAAGTAAAGCTTTGATTTCTTCCAAGGAGTTCTAATCGCAATTTCTATGAATTTAGCTTCAATTTGGTTGAAATTGAACAATTTTATTGAATTGGGAATTAGGGTTCTTGAACATAAATTGGGAAATGCAAAATTACCTAAAATTAGAGAAATTAAAGGAAATTATGTAAGGACAATGCTTGACCGCTTTTTATGTTCGGCTTGTTTTAACTCGCAAGTGCACGAGTGTGCGATGTAGCAATTAACTCGATAAGATCGAGGTCATATCCACAGAGAGCTAGATCTGGAAATTAAGCTAGGTAACAAAAAAACTCAAGAGAAATTAAATTAACAATAACTTGGTTGAAAATGATTGATGGATTTGTTTTCAAAGATGA
>Ga0307513_10005745_pt1 | contig 16320 bp, 5 predicted proteins | sample 15_EM_MG_FD_202174 | JGI IMG/M metagenome (GOLD analysis project Ga0307513, IMG submission 202174) | Populus trichocarpa ectomycorrhiza microbial communities from riparian zone in the Pacific Northwest, United States - 15_EM | ecosystem: Host-associated > Plants > Roots > Unclassified | place... | reverse complement strand
AAAAAAAAATGGTGGCTTGAATAGAAAATGTTTCAAGGATCAAGTAAAAAAAACAACATTATGTGAACCCACATGAATTGTGACATTGTACGTGTATCACTATAAAAAAACAATACAATTAATAATAACCTCTTAAAAATAAATAATTTTATATTCTAAGGAATGAAAATTAGAAAATAAACTAAGACATATGACATATTCATTGTAATATTATACTCATTCTCAGTATGGACTTGCTTGTTCACTTGAACAATGCTCTTTAAAAAAAAAAAATTTGATACTCTAACTTTGATTGGTGCAATTTTATCCTCTAAAGTTATGATATTGTGGTTTCTTTTATGTGTAATTCTTCATATATGTATTGCCTCAGTTTTGGGTTATGTTTGAATATGAATTTGATTACAATTTTATAAAATAAAAACTTGATGGGAGTTGAAAATACAAATTAAAATTAAAAGAATAAAGATCATATAAAACAAAGGAAAAAAATAAATGTTTCATTTAGATTTTGGCACGAAAGACTATAGTTTGATCCTTTTAGTTTTAGAATTCATATTATTTAGTCTCAATTGTTTTAGAGATTCATGATTGGTTACCAAACTTTATTTTTTCACTTTTCAGTTCTTAGATATTAAGAAAAGAGATAGAAATTCATGGGAGTATTTTTAGAGAAAATGATTAAATGACCATATTTCAACCACCGAAAAAGCCTAGATTTATGTCCATTGGTTCGTCTTCTAAGTAGAAGTCAATGAAGGTGGTTTTTTTATGTCCATGCTAAAAAAAGTAAATCAGGGTTCATTCATTTTTTTTTTTATTCTTTTGGTTTTTTAATGCCCTTCTCTCTTATTTATTAAACTCTTTTAATTAGATTTATTATTTCAACATTGATTGATCTATTTACTTTTTTTTTCTTTTTATAATGCTTCGAAGAGATTAATTTGATTTGTCACTAATTTTTCTCATCTATATTTCATATAAATAAGTTACATTTTTATAAAAATAAAAATATTTTGTTATTAGCAAAGACAACTCACCTCTATAAAAACATGTAAAACGAAAAAGGCAACTCGTGGAAAACATTTGCATGTGTATCTTTCAGCTTCAACTATAAAGATTAGCTTCACATTTTAATATTTAATTAGCATTAACAACTCTTTTTAATTTATCAATTTATATATTTTTTAATTTATTTTATATTTATTTTAATTATTTTATAAAATATAAATAATATTTTTTTTCTTAATTAAAAAATTATAATACATGAAAGCATATTAATAACTCAGTTATTAAAATAATTAACTTGAAATTTTAATAACAGTATAATGAGCGAATATAACTTTTGTTAACAAGAATTAATGGAGGAGGAGAAATCATTGTTTCCCTTTTAACAAAGTATTTTTTATTGGTATAATGCTTCTTTTGTATTTGATTTTTTTAATTTTATCATTTAACATTATATTTATTGAAAATAAAACTTCATAATTTATTTTGATTTGCTTTTAAAGAGGTTATCACAGTCTCATAACCCGAATTACGAGTTTTGCAAGTTAACCTAGTTGACTCAAGTTTTTTTTGTCATTTTTTGTAATTGATTTTTTTTTTTTCAATTTCAACCTTCATCATTTAGGTTGATTGGGAATCAAGTTTCATAATTTATATTTATTTATTTTTTATGAAGTTATCACAGTCTCATAATCCGAGTCATGAGTTTTGCGAGTTAACCTGGTTGACTCAAGTTTTTGTCTTTTTTTAATTAATTTTATTTTAATTTTATCTTTCACCATTTAGGTTGATTGGAAATTAAATTTCATATTTTTATTTTATTTATTTTTGCTTTCTATGGAGTTATCCTAGTCTCATGACATGAGTTAAGGGTTTGACGGGTTAAACCAAGTTTACTCAAGTTTTTTTTTTTTGTCTTTTTTTTTAATTTCATTTTTCAATGTTGGATTGATCGGGAATTGAATTTATTTTGATTTATTTTCTATTGATTTATCTCGGTCTTATGATCCAAGTTTGATAAGTTAACATTTTCTTTATTGAGTTGACTCGGGTTTTTTGTCTTTCAATATTTGGTTGAATGAAAACTGAGCTCCAATAAAAAATATTTATATGCTTTCTATAAGATTATTATAGTCTCATAACCTGTGTTGTAGATTTTATATATTAATATGAGTCGATCCAATATGTTATTGTCTCAATATTTATTTTAAAAAATATATTATCTTGAATTTTTTTAGTTAAATTTTTTTTCTAGTTATTCAGGTTATTTTTTAATTTTCTAAGTTAACTCGAATCAATTTTTACATGTTTTAAATTATTTTTAAAAAACTATACCTGTATTGTTTTTTAATTTATTATGTTATTAAAATTGATTGAGCGTAAATAATATAGTGATTAGCTAATTAATCTGCATATATTTTTGTGCTTAGAACTACGAGTAAGCAAAAAATCTGACAAACTGATTAAACCGAGAAAACCAGAAAAACAAATAACTAAAAAAACCAAACTATGAAAAAAAACCGATTAAAATATTTTAAAAAAATTCGGTTCGGTTCGCTTTCAGTTTCATAAGCCTGAAATCAAAAAACCAAACCAAACTAAAATGAAAAAACCAAATCGAAAACAACAAAGTCCAAAAAAACCTCAAAAAACAATATAATTTTCAGTTCTGAATATAAAATTTTCAAATTGAATCAAACCGAACTGAAACTAATTAGTTAGAACTGATTTTAATTTTTTTATATATTTTATAAAATTTTGGTTTAGTTATTAAATAAAAACCAAACCAACCGACTTGAATCCTCTTAATCATTTTTCACATATATCACCCATGAGAAGTGAGTCAACTGTAAAACAGCCAGCACCGGCTTCCTCATATATCAAAGGTCAGCCTCATCTCTCTCAAGAAAAACCCCTATAAGTACAGCACAAATCACCCCCCTTACCCACCCTCCAATATTACTCTTAGTCATCAAAAGAACTCAAAACTGAAAATCAAAAGGCAAAGAAACTGCAAACATGGTCATAACATCACCACAACACGACTCCAGCTCTAGCTCATCACCAAAGAGGCTATCCCCAGGTTTCCTTGTGTCCATATCATGTCTCATGGCTCTTTGTGCCAAGCATGCAAGCCGTGTCTCAAGCAAGCTCAAAACAGCCAACAAGCCAACCTACAAGAACAACTGCAGCACCATCAACAAGAGCCCAAGACACTCTCCAAGATTGCCACTTGCAAGGCCAAAGCAGCTCTTGACACAAATAAGCAACAAGGCCATCACGTTGATGCATCGCCGGAGAAAGGATGATCGGGAAAACGTCGATGTTCTTCTGGGTCCTGATGAGTTTGGTGATGGTGGTGTCTGGCAAAAGGCTATCTTGATGGGTGATAAGTGTCAGCCATTGGATTTCTCAGGGGTAATTTATTATGATGGTAGTGGGAAGCAGCTCAACGAGGTTCCTCTAAAGTCCCCACGTGCCAGTCCCCTGCCTGCGTACTTGATTCGTCCACCAAAATAGAGGTGGTGGGTAACGTATACGTGACCGAGCTTGGGGAGTTCAGTATGTCACAGCTGTTTGTTATTGGACAACTATTCCTATATAGTTATACAGGGAAGACACGTTACTTTTCTTTCGTTTTTGTTTTTGACCTTGTGTTTCTTCTTGTGCTTGGGGAGTTCTGGTGTTGTGTGTGATGAGATCTTATTTGGGAAAGCAACGAAGATCAGTTTGATACTTTGCCTAGAAAGGGTCAAAGTACATAGCACCAAATAGGTATATATACGAGTACAGATGTATGTTGAGATGGGAAGATCATTTTTTAGTGTTTTAAACTGAGTGAAAATTTTCTGTTTGTCTTTTATTTTCTATATAGGACTAAATTGTTGGAATTTTGTTTAAAATCACAATGAATGAGTATTTTTTAGATTAAAACTTTGTTGGAATTTAATTTATAATATTAACTTTATAACATGAAACATTTACATTATTTAAATAAATTATGCATGAATGAAAAATTGACCTTGAAAAATCTTTAGCCATTATGTTTTTGAGAAACCTAAAATTGTCTAAAAGCTTAAATCCTACATAGAAAAAAACACAAATTTTTCTAGTGGTTTATTTACATGTTTGTTTGTTGAGTAGGTTTTTTTATAAAAAATAATTTAAAGAATAAAAACTAAATTTGATAGATGAAAAAGTTGAAGGAGGATATAAAATTAAAAATAATTTTATTGTATAAATTATTTCAAATAAAACAATTATTAATTAAAATAACGTGGATCAAATTTGAAGAAAAAACAAATTGAAGAGTTGCTTTGAAAATTTAGAGAGCCAGACATAGAAATTTAGGAGAAAGAAAAAAAAAGATCGTTTGTGTCAAATAAAAAATCAGTATGCCACTTGTGCCGCTTAGAAAGGGAGGGGCTGCCAAAAAGATTCTAACCACGTCAAGGAACATCGCCTTCAAACACCGCATGCAATTTTATTAGCCGTCTTTTATTTTAAAATTATAATTTATATTTATTAAAATATCAAATTGTCTCTCAAACTACTTGATTATTACTAAAAAACAATATGAAAATATGAAAAAGTCCATGAACCACAATTTAATAAACTTTGATTTTAAGAGTAATTTAATCATTTCAATTTACTTTTTTTTGTTAAAGATTCAGAAAGTATTTTTTGGAGTAAAGAGAAGGAAAAAACTTTCATTTGAAAAGACTTAAGTTTTTCCTTTGATGAAAACCATTTTTTATTGATCAATTTTTTTAAAATTAAATAAACATGGAAAATTATAGAAAATGTTTTCCATGCGCCCATTTAGTTGGAATGTGAAAAGTTAAAAATTGGCTCAGAAGGCACTCATGCTTTTAGAAGAAAGAAAGCTTTAAGCTTAAACTCATACTTGTGTGTGCGACTCGGCTCGTGCTCTGGCCTATCCTGGGTTTGAGTTTACTATAAAATAATTTTTTTGGGCCACAAAAGATTATTTTTTGCCATTTAAATTTGGGCTTAAGTCTGGTCCATTGAGAATTATTTTTTATAGCCTATTGTCTTATCGAGTTTATGGAATAAATCTAATCAACTTCTTCAGTTTTCTCCAGAACTAATTATTCATAACATGAACAGTTTTTAGATAGTTTTTTTCTGTAAAAAATATTGAAAAGGAGTGTTTCAAGTTTGTTTTTCTTCATTATTTTGGAGAAATGTTTCTGTAGAATTAGACACTTTTCTTCACGTAATTTTCTAGCTTAACTCTTATAGTGTGACATTTATGCTAAAAATATGGTTATAAGTGAAGCGTTTCAAGTGATAGTAATTATTGTAAAATTATCACTATCCTGTAAAGAATCTAAGAATTACCTTAAGTATAAGAGCAATAAAATAGAAATTGAATACCTCATTTTAAAACGAAAAGTAAAAAAGGACAATAAGTTGTCAGAAAAAAAAATTAAATATTCTAGTATAAATCCTAAAGCAAACCTTGTAGAACAAGTGGTGAAAATCCACAATAAAGACCAAGAGGCGAAACTTGTTGAAAGGAGGAACAATATTGCCAAATTAATGGAAAATGCTTTATATGCAACAAGATAAGGCCCCTCGCCATGGGTTGGAAAAATAAGGCTAAAAAAAGTAACCCAAAAGAAGAGAATGACCGTTGAAGATAATATTAATGAGGTTTATCACCTCATCGATAAAGTTTTGAAAATGAACATGTCTGGTATTATTTCTGAAGTCAACCTAATAAAAAATCTTGAGTAGTGATGGGTTCACACTAGTGCAACAAGACATGTATACATCGAGAAAATGATATTATTTTGTTATAAGAAGTGGATTTTGAACACTTGTACATAGAGAATTCATCAACCTTTAAGGTACTAGATGTTGGGAAGGACAACACCTAGTACCTTAGAGGTATTCAATAGTGAAATTGAGTCCATTATAAATAATCATACATGACAGTTAGTGAATCTTCCACCCGAAAGTAAACAATTAGGCCATAAATGGATCTTAAAAAAGGATATAAGTTTATAGAACTATGGATAAATATAAAGCAAGACTTGTTATTAAATGATTCAACAATTAAATGATTCAACAACATGAATTTTTGAATTATTTTGACTTATATTCACCTATGTCAAGAATAAATTTCATATAATCGTTAATAGACATCAAGGCTATTAACATATTTGAAATACATCAAATAGATGTAAAAATAACTTTCTTAAATATGGCATTGCACCAGACATAGAAATCTAGTGAATTCACACCAAGAAAAACCACCATCAGAACATTGAGGGAGCCACACGTACTGCCCTAAATCAATAAGACATGGCTCACTTGCCTAACACATGTGTTGCATGTGTTAGCAAATTTCTCTTCTTCTTTCCATTTTAGTCCCTTAATTTCAATCCATTTACTAATTTAATCTCCAAAAATGAATTATCGAGAGGAAAGGGAAAAATTAAAAAAAATAAGAGAAAAACATTATCCCTTTCCCACAAAAACTATCAATCTTTCATAACTTTATCATGCTATCCTATTAAGAATTACACTTTTGTACTTCAGACAAAGAAATGTTTGTCTCTCCAAGAAATACCATTTCTTATCTTTTGGGCTAGCCTTAACGACATAAGACATTATATATCTTTCAAAAGCATACCATTAAGCTTGTGTATTTCAAGCATTCACTTCAAACTCGACCATATCCCACCATAAAAATTCTCAAGAAGTCTAACAAACTAGCACACATCTGAAACAATGTTACTAATTCCAAAAAAGTTAGTACGGTGTTGCACTTCTCTATGCTTATGCACAAATTGTCAAGCACAACACATGCCTTCACTTAACATTCTTGCCAATAGTTATTTCCTGCCTATCCATCTCCTCACAAAACGCCTACCTTATCCTACTTTCACGTCAATCATCGTCAAGTGCTAACCTTCTCCTCTAATGGAACAACAAGGCATGATAACCAATAATTCATCTTTTTTTTATAACCTATAAATGAAAGCAATTATTATCTATCATTACTTTACTTTGCAAGAAGTAATCTCATATGATCGAGGTAAACATTCAAGCCTTTCATGTTCATTTAAGAACACAAGTCCGCATAGAACACACAAATCTTCACTCTTTTTCTCACCTTATTTTTCTCTTATAATTTATTAATTTAAGTATTAGATGGTCTCTTTTTCTGATATAAGACTTGTTTTGCAAGAAATTTTGAGCCCAAGAACAAAACCCATATTCAAACCTTTACACTTTTGAGTCTAAGACGGGGCTGTAGAAAGCTCATATCCAATATGAAGTTCTAACGACTTCATCAATGCCATTATTTATAGGAACCTGAATAAAACCAAGTTTATTCTAGTTTCATACCTTTTAACAATTTTTTTTTCTATGGTTGATAACTTACAAACTCTTAAACATAAACAAGTAACAAATCTTCCTAGTATGGATACTCTAACTCCTCAAGAACTCCACTAACTCTCTCATTAAATGAAAGTGCTCAACAATGTTGCTCTAGCTATATAATAATAGCTTTGCACTTTTCCATTCTCTAAACAAGAAATAAAATACCTAGCCCCATTACATATACCACTAAATGCTCGAAGATAGCTCTAGTTCTATGAAGGAACAGGGCAGAACAACATGTGAGCAAATAGGCAAAAGAAAACTTGTGTTGCAACCCTTCAAAGAAGCCAATCTTGCTATGAAGAGCACTTCTTAGCAAGTCCTAGCCATTTAGGCCATACAAATATCAAATATCAATTTAGGCCTAGGTCTAGTAAAAATATGGTTGTTTAGTTTGTATTCTAGAAGACTACTTGAAAAAATAATTCAATAATAAAATTTCAAATTCTAGTTTGTGTTTGGGGGCTATATTTGGTAAAATTCTATGTTGCTTATACTTGTTATCTTTTTTTATATTGTTATGTGCGCATCAATAATATAGTTATCTTTCACTTAGAGTATGAATGTATGATACATAAACTATTTGATTAAATTTTTTACAATAAAAAAAATTGTATTATTTATTTAATGTTATGTTAAATTCTATGGTTTTAGTCTCAAAAGAATTTTTTTTGGTCTTGATTTGAAAGTTCAACTTATCTTTATTTGTATTGTTGACATATAATTGATGTTGGCCATAACCCACCAACTTTGAAAGATTATAAGAGACTAGGGGTGAGGAAAATATTTTTGGTCTTGATTTGAAAGTTCAACTATGATTGAACACTCTTTTGCCTTATAATCTAGTCTTTTATGGAAAAACAAAGTTGGTGATATTGTGCACCAGAGAAAAGAAGAAATTAATAGTTATTAGACTTGACTCAAAATCTAACTCATAAATAATTTTGGTCATTGGATCATTACCCTCAGGTTGTCAGATCAATTTATTTTTTTAATAAAGGACTAAAATAATGTTGTTTTGACTTTTTTTTCCTTATAAACAAATAGTTGTCTTGATTAGGTTTGCACTAAATTAGGTTAAATTGTCTAGGTTGATTGGGTCAATATTTTATTTAGTTTAATTTTAAATATGGTTTAAGTTAGATCTTAGATTGCCAAGTTCTTGGATCAATATGTTGGGTCAGATTAAATTTGATACACTAAAAAAAACTAAACAACAAAAAACCTTCATGTTAGACCCGGCTCAGGGTATGACTTGTTTAAGGGCTCGGGTTATCAAGTCAACTCATGAGCTAGTAGGCAACTTGAATCAATCCTAAAATGATTTTTTTTTGAATAAAAAATAAATAAAAAATAAAACAATGTAAATTTTAGATAAAAAATAAATAAATAAATCTCATGGAGTTGACCTTGGTCAGCCGCTCTAGTTTAACTAAAGTCAGTTTTCAAAATGATTCAAAAAAACACCTAACTCGAATTAAGCTCTAAATCAATAAATCATTGGTTTAACTTTCCAAATTAGATTTAAGTTTAACACTCGCAAAGGTGCAGTTAATTAATGGTAAACACTCCCTCTTTCCATTGTTTGAATATTAAGAGATTGCAATTAATTAATTTTCACTACTACCCTTCATTGAATACGAATAAGAGAGTGGTTGAATTGAAAGTATAATTAGAGACATAACATAACATTAAAATAAAACAAATTATTTTTTTGAAAACGAGCAATAATTTTGAAATACATCTCAAAATTGAAAGAAGAACAAACTCTTTAAGACTAAAAGAGTAAAATGAAATTTTATGCAAAGATGATATAGTTTCTGACGTTTGTTGTTTTTTTTTTTATTAGGATAAGCTACGCAAGTAACGCAAGTAAAATGATATATTCTTTTTTAATCAAATCAAAGATTTAAATCTCCCATTTATTAAAAAAAATTAAAAGAAAATTGTTATGGGTAGACCAAGGCCAGTAACGTCTTTCACTAGTTCTTGGTCTTAGAACAACTTCATTACAAGAAAAAGTCAAGATGAATAATTGAAAGTCATAGTATGCCCAAAAGATCGAAAGTCAAAATTATTGACTGACTCCACTATTCAAAGTAAACAATAGGAAGAGCAGTTGAATTCAACCTTCAATTTTCTGTTCCATAAACCGCCATTCCTTCTTGACCTCAAAGCCAAAGGATATCATTCACTCATTTTCCAAAGACACCCAAACGAATCAAATGAATTTATTTAGTCTATTAAATAAATAACTTCTTCAAGAAGGAAATGAATAATTGAGAGAGATCTTATCTCATGAAAGGGAATTATATAAATGAGGGAGTTATATATGTATTCCAAATCTTAAAATAAAATAAATCTACCGTGAATTTGAAGTAATTGTCATTTTTTGTCATTATTTAAAAAATTTAATTCAATATAAAAACTTAAATTATTAACTCATGTCCAGTTTTATTTAAAATTTAAATTTATAATCGTTTGATAATTAAAACTCTGATATCATACAAAAGAAATCAATTCAATGTAAAATCTTAAACAATTATGAGAGGCTCCTAACATGAGATTTGAATTCATGATTGTTTGATTATTAATGTTATGATACCATATAAAAAATTAAATTAAATTTAAAAAATTAAATTATTACGTTAAATCCCTAAATATAATTTTATTATGTTCACGAACAACTTGTTTGATCTTGTTTTTTGTTACTATGCATAAAACATTATTATTATTATTAACAAAAAATATAAAAGAGGTGGTGCATAGGTGGTGCATTTACTATGCACCACCTCACAAAACAATATTCATTGTAATAATGTTTTGTTTCGTTTTTTCTTTTGTTTTCTTTAGTTTTTTTTAATTTATGTTTTTTTTTAAATTAATCCTTCAATATTTTGTTTATTTGAAATTGAATATTATGATTTGTTTTGGTTTAATTTCTATGTGGTTATCTCGATCTCATAACCCGAGTCGTGAGTTTTGCAGGTTAACTAAGGTTGACCTAGGTTGTTTTATTGTGTCATTTTTTAAATTGATTTTTTTTATCATTTAACAAAGAGTTGATTAAGAATTGAGCTTTGTAACTTGTTTTAATTTGCTTTTCATGGGGTTATCTTAATCTCATGACTTGGGTTATGAAATTGGAAGGTTAAATCAGGTTGATTTGAGTCATTCTTTTATTTTGGTTTCTATAAGGTTATCCTAGTCTCATGAACTGGGTCATGAGTTTGGCGGGTTAACCTGGATTGACTTATGTTATTTTTCTTTGTTTCATTTTTTTATTTGATTTATTTTTCAATTTCATCCTTTAACATTGGATTTATTAGAAATTGGGGTTCATATTTTTCTCTTTTTTTTGTTTTTTATGAGGTTATCATGGTTTTATAACTTAGGTCGTGGGTTTGACATGTTGACTCATATTGACTCAGATATTTTTTTTTTATCTTTTTTGAAATGGAATTTTCTTTTTCAATTCTATCATTTAATCTTTTTTAATTTTATCATTTAACATTGGATTGATTGAGAATTATGGTTCAAAATTGTTTTGATTTACTTTCTATGAGGTTATCATAGTCTCATGACCGGATTACTGATTTGGCAGGTAAACTTGGGTTGATCCAGTATGTTGTTGTCTCAATATTTTTTTTAAAAAGGATTTTGTCTTGAAGTTTTTTAATCAAACTGTGTTTTTAACGGTCATTTGAGTTGCTTTTGAATTCGCTAAGTCAATTAGGTCACATCAGGTCAACCTCATGCAATTTAAATATTTTTTCTAATAGAAAATATTAGCAAAATTTGGGATATTTTTTTATATTAAAAAACTAATCCTACCCCAAGCATAGCGCTGACTAATACTATAGTAAAATGACTAAAATTAGTACTAGTTAAAAGTCCAATAAATGAGCTTATTGATTATATTACTTAATAATAAAGTAGTACAAAACAAATTAGGAAATTATGAAAAAAAACTAAAATATATGACAAATCTCACATATTAGACTTTAACAATACCTCCTTCTAGTCTTTATCTTTCATTTTTCTATTTCATTCTCATTTATTTATTTTTTCCTGTTTTCTTCTTCCAATCATAACCTCTTTTAGTTCAGCCCTTAACAACTCCCACAACAAATCCCCATCCTCTTCCCTCCTTCTCCTCTCTCTGCACAAAAAAAACATGAGTATGGTGTTTGCTTCATTCTTTTTTCAATTTTTTTAATGTGGTTTTGAATTATTTTATTTTTTCAAAATTTTTGGTTTAGCTTATTTAGATATGCTTGGCTACTTAGACTTTTAAGATTTTTTTGTTTTATGGATTTGTTTATGTCTTTGGTTTTTTTTTTGTTTTTATTGAATTTTTTAGGATTTTTGATTGAGTTAGGAAGTTGGGGTTTGGTTGATTTGGAAATTGATTTATCTAGGAGCTGTAATTAAAAAACAAAATCTAGAAAACTACAACGATTCATTGTGGATCAAAAGTGCTTAGAGGCTGGAGAAGAAAATGATGTAGTGGAAGGGCCTTTATGATAGATTTTGTTGAGATGGAGATATTAATATCAGTTGCTTGACCTACTTTTTTTAGAGCGAACAAATAAAAGAAAATGATGTTTTTTTTTTCTAAAATATTATATTTCTTTATTGTTTATTTTCCTTCAAGAAAAATATAACCTTTAAAAAGAATTGCAAATATTAAAGGGTTACTAGACACCTTCCCTTGACATATTTGCTTAAAGCCCTTCATTTTAAGTCTAAGAACAAGTTATAATCTTTCATTGAAGAAACTTAGAAGTGGGTTTATTTATGGAAGGCTTCAAGTTGGTTTTAGGGATAAAGAAAAAATGTGTGAATTTAAGTAGAGATCTTTATTTGTTTATTTATTTTGTAAAGGTTACTAGCAAAGAAAGATTTCTCCACACACTTTTTGATATTTTTACACTCGATTTAATTTCACTTCACTCATATTTTACACAATTCAATTGGGTTTTTCACTCTAATAATCTCATTATGCCTTTTACCTCATTATTCCCTTAGGTTCTTAAGGGTAACTTAGCAATTTATCAAATAATTAAACAAAACATCGTAATGATTTTATAATAATAAAGATTTAAGAATCAAGAAATATACAAAACCAATCAAAACAAAACTTGAGGACAAACTTATAAATAGCAATGTAAATTCATGCGGAAAGTAATGATGAAAACAAAAACATGAAATAAAAGCAATGGAGTTTATATTAATGATTTAAAGAAAACTATCTAATTCCATAAGTCAAGATTCACTTTCAAGAATTTCAAGAAAATAACTAAAAAAGAAGAAGAAAGATCTACACTAACCAAATTTTAATGAAACAATGCAAGATAATCCAAGAAAATCAAGAATTCAATTCGGAAATACCAAGACTTGGTATGTACCCATTCGAAAAAAATCAAGAAAATATTCAATAAACTTTAGACCAACCCTAAAGTCAAAGGGCTTATATTTGGTTATGCCCTAACATGTCAGTTTAATCAATTCTTGCAATTTTCCCTTATTTTTATCCAAACAATTCGGCAAAGAACAATTTTTTTTTTTTTACTTGAGGCCAAAATCAAGAAACACAAAAGATCAAGATCAATAACATAATTTTTCTTTAATGTGTTCGGAAAAATCAAGAAACTAAGCAAGATGATTTTTTATATATATAGGATTTCACACAAACTTTGAGATAATAAGAGAAGAATAGTGTCTCTTTTTCCTAAAAAAAAAGATCTTAGCTTAACTAGGAAGAAAAATAAATCAAGAAACAACACAAACTAAAGATTAAAGTGATATAACCTGATAATAGCACAAGTTCTGATACTAACTGATGCAGACACCTCCTAAGATACGCTAAAATCACAATGAAGTTGATCAATCCTTTAAAGAGTTTGCAAGTTCAATCGAGAACTTATTATGGAAATCACTTAACCACACAAAACATAACAAGAATGTTGATATTTGTTTTCTTTACAATAACTAACTTGAATGGATATAATCCTTAAGATTTATGATTTGATTCCAAAATAATAAAAAAAATATTTTCAAACAAAAAGGATCATTGACTAAGCTTGCAAAGTTTTTGACAAAAATGTGTTGACACTTCTTATAAGTCAACATTGTAAAGTTGAGTAGCCAGGTGACAATGTTGTGGACCCTATATAGGGTGGTGGATAATATCTAGATCAGTTTGGGGCAAAGAGTCCATTACAACCGATAGTCAAATAATGGTTTAATGAACTCTATCAAAACCATGAACAATACCTGACAATGATGATATGAGTACCTTTTGATGATTGTTGAAATAATAACAACAACTAGATTAGTTAGGGGGCATTTTATTTGAAAGAGTCCATAGTGAGACAAAAAGGAAGTTTGACCCATTTAACATAAAATATTTTTGAAAAACAAAACTTTTTCAATAGTGAGACAGGGGGCAATTTTGTTCTAAAATGACAATTGTAGCTCATCTTTCATCAGCGATGCTAGATGGAGGGGTATTGGACAATCCTCTCAAATTGATCAGCAAGGCAAAATCTGTGACTAATAGGCCAATTCAAGTAGGCTAGTAGCTGCCAACCAAGAAGCTAGGTCAGTGATAGAAAACAATTATATCAAACAAAATATGAGCTGCAAAAAAAGAGGACCTATACTTCTAAACAGGTAAAAATACATGCATGTCATATAACCTTATAATCATTGCACTGTGTGATGTTTTTGTAGATATAGTCTTTCAAAAACACAAATGAAAGTCTTTTATGATAACCCAACAAGGTTATGACCCCCAACAAGGCTTTATTTGATTAAAAAGACAACAAGGTTTTACCGTAGAAATATTCCAGCAAGACTCTAATAAATAAGAACCCAGCAAGGCTCCAATAGATTAAAAACCCAAGAAGTTTTTAATAAGGAAAAAGTTTAGCCAGACACTAGTAAATGAGAACTTAGAAAGGCTATAGTTAATAAAAAAACCAATCAAGGTTTTAGCAAAGAAGAGTCTAGCAAGGCTCTAGCAAATGAGGAACTAGCAAAGTTTTGAGCCTAGTAAGGCCTAGTTAATCAAAAACAAAAAAAAAAATTAACAAATAAAGTCCAGCAATACACCAGCAAATGAGGACACCACAAGGTTCTAAACTTAGCAAGGCTCTATTTGATGACAAGAAGTTCAACACAGACAATCCAAACTAAAATAAGAAGATGGTCCACCTAAAAAAGAAAAGAGGTAATCAAAATAAAAAATCAATTATTTTACTCGTGAAAAGTCATAGATACTTTTCATACCACGGTTGTTGCTACCTAATTTTTGAAAACATACCAAAAACAACAAAAAACCAAAAATATGTTTTTGATGTATTTGCGTCGTTTATGACATCTTTTCCAAAGAATTTAAAATAAAAAAAAAAGAAAAAGAAAAGGTGCATTTAATTTTTTTTAGTGATCTAATTATAATTGTGGAAGGGAGAGGACCTATTTGAAAATTGAAAACCTCCTCACCAAGCAACCCATCTTTTCTAATTAAATGATCTACAATCAATTCTCTTAATCCAAGGGTTCATTTTTCTTTGCTTTGTCTCCAAGTTAACAAATGAATGGTTGTGATTTATTCTTGAAATTCAATGGTTGATCTTGCTTTGCTTTTCCTTCAAGCCAAAGAAAATTTTCACCTATAAATAGGTGGTTACACACATACAAAGAGGGGGGAAGAGAAATTTTATGAGAGAAAAAAAAAGTATTCACACATACTATCCCCAGACTCACACAACACAAAAACCCTAAACCTAATAAATCTAAAAACTAGCCGTCAGGGGGGAAGCCCAAAGAAAAGCTATTGCTCACTTATTTTTTTTCTTTCCCATCGCCGGCTACACCCACAGTCATCATCCACAAACCTCATTTCCCTTTCTTTTCCTTCACCCAATACACACCTCCATCATCTTCACCTAGGTCGTCCTCCGCCCTTCCAGACCAAGCAATTCATTGTCTTTACCTTTACTGTCAAGCACGACCTCCACCACCAACTACTCCCTCTTTTTCATGACAGCCCATTCCTCATCGCCAACTTCCCTCTCCCAGCCATTGCTGAGCCACCCCGACACACAGAAAAAAAAAAAACCTTGGCCTCCTAACCCAATTACCACTAACACCTATCTCTCTTTTCCCTTTAGTTGTGGTCACTACCAAAACCAAAAACCCACACTTCCAGCCGAGACCACCATATCTCCTCTCGTTCCAGGCCACCACCACATAACTATCCTCATCAACCACAGTTCCCTCTCCCAGCCCTTCAACCGACAACATCAACTTTCCTCTCAACCACTATCAACCAAATCAAAACGCCCAAACCTAGTACAGATCGTGACCCTTATCTTTCCTTCTGATGTAACCATATTATTCGATAGTTTTACCCACATCTAGCTAATGTTTTGTCCATGTTATATATATAAAATGCCTTGATATTCTTTGTTTGATGTTTTGAAGGCACTTTTGGATGAAAGATGTAAAAAGGAGTAAATTGGAGGTAATTGGAAGATTTGACGTTCAGTCGATGTTTTGTGCAGAGCGTGAGTTCTAGAGATCGAAATGAAGTGATTCCAGTGGCACTAAAAAGCTAACATCCATACCTTTCTGAAAATGTAATGCAAGAAAAATAAAAAGAGAAAGATCATTGAAATCACATCCTGCAAAGTCAAATATCGCATTCTGCCAATGTTGACCTTTGGCCATTCAAAATTTAATATCTGGAGCTACAGAAGTCCAATTGATGCAAACTCAATTGCTTTGGATTCCTAACTCAATGACCTATCAACGCTCCAACTTTCAGACAAAAACGATGTCATATGAGGGAGATAGGAGTTTTCAAAGAGGACAACTAAATTCTGC
>Ga0307513_10005744_pt1 | contig 16320 bp, 12 predicted proteins | sample 15_EM_MG_FD_202174 | JGI IMG/M metagenome (GOLD analysis project Ga0307513, IMG submission 202174) | Populus trichocarpa ectomycorrhiza microbial communities from riparian zone in the Pacific Northwest, United States - 15_EM | ecosystem: Host-associated > Plants > Roots > Unclassified | place... | reverse complement strand
ATATATATATATATATATAGCACTTAGCCATCAGTATGCAAATATTGTGCATGTAGATTTTATATTGAGATTTTTTAATATTGATAAATAAAAATAAATAATTTAATTTGATCTAGAAAAGAAAATTGATTTAACTAAATATTATTCAAAAGACTTTACTATGAAGTGTTAATGGCTTGAATTTATATTTTTACTTGTGATATTTGCGTAATGTTTTCATCATAGAAATATTATACCTTAAATCTAATAATAAGAAGTAGAAGCCCTAAAATGAAACACTCTCATATTGGAAGGATTTATGTGTCTCGATTCAGAGTAAAGGATTAATTTGACTAAATTTAAAAGATACAAGGACTATATAAATTTCTACCTTCACATATCAAAAAAAAGAAAAGACATTTCAAAGGAGACTTCAAAATTATTCTCATTAATGCTAAGAAATAGAAAACCCACCATCTCTTTCTCCATTCCATTCAATAAAAACCTCTTCTTTTACGTGATCTCTGTAACCTTTCTTTGATCATCATCTTCATTGCTATAAATACCTCAAACCCAAAAAATTCTTGATCCTGGACACCCAAAGATTCAATCTTCTTAAAATTTAACACAAAAGACTCAACCTTTGCTAGAAAAGAACTCTAAAAAATGATTCAGCTTTTGTTTACAGTGATATTTTCAGAGATGGCAATGATATTGTTATTTGTTTTCAAGACCCCATTAAGGAAATTGTTGATAATGAGCTTGGATCGAGTCAAGAGAGGGCGGGGACCAGTCATGGTTAAGACAGTTGCAGGGACAGTGTTTGTGGTTTTAATGTCAAGTGTTTATAGTATGGTGAAGATCCAGAAACGTTGGATCGATGATGGTGGTGCTGTTAATCCTACAGACCAGGTTCTTCTGGCTAAACATCTGCTGGAGGCTACTCTTATGGGTAACAATTATTGGTTTCTTGAGTTATTTTTGGTTTTATGTTTTTTTCTGTTTTGTTAAAGTTTTCAGCTTTGTGGGGTTAATGTAATGTGATTGGATTGTGTGCTGAAGATTTGATTTCGTTGATATGTTTGTGATTGGTTTGGTGGGGCTGATAATTTATCTGTTTTACTCATGATTTGATGAGAAAAATTGCTATTTCATTTTGGATTGGAGATGTCTTAGATCCATTGTTAGCGCTGAAGAATGATATAACGCTGAAGAATGATATAATGCTGAAGAATGATACCTAAATTAGAGATTTGTTCTTGAGTTTTGATTGTGAAATTGAGGTTTCTTTTTTCTTGCTTCAAATCATGCATGTTGAATGATGTGATGAATGAGGCATTTGATTTGACCATCTTTATTATTAGCTAGGTTTTTTAGAATTTAGAAAGATAGCATTGTATCCTCCATCATTATGGAAGATAAATCATCAAGCAATTAGTGCCGCGGAAGAAAAGAATATCTTGAGTTGCATAACTCCAATGTCTGAATTTTGATTGACCTTTAGCAAATGGAGTCCAAATATTATGTTTTTCCTTGTTAGATCAAGGGAGGACTTTGGATTTGGACCTCTTTGCTCATGATTTTAGGAGAGTGTCCATTAAGTGATTGTTTCTTTATTGTTGTGATCAAGCTCTTAAAGACAGCATGTGATACTTATTTGATGGAGGAAAATCATTTTGAATGGCATCGATGCCTTTCCATTAAGTGATTCTTTCTTTACTGCTGTGATCAAGCTCTTAAAGACAGCATGTGACACTTATTTGATGAGGAAAATCATTTTGAATGGCATTGATGTCTTCACGTGTTGCTCTGCTTTTTCAAGTTATAGATGGTTGAACTCTGCCTTGATGCTATAGTAATGCCATAAGGTGGAAAAAATGTGCTTTTCCTTTACAAGAAAAAAAAAGAAAAGAATGCCGTGACTAGGAAACTTTAAATAAAGAGCAATACATGGTGATTTTTTTCTCATTATAGCACTTCTATATAGTGAAGCAATGATATTGTCGTTAACTTCAGGGCCCGTGGGATTAGTCGAGGTGCGCGCAAGCTGGCCCGAACACCCATGTTAATAAAAAAAAAAATTGATATCGTACCTTTCTACGCATGTGTCATGCCCTGCAGACCTATGGTTCCCTTGAGATGTCAAACTTAGAACATCCTTAATCATATACCTGTAAAAGTACTTCCAAATATGGCATCTTTTAATACCAATGGAGTTCTCTTCGGCTGTACAAACTTTTTCCCCATTATACGTGCTCTGGTCTATGCGTGTGTCATGCCTTGCATACCTATGGTTCCCTTGAGATGTCAAACTTAGAACATCCTGAATCATATATATGCAAAAGTACTTTCAAATATTGCATCTTCTTACACCAATGGAGTTCTCTTCAGCTGTACTAATTTTTTTTCCCCATTATACATGCTCTGGTCTATTGAACACTGGCTATGGTTATAAATGCAAATAACTATAAGCCGAAGGTGGGTTATATAACTTCCAATATCTATTCATTTCAGAATGCTGTCCAACCTCAGTTATAATAAAATTCAACATGCTGTTTTTCAACCATAAGTTTTTCTTTTCAGAATGCTGTGCTTCAGATGCTTTGCAACACCTTGGTCATAATCCAATTTTTTAACTTCAAGTATCTGTTTTCATTTCTGAACATTTGCTGTTATCAAACTTTTACACTTGGTGGTTGGCATCATCCCTCTTCTGATTCTTCTCTCTCGCCATTTACTGGCAGTAAATTGTGCAAAGGAAACCTTGTTACGCAAGATGTAATATTCAACATGCTATGAACTTCTGCACAGTCCCAAAATGACTATTACCTTAATTTAAAATGACTGTTATGCCATGCGATCTCTTTCTTGCATTTTTAGAATAGCTTTCCAGTGAACTTGTTCAAGAATCTTCTAGAATGTAGTGTTGGAAATCGTATTTCTGTAAATAATGTATAAAAGGAGTGGTGTAAGTGCTTTCTCTTGAGAAATATATCTTTTCTGGGCAGCACTTTTAGAAGTGAGTCTTGTCTGTTTCTAAATCATTTATTTTATTGTATTTTATTTTTTGAGTTGATAGACTAGGCAATTTACGTTTGAGAATTCCTTGTTTCTAGAGACCTTTTTCGCACTTCAATTTGTATAAACTTGAGATAACTATGTGCAGGTTCCATCCTTTTTCTTGGACTAATGATAGACCGACTGCACCATTATATTAGAGAACTCCGTATGAGGAGGAAGACCATGGAGGATGTAAAGAAACAAAATCGAAGTTTTGAGGATGGGAAGGTTGAGGAGACCAAAGCATTAGAAGCAGAGGCATCCACACTGCGAGAAAAACTTAAACAGCTGGAATCTGAATTGGAAATCAAGACAAAGGTGGTAAATACATCAGAAGCCAATGCAGTTGCTCTAAGTAAGCAATCTGAAGGGTTCCTTCTTGAGTATGATCGTTTGCTTGAAGAGAACCAGAACCTAAGGAGCCAGTTGCAATCTCTGGACTTGAGATTTTCACGTTCAACTAGCAAGAAGAATACTTGAGGAACTGAGCCCCACTTGTCAAATAACCTTTTTATCCTCAGTTTTTTTTTTTTTTTTGTCATACTATTACTGGGGATTTTCTTGATGGGTTTCATAGTTAGGGTTTAATTGCCATCCATGCATTGTTGTAAGCCTGTGAGTGTGGAGAAAAAGACAAATTGAAAAGCAGAGAAAAGGAGTGTAAAAATAGGTTCTCATTTTGTGTTAAGTTCAATTCAAATGTAGAGCTTGACGCTGAAAAAGAAGGGATGTATTTTGTCAGCAGAAATTCTGGTATGTTTGTTTCCCAACATGGATTTTTGTTAAAGAGAACAAATACTGCTGATATTCTCTTGTTTCTGAATATTTGTCCTGGTGAGTCGGGCTAATTTTTTGTGAGGCCAGTGATGAATTGACAAAAGTGAGACTCAAACTTTGATCTGTAATTATGATTTGTGTTTACAATTGATTATGATTAATTTAACCTCAAGTTATTGTTTTTGAAATACTGGAAAAATTATCAGTATTTACAATTGAGCGCAGGATCATTTTCACGGAGATCCCTATCAGTGTTTATTACGGCGAGTACCATCAAGCCAAGGAAGATCGGAACTGATAGTGCAGAAAAAACAAGCATCTTTTGCTGATGCTATAGGACCTTTAACCTCGTTTGCATATTCAGCAGAAACGGATGCCAGGAGTGTTAATGTGAATGAATAAGCCCACCACGCAACCTTCAATTTTCTCGTTGATTTCTTGAAAAGAACTGGCCTACAAGCCTGTTACACAGCATAGAGAATGATAAATTAGATTTGAAGCAAACTTTTCATCACACAGAACAAATATGGTATTGTCACAGCCCTAGTTTTGAACGTAGCTTGCCAGAGGCATGAATTGGAACAAAGAGAGAAAGGACAGCATCTTTGAGGCAGTATCAAAAGCTCCAGAAATGGAGTTCAAGCTAAACTTGCCGTGCTTGGTGCAGCAAAGAACAAGAAGAATACAGGCCTCAACAGTGCAGGAAAGCTATTCCCACCTGAAAAACGCTGATAAAGTGTAACAAAGAGCACCAAGTAATGTACGATGCCTAGGGGAAAAAATGCAAATAGCACTTTCTTACCACCTCATCTGTGATGCTGTCCTTGCAACCACCAAGTTCCCTATTACTGATATCTGGCAAGTCGGATTTGCAAGCGTGGATAGAAACTTCTTCTCTGTTGTAAACCACTGTCCATAGATTTTCATATCAAGCATCACAACAGGAATAGCATAGGTGCAACAAAGAACAAAATAGGGAACAATCTTTGAAACTGATATCAGTGACGATTGAAGCAACAAAAGCCATGGAGCATATAGGTAGTTAACTCCTATATAGTGAAAGAACTCTTCCGTCACCAAGTTAGAGTGAAAAAACATTTCAGATCACAGATAAGGGAGGGAAATTTGTATTAGATGTGCAAGCCACTATAGCGAAAGAAAATTTGTACGTGCTGCATAAAGTCTTACATTTGGCTTCCTTTGCACAAGCAGCACATAAATGTTATGTGTATTCTTTTGAGGGACTAATGGAAAATAAAAGAAATGAAGCTTCATAGCTGGGAAAAACAAGAGAATTAATGCATTGAAAAGAGCTAATTAGCTAGCTTTTCATGGTGGGCTGTGACAAATGTCAATGGTGTTCCAATTTGCTTATGGGAAAGAGATAGCTTAAAATTTACAATAATAATCACTAATCAATTTATAATAATTAATGGTATAATCAATTTTACAAATCAATTAAACTATTTCAATTCACTCGGACTTGGTTAAATAAGTTCTGAGTTGGAAATAACCTATGTCAATGTCCTTTTCATTACATCAACATTATTATTATTATTATTTTTTGTTATTGGTATAATAATTTAACAACTGTGATTTATGAGGAAATATGTATTTTTAAACAACCATGTGCAAGCATTGCCATGTAGAAAACCGAAGTTTATTTCCTTCAAAAAATTTGAACAGCCACATAAAGCACCTTCTCTACATTCACAGGGCATCAATAATATTTTATGCCTGCTACCATCGCCACAACTACCACTACTGCTAGTCTTATTCCCACTAATATACGTGAGTTCATTAAGAAAAAAGACAAAGTCATATTCCATGCTAGCCCAAGTTATCTCTGCCCCACTATGGCCAATGTGGCCACTAGCATATGCTAAGTTATAATCCTCACTACAAGGAACCATTTCTTGTTCGTTGCTTCTTACTGTGATCCAAGTATCATCCCATGACCAATTGGGCACTTCTCCATTGCCTTCAGTCAATTGCTTGATTCTTTCAACTGGAGAGACCGAAGGGCTTTCTTGGGACAAATCCCAAGTTGTCTCTAACTCCTCTATCGAGTCCCATAAGACTTGATCCAGTACACATGTTGGAGTGTCCACATTTGTGCTGCTAATAATCTCCTTCAAAGCAGAATTTGGCTCCTCGGTAATGAAATCATGCTTAAGCAGTTCACTGGCTGACCACCTTTCTCCTGGGTCCCTCTTCAGGCACTTGCTCAAAAAGTCCTTGGCTTGCTTAGACATGAAGCTTGGAATCTCTGGCACGTTACCTGAAAACCCAATTTGGTAAAGGGCTGAAACTGGGTCTGAGACATTCACCCATGGAGCTTGTCCGGTAGCCATCTCAACAACGGTGCACCCGACAGACCAGATATCAGCAGGGAACCCTTGGTGCTCCCCACGCGCCACCTCAGGTGCCATGTAAAGCGGAGTGCCTGCAATTGGCGCTGTCGTTTTCAAAGCAGTATCCCCCGACACCTCATCAACCCTCTTAGCACAACCCAAGTCAGCAATTTTTGCCCCATCACCGGTGACCAAAATATTATGACCCTTAATGTCACAATGCACTATACCATTACAATGGAGGTACTCAAGGCCAAGCAAAATCGTCCGGGCATACAATCTGATCATAGCCTCGTCGAGACAGCCTCCGCCCTCCCGAATCGCATCGATAAGCGTGCCACCGGATATGTACTCCAAGAAAAGATTATAGAACAACTTACCATTCTCGTTAGTAATGTCACACCCCTTGTACACCACAATTTGTGGACACTTCAATGTTGAAAGAATACTTTGCTCTCTTTGGAGAGACTCCGATTTCAATAGCTCAGCTGACTTAACCGCAAAGACTTGACCGGACCGGTTGGCCTTGGCCATCGAGACGGTGGCCGAGGAGCCATGGCCAATGGTTTGGCCTCTAGTCCAGTCCATTTTGGAGAGAAAGGTGGGGGGTGTGACAAAATTTAAAGAATGTGTATTATGCTTGCTGAATTGTTTGCATTGGTAGTTATATTCTATATATATATATACACACACACAGCACATATGCAAACTGTAGTTTATGCGTTTAACTGGTACGTTTGGCTTTAATGCAAGAAACATTGCTTTCTTCATTAAACTTTATTTTAGCATATTTATTTTGTGGCCAATGGGCGGCCGCCGTTTCTCTCTCTCTCTAAACAAGACGCTTCCACGTGTCGAGAAGCGGGTGGGTTGCAAGCTTTGGCCGGCTTTTGAAGGCCAATTGCTTAATCCTGACGCTGTGCTTAGCTTAGCTTAGCTTAGCTACGCATCATGCTTTGTTCACGAGACACCACGTGAGAACGTGCATGATTTGTGGTAATTACATCTTTGTGAAAGAGTGTGGGATCATACAATGGATATGGCACAAATGCACGGGATATTCTATTCTTTAGAGAGGTTGATTGGTCGATAAGAGGTGGTTGGATAAGTGGATTTATTAAGCTTAATCTCCATTGTTAATTATTGACTAATTTGAAATTGAAGTCTCTCTAATGGTAATAGACAATGAGAAGGTAAACCTCCAATAATGCCATGTTATTGATACCTTGAACCTAGCTAGATAAATATTAATTATAAGTTGGAGTGTCATAATTAATTTGCAGTAAAAGTCAATATAATTAGGGTTTTATTAATGACTCTCTCCACGTTCATGGATCCAATGCTAATTAATTTGGTCAAGGAATATTCTTCCAGCTAGCAATCATTTATGAGCAAAGATAGTGAGCATGGAAGGGAGCTATTATTGGATCAAAATGGTTGCTGTTGAAAATTAATGATTCTCGATGATAATGGTATTGATTTGAGTTTAATGGATGTTTCTCATATATATTAAAATGTGAAGTGTTTTTTCTTTTTTTTCAAAAAATGGTTTTGGTCACTATAATTTGAATAAGATCTTAGAAAACATTCACCATTATGGTTAGATTAAGAATTTTTTGTAGTATTCAAATCGAATTCCGAACCATATGTGATCCAAAAAACACACATATTAATTATATCTGTATTCTCTCAAACCCTAATTTTCTCTTAGTATATATGAACATATTAGAACAATATATTAATTATTAATTAGCTGGTTATGGTATTTTCTATTGACGGGGTGTCTTTTTTTTTTCTTGGTAATTATAGGTGTTCGGGCTAATTTACGCTCATCTCGATTAATTTTCCGAGACCCTGAAGTTAACGACCAGATAAGCCTCTAGTGGTCCTGAGAGACTTATGACATTCGAACTAGTGATCTCTGAAAAACAAATTTAAGACCCGACCAGTTGAAATATATCCCTCAGAATTAAAATCTTTTTTATATATAAATTATTGATTGGCTATGATATTTTCTCTTTATGGGGATACCTTTTAGGAAGATGAGTCCTTGCTTTGTGCACTCTTATGGTATCCATCATACGTTCCTTTCAAGGAACACAAACTGTTAAGTTGCTTTCTTCATGTGCCAACCACCAATCCCTTGGCTTCACTATATCTCTCCCTTTCAGCTCTTATACTTTGGCTTTCGGTAAAGGGTTTGGGACCCATGAGTTGTCTGTGCATGTGTCTAACGTACGTGTTCTTCTCAAAGTAAAGATCAAACTCTTCATTTTAGTTCTGATGAATGGATAATGGGTGTAAATTAAAGTTACATAAAGTGGAGTGAAAGATCCTTGCACAGCAAGGATACATTCGAGCCTCTTGAAGAGACGTTGTAGCTGTTCAGGATGATGCCATTCATACTTGGAACTCACAAAGTTAGATTTTGATTGCTTTCCTTCACATGCAAGGAAAAACATTTCTTGTGAAATTCACCAATCATGCATAAAGGTATAAACTCTCACTGGGATTTATTTCCTAGATTAATGGCGAGGGTGAGTTGATGATATCATTAATCTCGATTTGAATCAGATTATGAAAAAAACTCGATAACTTTAAATCTAATATTTTAACTAGTATTGATGATATATCTTATCGATATGATTAATTTAATATATCTCTAATACTTGTTATTATCACAAGTATTTTTATTGGAAAAGAAATGGATGAGGCGTATATTACAAGATTATAACAGAAAAAAACTAGAGGGGATTAAGAGGGGCTGGCTGGCAGAGTGATAGTTGTCGAGAGAGCAACCAACTGTAATAGCAAAGATCACAGGTGCAATTTCTATGTGCTGACAAGTTTGCAGGACAGCCGGCGGCTGTCTTAGTATCATTCCATGCTTTTTGGCGGAAAACAAAGTGAGAAAAAGCTAGCAAAAGAATAAAATTCCTGCTAGGAGATGAAACAGAAAGCTAATTGTCTGAGCTGTTTAGATATATTCTGTGTATTATGACATAAATGGATCGCAGGCCTCAAGAATCACTAGAGAAGATAAGATGAGTTAACTCGAATTTATTACTTTATTTTTAATTTTTACTTGAAAACAATGTTATTTTTAAAAAAAAAATTAGTTTTATATTTGTAAATCAGAAGAGTTGATATTCTGATTTACTCTTATAAATTAAATTAAATTAAATTCAGAAAAAGTGTTATAAGGTACTGAAAACCATATATGGCGACATCCACCTACTATGTTGCTACCTGCCCTTCCAGGAGTGGGATGACATTTTTTATGCTTTCAGGTTTTTCATTACAAAAATCAAGAGTTACATCAATGCCTGTTGTCCGTTGTTGGGTTGTGCCATTGCCTTTTAGCCATAGCAACCATTGACCGAGGAATTGAATATACATGTATTTGTCCAGATCTGGTAGAGCAATTACCTTTGATCATTAAACTAAACATGCATCATAAAAAAAAAAAAAAGATTCTATCAATAATTGACCATAGCAAGGCAGTGCGGTTTCTTTGACAGAGTGATCTTAGTCTTCACTCTTGGACTATCCGATAACTACAGGAAGTGCTTTCGACTGTTAAGAAACATATTTTGCATGCCTGTCTTGTCTTTTTACCTCACTTTCAACCTCACCTGCCAATTTTTTTCGTGCTTAACTACCAAGAAAAGGACCATCAGAACTGGCAGTTGGGGAGGCAGCACGCGTGCGGACACTCAGTGCTTTGGTGACCAGACAATATGTGTACATGAAAAGTGGAATGATTTGCTTGATTGGGAGCAGCAAGCCAGGAAGAGCATTGAAGGACACGCGAGCTCATCCCTATTCTATATAGAAGTTCATGAGACGTGTTTGGTGAGCAAACAACACTCGAATACATGGAAATTCTTGTGACATGTTTAGCGAGCAAGACTCGAATCTTGATGGAGGAAGAGAACACTCGAATACATGGAAATTCTTGTGACATGTTTAGCGAGCAAGACTCGAATCTTGATGGAGGAAGAGATCGGACATAGGACAAGAATCCAGCTGATGGTTCTATACACACCAAACACATGCTGTCTCCACACCAAACCATAGTTATTAAACCAAATTCAGCCCGGTTATTTGATCTAGAAAACTCATAACTCGAGACTTGACCCAAATTGATATTGATATTAACCCAGTCCGTACTAACCCATTAACCCAAACCTTTTTCCAAGTTGGTCTAGTCTAGACCTGGTCCGACGCCTATTCACCAAACACAGGCAAAATGAACACAAACCACTATTCACCAAACACAGGCAAAATGAACATAAACCAAACCCTTTCTTAATACGAAATCAACATCTAATGCAGATGGTTATAATAACTCTCAAGTGGATTGTTCCATTTTAAGTTCTTGCAATGCCATTATTGAGTGGAGCTATTATCAGTAATGGAGTGGCATTTCCCATAAACTAGACTCACTTTCCAGGCCCCCACAAAGCTATATTCATGCTTTAACATCTCTGGTGAAACTACGAAAAAAAAAATAGAATCAATTGTCCTCGTGATGAAAAAAACTTGAAAGATTATTACAAGAGAGGACTGGAAGCCACAGTCTCATACCATCCTAAACCTAACAGATTAAAACTTTCCAAATCAATGTACCTGTAAATCTAAGATATTATAATCATGCCAGAAAAGCATTAGTCATTTCCATGAGCCTGCTGGAAATATATCGATTTAAATTTAACCTCACTGTCCAAGGCCATTTATTCCTTGCCCTCTACGTTAGGATAGATTATGAAATAACCTGGACAAGAGCTCAGATAACTGCATGGATTAAGGGGGGGAAAGGCACACGGAACTTAAACCCACATTCACTTCATGTCACTCTCTACTGCATCAATCTCTGCTACTAAAACTTGAAAGAAGGAAGCAAGCAAGCGAATATCTACAAGAAAAACTACTTATTTAAAGCTGCGGCCAGCACTTTCATATTCGCCAGTGACTCCCTACATTACATATTAGTTGATAAAGGGGAGGAATTTGAGACAAGGACCCCAAAGAAAAATCCTTTACGCTGCCTCGGCAAATCCAACTCTAAGCTTTCCAGAATCAAAGACAGTATGGTAGCGTCCCATGAAAACATCTCCCAGTATCCTGGATTGTGAAAGATCAATAAGTGAGATTAAAAGGAACATTATGACCATCTATGAGCATGGATAAGGTGATAAAGCAAGCAAAACTAGTTCTAGAATCCTTAAGAAGGTTCGATTAGAAAATAATATACCAAAGAGGTCCACGAGGAGGAGGTATATCCAAAGCAGTAAAGCCACTGATGCACTGGGCCGCTGAACCTTGGCCAACCTTGAGAATGTACTGATCATGAAGCAGGAAAGAGGCATCAGTTCTACGAATTAATATACACGTTTGATATATTTAGCACATTTAAGGGGCATTGATTCATGAAATAGTAAGTTGTGTTGCATATTCAATAGGAGCACTCCATGCTCCTATGGAGGAAAGTTGGGCTGTATCCAAATTCTTCCTGAGGCCTTTGTTGGACAATACGCCATTACTACTAGATATAAACTTTTAGACTATAGATATCTATCCAAATATAATTACATTAATATAGTCCTGTTAAAATGTCCATAAAGACTATCATCCTAGCACAAGTGGCAGTTCTTAGAAGAATGTTCGCAACAATGAATCAAAACATCACAATGTTGCAATCAGTGATACCTCATTATTAAGATGAATAGATGGTTGCATTTCACCAACTTGTGTATTTCAAAATCAGTTAAAAATGCATAATTTCAAGGAAATAGGAAAAAAAAGGGAAATATCCCTTGATAGCATGAACGGTAAGACTGGGTTCAGCTGCCATACCTCCTCTGGGGCAAGCTCAAACTCTTTGCCTCCAATGGTGAAGGCAATTCTAGGCATTGAAAGAACACTTCCACAGTCAACAGTTGATTGTCCTGTCGGGTTTGGAACACGTTCACAGAGCTGTGAAATTATCAAAGGTATCAGCAAGAGAAGCATATCCACAAGGCCCAAACAATTATTAGGGAACAATGCATGTATCACACCTGATTGATGAAGTTCAATAATTTTTTGCAGTGGTTAATAGATAAAGTACAAATTCATTTAATTCACCTGATTGGCATAGTCCAATACACGATCTTGTGTCTGGTTCTGCTGAAGCTGGCTTCGCATCCAGAAAACTGCCATTTCACAAGCAGAGCACATAGCATCACCAAGAACACCAGATGACTTGTCATTGCCCTCGTCCACCACACTCTGAATGCCCATGCTAAGCAAAATCACAAACCTCTAAGTTAACTGCCTATTCACAACACACAGTTAACCTTTCTAGTAACAAAAGCAGCAACATGCATGGAGGCAAGAATTCGCTTCCATGAAATTGGGTTTACTTTCATGAATTTTCTTCTACTTATTAAAAAAAATAGCAGAAGGGGGTATTATCCAGGAGAAAAAGTTATGCCTCCCAGAACTGTGAAAGCATAAGCATAAGAAGAGAACATCTTTAGAGCCCAACCTTATGCCACGGGTTCCATCAAATGTGCAGAGTCCAATTTGAGAGCAGATCTTCTTTGGCTGTACCTGTAAATACATACGAAGGAACACAAACAAATCCATAAATAGATGCTGACTACACCCATTTTCTCACATAAGATTTTTATCAGCCAGGGTTTCAGAAATCAAACATCTGAAATACAAGGCCAGTATCACCTCGGACAGCAGCAAATCCATAATGACTTCCCCATACTGTGAAACTACAGCCTTGCATTGCTGGCTAACCACTCCAGAGGCTCCAATGGCATGATTTATCATGGTAATTATAGCCTGAAAAAAATAATAGAGACCACCGAAATATTTTATGCACAAGAAAATTGACAGCAGAATCATGGACCTCCATTATAGAAGATTCTCATTTTTCCTATAAATGCTTTGTATCAAAATTTATTATTTTCAAAGTCTATGCCCCAACTTTAAATCTTCAAACCAACAGGGTAAAAAGCATTAATAGCTTTACATTTTCATCCATTCTGTTCTAGGCAATCAACATAACTTCAACCCAATGGCAAAAAATAGGATAGTAAAACAGTTAGCTATCAAATTGTACTGAATAAGATATCAACAAGTACACATCCAACAAGCTGAAGTATTGTTCATACCGTTGGACCTGCCAACAAGGAAGTTCCAGAATCCGCAATTGCAGCACAACCACCAGCACAATACCCTGAATAGCAGTATCCTTAGGTAATCAGACCATATAATGAGAGGTAGTATTAATCATATGCAAGAGAGCACATATATATAACGACAAAAGGATAATTGTCGCTGTAGATATATACAATATATCTTATTAACAGAGCTTTGCCCTACTGGTATATGTGAGTTTCTATATAAAAAGTGCAGGTACTGAGAGAGAACATACCGGTTGATTTATCACCAACAATGACATCACCCATGTCGAACTATGAACAGGAATTATGATACAACAAAATGAGAAAAATAATTGAAAAATACAGATGACATACATTTAGAACTCCAAGAAAAGAAAAGGTTACAGCCAACAACCTGCCAATAGCCTTTCTGTGTCACAGGAACATATGTGTGCTTGCCCTTGTAATGATTTGGGTCCATCCCACCAAATACAATTTCTCCCCCTTCTTCATCATCCGCATTGCGGTTAAGCCAAAAAGAAAATACCGGTTCCTTGATGAGACCCTGTTTAATCATGTTGTCCCTGTTCAAAATGCAATATGTCAACTCAAACACAAACCATAAAAAAGGTTTAGATGATCAGTGAGAACTAAGAGATAAGACAAGTACCAGACTGGAACAGCACCTCCTACTGCAATTTCTTTGAACCCAAGTCCCAAAATACCATCAAACTTGCCCACCAAAAATGTGATACTAGGCTCCTTAGTTGCCTCGATAAATTCCTTAAAATTCAAAAACAGGAGTGAGAACAGACTCATCACACCATGTAATAACATGCAAATAAGTTGCAAGGCACAACATTACCTGATCTTTCACAACCAGGTTACCAACTTCGACAGCATCAATACTGAAGAAACCAGAAATGGATCCACTGCCATACTGAATTTCAGCACTTTTTCCTGCAAAATTCATCATAACAGACTCAGTTTCAAAAAAAAAAAAAGAGTAATCACCCCAAATGATAGTTTCCCAGCCAAACAGCTCATGCAACTGCAGAATGACAAGCGATTTAGACTAAAAAATTGTAGCTAGTGCTGCATTGTATGGTTAAGGATTACAATGATGGCATCCCTAGTTCCTAGGATTATAATGATAGCATCGCATCCTTAGTTCCTAGGATTATAATGATAGCATCGCATCCTTAGTTCCTAGCTAATGTTAGCATGTATACACATAGCAGCTCATCATGACAACCACATACCTAAGAAAGTAATTAACATGCAGCATTTCCATATTTCCTACGGACCTAAACATTCTTGATAAAACTTCAATGCACCACATACAAATTAACAGGATAAAATTTCTTCTTATAGAACAAACAGCAAAAAAAAAAAAAAAAATTAATAAATTCTTTGTTAGCAAGGAACCAAACCATTCTTCTTGTAGGAACTCGACTTTCCAGAGTTGTACTTGGAATGGAAGTAACATGCAACCTGCATAGCAAAGTGAAACCATTAATCTATTTGATACGCATGTATAACGAACATAAAAAAAAAATACATGCATAAACTCACCGACAAATAGCACTTAGATGATGGCACCCACAAATTGGAGCTACCAGTGTCAAAAATCACTGTGAATTTCTGAGGAGGAGTCCCAACACCAATCTCACCATAGTACTGAGCATCAAAATAGTTCTTTAACGCAACTATATCAGTATCCTCAGATTCTCCAAGATTACCAAGGAGATTATACTTCCTAATAGAAGCTCTCAAAGCCTCTTGGGAATCAAGCCGTGCAGCAATCCGGTTGTTCTTATCAAATTTCACCTTTTTTAATCCAATTCTAAGCAAACCATCATTTGACTCGGATAATACCACAGCAAACAACAAAAATGAAAGAAGCACAAACCCCCCAATTGCTTTCAAGTTCACTCCCATTTTTACACCTGTAAATTCACATTAACAAAATTTAAAAAAAAAAAAAAAAAGTCCAATTCAGAAAACACAATAACCAATATGATCATTCACATTAATCCAAAGTGATTAACATGCAAAATCAAGAAAAAGGCTAATATCAAGTTCAATAATCATAAATCAAAAGTCTAACATAAAGTCATGAAATTTCACTCAGAAACAAGCAGTTCTCCACTGCATGATCTTGGCTCAGGTAAAGCTCAATTCTTTATTCAGTCTTTACACTTCTACAAAACTAATAAAGTAAAAGATCAAAACTTCCAAACCCTTTATGTCTATTCAAGCCTCAACTACACCAAAGCAGAAAATAATCAGCACCTAGCTCTTCATTCCAAAACAAAGAAAGAAACTTTACTGAAACCCACTTCAGTACACAAAAGGAGAAGCAAACTGACTCAAACTAACTCTAATTTAACAGCATAATCCAAATTCCAACCAGCTTTAATCAAACTTACAAAAAAAAGTTAATCAAAACAAAGAAACAAGTTAAAAATTAACAACCACCACGCAAAAAGAAACTAACTTTTTACAAAAAAAAATAATCACAAAAATACATTAATAAAAATGGGTTATCAAGAAAAAATTTAAAGATGCTCACAGATTTTGAAAAGCCAAAATAAAAAAGGAGAGATAGTGTGTGTCACAGAGACCGAAGAGGAGCAGAGAGGAGAATATATAGAAACAAGGAGAGAACTGACCTGTCAGCTTCTTAGACTCACAAGGGCCCAGCTAAGCTACCTGGTATCTTTCGAAGTGTAATTGACGTTTGAGAGTGTTTTTTTTTTTTTTTTACTTTTTAAAGTTTTTTTTTATTTTTTTTTAAATTATTTTTAATATCAATTCATTAAAATATTTAAAAATAAAAAAAAAATTAATTTAAAATAAAAAAAATAAAAAATATTTAAAAAAATATTTTTAAAATGCAAAAACATTTCACGGCTTAATCTTGGCTGTTGAATGCGTAGATTCTATAGGTTTTAACCATTGATTTTGGATTGTTCTGACTGCTG